>OBXI01001819.1_pt1 | contig 10458 bp, 7 predicted proteins | sample 1538161 | NCBI WGS metagenome assembly OBXI01 (sample SAMEA2580142, study PRJEB22360) | human gut metagenome | biome: human gut; feature: human-associated habitat; material: faeces | place: Denmark | collected 2008/2010 | reverse complement strand
GCACAGGAAGCTGCCGAGGCTGCTCCTGCGGCCGAGCCGGTGGAGGAAGACCCTCGTCAGAATGATGTTCTGCCGAAGGACTGATTACTTACTGGATGCACCCGCGCCCGCGGTTGCCTGATACATGCAATAAGCCCGCCACGCGGCGCGGCAAAGTAAAAAGGAGATTTTTATTATGCGTATTGGTACTAACGAACTGCTGATCATCCTGGTCGTCGCTCTGCTGATCTTTGGACCCAAGAACCTGCCGAAGCTGGGCAAGATGTTCGGCAAGACCATCAACGGCTTCAAGAAGGGCATGGAGGACGAGGAAGGCTCCGATGATTCCGCGGAGAAGACCGAGAAGCAGGTTTCCAAGAAGGACGAAGACGAGGAGTAATTGTGGCTACGAACGTTAAGCGCAAAAAGAAAAAAGCCGAAGTCATGGCAGAGGACGGCAGCATGACGCTGACCGGCCATCTGAAAGAACTGCGGAACAGGCTGATCATCTGCGCGGTGGTGTTCGTGGTGGGTGTTGTGGTCTCGCTGGCATATGCCGACCGTCTGATCGATCTGCTCACTGCCATGGGCCGCGACTATTACGAGTTTGTTTCCATTGCCCCGCAGGAAAAGCTGATGCAGTATTTCCGCGTCTCCATTCTGGCAGGCGTGGTGGTCACTGTGCCGGTGGCGTTCTACCACATCTATGCATTTGCAAGGCCGGGTCTGAAACGGAGCGAGAGCACCTTCTTCAAGCTGGTCATGCTGCTGGGCCTTATCCTGTTCTGCGTGGGCGTGCTGTTCGCCTACAAGCTCATGATGCCCTTCATGCTGCGTTTCCTCAGCACCGGCATCGAGGGTGCCGAGTACATCCAGACCACCACCAGTATCGAGAGCTATGTCAACCTCTGCTTGACCATGTTCATCATTTTTGGCTGCGTGTTTGAGATGCCTCTGATCACCATCATCCTGTCCAAGATGGGCATTATCAACCCGCAGCTGCTCAAGCAGGTGCGCGGCGTTGCCATCGTGATCATCTTCTTTATCGCGGCCGTTGTCACCCCGCCGGATATCGTGTCTCAGTGCATGGTGGCCGGCCCCATGGTGCTGCTGTACTTCATCAGCATTCTCCTGAGCGGCATCTTCTATAAGCCGAAAGAGGACGATGATGACGAAGAGGATGACGAGGATGAGGACGAAGAGTAAGCTCTGACTTCTGGTTTTCTGTTTTATCATTGCAAAAGCAAAGGCTGCTGCGCCATTTGGTGCAGCAGCCTTTTTGTATGTGGAAAATGCTTCCGGTGCAGAGCGTAATCGCGTGGGGCCGTGGCCAGCAGACGCTGGGTGCCACAACTCGTCCAAAGCGAACGCGGAGACAATTTTAAATCGTCGTTGCTTAGTCTATACAAGCCACCCGCCCTGTGCTAGAATGAAACCAACAAATCAAAGGCGGTGAAACCATGCACCCACTCCCGGAATATCCTCGCCCGGCTATGCGCCGGGACAGCTATGAGAACCTGAACGGCCTGTGGAAGTACGCCATTACTCAGACAGCAGAATACCCCGCTGCGTGGGACGGCAGCATTCTGGTGCCCTACTCTCCGGAAACAAAGGCCTCCGGCGTGGGCCGCACCCTGCAGCCCGGCCAGTGGCTGCACTACCACTGCACCTTTGCTCCCCCTCCGGGAGAAGGGGGCCGGGTGCTGCTGCACTTCGGCGCGGTGGACGATGCCTGTGCGGTGCAGGTGAACGGCCATCTGGTGGGCGGCCATCGGGGCGGCTACTGGCCCTTCACGCTGGATGTCACTTCCCAGCTCAACGATACGGGCCGCAACAGCCTGTGGGTGGCCGTGCAGGACCCCACGGACAGCGGCACGCAGGCCCGGGGCAAGCAGACCCTGAAGCCCGGCGGCATGTTCTATCCGGCCCAGAGCGGCATCTGGCAGACGGTTTGGATGGAGCGTGTGCCGGAAAACTACATCCAGTCGCTCACGGTCACGCCGGACTACGATGCCCGCACCGTGACCGTGAAAGCCCATACTTCCATGCCCGGAGGTGCAGTGAACCTGTGGGCCGTGGTGCGGGCCGGGGGCGTGACCATTGCCGAGGACTGGGGCAGCGACGAAGCGGACCGGGACGGCGAGGTGACGCTGAACATCCCGGAGGAACATTTCTTTCCGTGGAGCCCGGATACCCCGTTTTTGTATGACCTGACCGTGGGCACCACGCAGGGAGGGGAGGAGCAGTTCGACACCGTGCACAGCTACTTTGCCCTGCGCAAGTGGAGCTGTGAGCCGGATGCGCGGGGCGTGCTGCGCTTCTGCCTGAACGGAAAGCCCATCCTGCTCAACGGCCTGCTGGACCAGGGCTACTGGCCGCAGGGCCTGTATACCCCGCCTTCCGATGCGGCGGTGGAGCGGGAGCTGAGCGAGGTGAAAGCGCTGGGATTCAATCTGCTGCGCAAGCACGCCAAGATCGAGCCGCAGCGCTGGTACTACCACTGCGACAGGCTGGGCCTTGTGGTCTGGCAGGACATGGTGAACGGCGGCAGCAGATACAACCTGTGGTTCGTCACCTACCTGACCAATGTGCTGCAGCCCCTTGTGCGCCGCCTGCCCGACGCAGAGCCGCTCTGGGGCCTGCTGAGCCGCGGAAAAGCATCCAGCCGGGAAACATACCGCAAAGAGCTGCAAGCCACCGTAGAAGCCCTGCGATGCCATCCGTGCATCGGCTGCTGGGTGCCCTTCAACGAAGGCTGGGGCCAGTTTGATGCGGCCGGGGCAGTGCAGGCCATCCGCACGCTGGACGATACCCGCCTTGTAGACGAGGCCAGCGGTTGGTATGATCAGGGCGGCGGAGATGTGTGCTCCATCCACAACTATTTCTATCCGCTGCATGTAAAGCCCGGAAGCCGTACCGTGGCCTTGAGTGAATACGGCGGCATTGCATGGCCCATGCCGGGGCACGAAGCACCGGGCAAAACCTACGGCTACGGCACGGCCAAGAGCCGCGCAGACCTGACCGCCCGCTGCAAAAAGCTGCAATTGGGCACGGTGCTGCCGCAGCTCAAAAAAGGACTCTCGGCGCTGGTGTACACCCAGCTGACGGATGTGGAAGATGAGGTGAACGGTCTGTTTACCTATGACCGGGCCGAGATCAAGCCGGATGCCAATGCCGTCCGCTCGGTGAATGCTGCCCTTGCCGCAGAGTTCGCAAAAGTGACGCGGTGAAAGAAAAAACTCCCTCAGTCATCGCTGCGCGATGACTGAGGGAGTTTTATGTTACAGCAGCTCTCAGCTGTTGGCGCTGTTGTTCACGATCTTTTTGGCGGGCAGCTTGTTCATGGCAGAGCTGTCCAGATCGTGTGCCAGCTCTGCACCGCCTGCGGCCAGTGCGTCGTCCAGCTCGCCGCCCTTCATATCGCTCAGGATCTGGCTGCGCAGGTCGTCCAGCGAGGAAACGCTCAGCGGGTCTACACGCACCATCAGGAGCAGGGTGTTGCTGTTGATCTGCACGGCAGCGGCCTCGCCGTAGGAAAGGCTGCGCAGAGCATCGGCTGCGCCATCCTGCGTAAAGGCCGAAGCAACATCGCTCTCGGTCAGCAGCTCGGTCTGGACGCTGGCGCTGTCGTCGGAAGTTTCGCCGTCCAGCACAGCGTAGATGTCCGGCAGGGCATTCTGTGCGGCCTCATGCAGGGCACTCACCTGATCCGAGACCGTCTCGCCGCCTGCGGCGTTGACGCTGTCGGCAGCGGCCTGTGCCAGCTTGAGCATCTCGGCCTTCTGGTCATCGTCCGCAAAGGCGTAGGTGCTGGTATTGTACAGCGGGATGCTGATGTAGCAGATCTCATACATGCTGTCGTCCAGATGGCTGGTCAGCTCGTCGTCCTCCACTGGGGTCTCGCCGTCCGGGCCGTAGACCATATCCAGCAGGGCGGTGTGCTCCACCTGCAGACGTTCATATGCCTTGACGGTCTCCAGACCAATGCCGTTGGCGGTGTAGGTGTCGCCGTACTGGTCCATCATCTGCTGGGCATAACGGTCGGCAGTGGAAAGCTGCTCTGCAGTCAACTCACCGCCCAGCGCCTTGAAGCGGGCATCCACAGCGGCCAGCGTTTCCAACGTTTCCTGCGTTTTCTGGGCCACATAGTCGCTCACAACTGCGGTCTCGCCGCTGTCAGAGTCGGTGGTGATGGTCTCTTTCAGGAAGGCTTTTACGTCGGTGGTGTCCTGATCGGTGCCGGCAAGCTGGGCGGCCTGCTGGTAAGCACCGTACTGTGCCAGCAGATACATGCCGGAGGTGATCTCAAAATCACCGATGCTGCCCACGGTGTCCGGGGCGGAAATGGTGCAGCCCACAAGGCTGAACACCAGTGCAAGTGCGCAGATCAGCGCGAGAAGTCTCTTTTTCATGGTAATGCTCCTATGATGTTTATTTTTGCTCGGCGGAGGCAAGGATCTCTGCCATCGCCTTGAGGATGCTTTGCAGCAGCTCCAGCGGCTTTTCGTCGGGCTGAAGTGTGACCGAGAGATAGGGCCGGTTGCCTGCACCGGCGGTGACGCGGCCGTTGAAGGCCACCAGCAGGCCCCGGATCATGGGCAGCTCCAGACTTTCCAGCTGCAGGGTGAGGGTGTCCTTTTTCTGGGTCACTTCGGTCACGCCCACAGTGCTGGCCTGCACGCGCACCAGCGACACGTTCACCAGATCGCTCACCGAGGGCGGCGGGTCGCCGTAGCGGTCGATGAGCTCGTCCAGCACATCGGCGGCATCCTCTGCCGTCTGGATGGCGGCAATGCGCTTATAAGCTTCAATGCGGCCCGGGCCGTCTGCGATATATTTCTCCGGGATGAAGGCATCCACCCGCAGATCCACAAGGCATTCGCTCTTGTCCCGCCGGACAGGTTCGCCCTTGGCCCGGGCGATGGCCTGCCCCAGCATCTTCACGTAGAGGTCGTAGCCCACGGCCTCCATGTGGCCGTGCTGGCTGTGGCCCAGAAGACTGCCCGCACCCCGGATCTGCAGATCCCGCATGGCGATGCGGAAGCCGGAGCCGAAGGCCGTGAACTCCCGGATAGCGGAGAGCCGCTTCTGGGCGATATCGGTCAGGGTCTTGTCCCGCCGGAAGGTGAAGTAGGCATAGGCCTTGCGGCCGGAGCGGCCCACCCGGCCTCTTATCTGGTACAGCTGGGCAAGGCCCATGCGGTCAGCGTCCTCGATGATGAGGGTGTTGCAGTTGCGCACGTCGATGCCGGTCTCGATGAGGGTGGTGCACACCAGAATATCGATCTCGCCGTTCAGCAGATGCTGCCACACGGGGTTCAGCTCTTCCTCGGTCATCTTGCCGTGGGCAATGCCGATGCGTGCGCCGGGCACCAGCTTGCTCACATGGGCGGCGCAGGCTTCGATGTTGTCCACCCGGTTGTGCAGGTAGTACACCTGCCCGCCCCGGGCAAGCTCCTTCTTCATGGCTTCGGCAAGGATCACGTCGTTGTATTCCAGCACAAAGGTCTCCACGGGCTGCCGCTCGATGGGCGGCTGCTCGATGGTGGAAAGGTCCCGGATTCCGCTCATGGCCATGTTCAGCGTGCGGGGGATGGGGGTAGCCGAAAGGGTGAGCATGTCCACCCCGATGAAGTTCTCCTTGAGCTTTTCCTTGTGCTTCACACCGAAGCGCTGCTCCTCATCGATGATGACAAGGCCGAGGTCGTGGAACTTCACGTCCTTGGACAGCAGCCGGTGGGTGCCCACCACGATGTCCACACTGCCCGACTGCAGGCCCCGGAGGGTCTCCTTCTGCTGTTTTGCGGTGCGGAAGCGGGACATCATCTCCACCTTTACGGGAAAAGCTTCCATGCGGGAGAGGATGGTGTTGTAGTGCTGCCACGCCAGCAGGGTGGTGGGGGCAAGGATGGCGCACTGTTTGCCGCCCATCACGCACTTGAAGGCGGCGCGCAGGGCCACTTCGGTCTTGCCCACGCCCACGTCGCCGCACAGCAGGCGGTCCATGGGCCAGCCCTTTTCCATGTCCTGCTTGATCTCGGCGGTGGCGTTCAGCTGGTCGTCTGTCTCGTCGTAGTCAAAGCGGGTCTCAAAGTCCCGCTGCCAGTCGCCGTCCGGCGGGAAGGCGTAGCCCGTGGCCTGACGGCGGCGGGCGTAGAGCTCGATCAGTTCCTGCGCCATTTCCTCGGTGGCTTTTTTTACCTTGGCGCGGGTGCGCTGCCACTCGGCACCGCCCAGCTTTGCCAGCTTTACCTTTTCCTCGTCGCCGGGGGCGGTGTAGCGGCTCAGCAGGTCCAGCTGGGTCACCGGTACATACAGCACGTCCGAGCCGGAGTACTGCACCTTGAGGTAATCTTTCGTGGCACCCTGCACTTCCAGCCGCTGGATGCCCGCATACATGCCAATGCCGTGGCTCTGGTGCACCACATAGTCCCCGGGCTTGATGTCCGAAAGGCTGGAAAGGGCGTTCTTGTTCTTTTTGCGCTTTTTGGTCTCGGCGGAGGTCTCTTCCTCCAGACCGTGCCTGCGGCTGGACAGCACTGCCGCATGGGCAAAGGGAAAGGTGCACCCGGCGGTCAGATGGCCCGGCAGCACCTGTACGATGCCTTTTGTGGGCCGCACATCCCGGCTCATGCTCACGGAGTAGCCCTTGTCGGCAAGGTCGCGGGTGAGGGCGGCGGCACCCTTGGGCGTTCCGGAAAACAGGGTGACGGCATAGCCCTGCGCAATGAGCGGGTCAAGGTCTTCTCGCAGGGAGACAAGGTCGCCGTTCCAGTTGGGGGCGGCAAAGGCCTCGGCGTTGATGAGGTCTTTCAGCTTAAATTCGTTCATGCCGCGCAGGAAGTTCTCGCACAGCAGGGTGCTCTGCTTCTGGGCGGCAGCGGCAAGGTCGTCCATGGTCTGGTAGAGTACATCCAGCCCGGGACAGAGCACACCCTCTTCCAACAGGCCGGTCAGCTCTTCGCTGCGACGGAACTCGGTGGCCTTCTGGGCATCCCGGATGCCGCCCACCTCGTCCAGAATGAACAGCGGTGTGTCCAGATGATCCAGCAGGGTGGCCGGGCTCGGATAGCGCAGGCCGTAGTATTTATCCATGGCTTCCGGCATCAGGCCGGAGTCCAGCTGAGCAAGGTCGGCTTCCGTGGCCTTTTCCAGTGCGGTGCGGTGCCGACCGCGTGCCTTTTTGATGGCGGCACGCAGGGCCTCGGCAGTCTCGGCGGTATCGCCGAACAGCACCTCGCGGGCAGGGGAAAGATAGATCTTTTCCAGTGCGCTGTCCCGCCGCTGGGTGAGCAGGTCGAAGGAAGAAATGGAATCGATCTCGTCGTCCCAGTACTCCACGCGGGCAGGCTGGCGCATATCCGGCGCATAGATATCCACGATATCGCCGCGCACACTGAACTGTCCTGGGCCGTCCACCTGACTGCGCCGCACATACCCGGCGGCGAACAGCCGGGCCACAAGCCCCTCACGGTTGTACACCATGCCGGGTTTGAGGGTAAGAGTGTTCTTTAAAAATTCATCCCGGGGCACGGTGTACTGCAACAGCGCTTCGGCGGGCACGCAGACCGCGTTCAGCCGCCCGCCTGCGAGGGAACCCAGCACCGAAAGGCGGCGATATCGTACTCGCGGCCCGCGCCCTCCACTGGGCGCAGCATAAAGTCCCGGGGCGGGAACACCGCAGCGGCAAGCCCCAGTGCCTTGAGGTCGTCCGCAAAGTGGGTGGCCTCGGCCTCGCCGGGGGTCACGATGCACAGCACCCGGCCAAGGTCTTTTTGCAGCGCGGCGTACAGCAGGGCACGGCCTGCGGGCGGCAGACCGAACAGCGCTGCCGGGCCGGGCTGTGCAAAGCTGGCCGCAATCTTCTGATATTCCGGTGTGGCCTTGAGTAAGGCTTCGTACATGGAAAAACCTCCTTTCCTACTGGAATGACGATTTGAAATTGCCGCCGCATTCGCTTTGGCAATGGCAGAGGAATGATTATTTTTTATTTGCAGCAGAGAAAAGCCTGCGGGCTTTTCTCTGCTGCTTTTTCACGAGAGGGGGCGTGACCTCAAAATGCATCAAAGAACATAAATGCAGCTTGCCAGTGCTGCCCCACTCGGTGAAAATGTGTTTGGAGCGGCCTGCAGGCCGCGACAAACACAAACAATAAAAATAAAATTCCGCTGAAAATGCCCAGAGCGCAAGCGGAGGGCGTTTTAAATGGGGTTCTTACCCGTTATATTTGCTCTGTGCCAGACTCAGCTTGCCGTCCATGATGAGCTTTGCGGCGGCTTCCAGATCAGGGTAGCGGCCGCTCAGAGCCTTGGCATCCTCTGCCGGGAACTTGCCCAGCACCCACGCGGCAAGGTCGTAGTCCGGGTGGGGCTTGGCACCCACGCCGATGCGGATGCGGGGGAAGTTCTCCCCGCCCAAGCGGGCGATGATGCTCTTCAGGCCGTTATGTCCGCCTGCGGAGCCGGAGGGCCGGATGCGCAGCTTGCCGGGGTTCTGGGTGATATCGTCGCACAGAACGATGACGTGGTCGGCAGGAATCTTGAAAAAGCCCGCCGTGGGGGCGATGGAGTCGCCCGAAAGGTTCATGTAGGTCAGGGGCTTGAGCAGCACCACCTTGTGACCGTCCACTTCGCCCTGACCCCACAGGCCTTCAAATTTGGTTTTGCTGACCGAAATGCCCCACTTGTCGGCCAGATAGTCCAGCGCGGCATAGCCCGCATTGTGGCGGGTGCCGTCGTATTTTGTTTCCGGGTTGCCAAGACCGGCGATCAGCCAGATGTCATTTGTATTCATGAGTGTTATATTTTCCTTTTTGTGATAAATTGTCCGATGCAAGTCCTAAGTATAACATACGCGCGTGCAAAAAGATATACATTATAAGCGAAAAAGATGCACCTGCAAACAAAAACCGCCGCGCAGGGCCATCCTGTGCAGCGGTCTGTACGCGAAAAACGGACAGCTTACTTGCTCTGCTCGTCTTCCAGCTTCTTTTTTTTGGCAATGTAGGCTTCCATCTTGGGCTCTGCCCAGCCCTCCAGATTGGTCTGGCGCTCCCGGGCGATGCCCAGTGCCTGTGCGGGCACGTCCTTGGTGATGGTGCTGCCGGCGGCGGTATAGGCACCATCGCCCACCTTCACGGGGGCCACAAGGTTCGTGTTGCAGCCGATGAAGCAGTAATCGCCGATCGTAGTGCGGAACTTATCCTTGCCGTCGTAGTTGCAGGTGACGGTGCCGCAGCCGAAGTTGCAGTACTTACCTACGTCGCTGTCGCCGATATAGGTCAGGTGGCTCACCGTGTTGCCCCGGGCAAAGTTGGAGTTCTTGGTCTCCACGTATGCACCCAGATGCACGCCGTAGTCGGTGACGGTGTTCACCCGCACATGGGTGAAGGGGCCGATGTTGTTGTGAGGGCCGATGTGGCTGCTGTATACCTGACTGGCGTTGACGGTGCTGCCCTCGTCTACGATGCTGTCCTCAATGAGGGTGTTGGGGCCGATGATGCAGCCCGCACCGATGACCGTTCTGCCGCGCAGGATGGTACCGGCCAGAATGACGGCACCCGGGGCGATGACCACGTCCGGTGCGATCTGCACGGTGCGGCTGTCGATGATCACGCCGTTTGCGATGTGCTGCAGCAGAATGACCTCGCGGGCGGCTTCGGCGGCATCCAGCTGCTCACGCGCTGCATTCAGCGCAGCAGAAGAAACAGAATTTTCCATACGATAGATCTCCCTTCCGGCACGGCGGCTCCCGGCGGGTGGATGATAAGGCCCGACCCGGAAAAATGATGCATCCATATCCAAAGATGGATACAACAGAAGCTTTGCGCCGACAAAAAAGAAAAAGCTGAAATTACAGGGATAGAAAGTTGTATCCAACAGACGGATAATCCGCATCAGAAAACGAAAAACCTCTCGAACTTTCTCCCATTCTATACTACCTTAAAACTTGGCAAATTTCAAGGGATTTGCATAAAAAATAACAGACAAATTCGGGATTTTGCATGGTGGAAAGGAATGGATTTTCTGGTATAATAGTTTAGCATTCACAAACAATGTTCATCGGTCGAGTTTTTAAGACAAGGCAAACGATGAGACTGCGGTGCGGCTGTGCTGCAGTCACGAATGGGAGGTAAACAACGCATGAGCAAAAAGTATCTGTACTACTTCAGCGAAGGCAATGATGCTTTCGGCGGCGACAAAGTCACCATGAAGAATACTCTGGGCGGCAAGGGTGCTGGTCTGGCAGAAATGACCGCAGCCGGTATGCCGGTGCCGCAGGGTTTCACCATCACCACCGACGCCTGCACCCAGTATTATGCAGACGGCCGTCAGATCAATGACGAGATCACTGCTGATATCTTTGAGCACCTCAAGGGTCTGGAAGAAATCACCGGCAAGAAGTTCGGCGATAACCAGAATCCCCTGCTGGTCTCCGTCCGTTCCGGCGCACGTCAGTCCATGCCCGGCATGATGGACA
>OBXI01001803.1_pt1 | contig 10543 bp, 6 predicted proteins | sample 1538161 | NCBI WGS metagenome assembly OBXI01 (sample SAMEA2580142, study PRJEB22360) | human gut metagenome | biome: human gut; feature: human-associated habitat; material: faeces | place: Denmark | collected 2008/2010 | reverse complement strand
TCTCATACCTGCCACCACAGTTGCTACCACACCAAAAACCACGATGAATAAAAGGATACAGACCATTTGTTAGAGCATGAGAGCAAAACGGCTATCAAATCACTGCAGCGATATGTAGGCTCCTCAGCTTTCATTGCTGCTATTACAGCCGATTCCTTTGGCCGTAAATGCTCTTGGGGGATCTGATTATTCAGATAGCATGCCACAGAACAAAAGATTATTTCTCCAGTTCTACCTCATAGCTGGCTCCATCCTTACAGAGGAAGCGAAGCACCGTTTGTTTTTTATCCTCGGATACCACCTTGCAGTAAGGGGTCTCCACTACCTTCCACCTGCCTTTCAGAGTCACCGTCACAGGAATCTCACCGCTTTCATTGTCAATCCACGGGCGGGAATAGATGCTGCGCTCCATACGTTTTCCGTCTTTATCGAAAGCCTCGTCACTCGGACCACGATACAATGCCAAATCCGGTTGAGCTACAGTCAATAATACTTTATCAGCAGATTCCTTACGGACCATCACTAAGCAGGACGTATCCGTACGCTGCAATAATCCACCGGGAAGCAGTGACTGGGGAGTTTCAAAAAGCACATAAGAAGTTATCTTATCAGAAGGCGATTCAAGGATATGTGCATTCCGGTCTTGCTGTAATACGCTGTAGGCAGGCTTCTTTGCAAAGGCAGTCATCGTCTTCCGGTCGGTTCCCGGCAGAATGGCATATTCGTAGCTTCCCGCTTTCGGTGCTTTCCCATGGTCGATAATCAATGATACCCAGTCTCCTTTCGTTTCTTTGCCTGTATCCTGCATACGGGAGTATTGCGGAAAGTTTTTCTCGAATCTTGCAGCAACCGGCACATAATATCCGGTACCCAGATGATCCATCCATACTTTTCCTTCACCCGCATTATTCTTCCAATAGTCATGTGCCTCTTTATCTGTCACCGCCAGTTGGAAGATGGTCGTCTCCGTTGGATAATCCGTGTTTGTATTCTCGATATCCGAGCCTAGACAAACGATCATTCCATCGATGAAATGGAAGGATTTTCGCGCACGATGCGTTCCGTTATACTTATCGTGTTCGTGCAGTTTCATTCCGAAGTTACCATTCATCTTTCCTTGTGACAGGCCGCCGGCAAAGGCTTCATCCGAATAAAGCATCTCTTCCATTCCGGAGAATGTATCTACATTCAGCACGTTGGCTTTGAGCAGGTCCAGCGGGAAATGGATGGAAGTCACTCCCGGAATACGGTTCCAGTCGAAACCTTCCTGCTGCCATCCGCTGGTGGCGGGAGTCACTGTCTGTCCCGGAGGTGCTGTCAGTATCTGGAGACTTCCATGTGCCAGATAACGTCCATAGAGGTTGTGTCCCAGATAATGTTCGGCTGCCCAAAGGTAGCGTGAATGTCCGCGTGCCACAGCCGACCAGTTTTCACGCCGTTGCACAGATACACAGCCATAGCCTAGCGAGAGATTACCCTGCGGATCGGGTTCGGCACGAAAACCGTTCTCTACCAGTCGTTTGGCAATCTTACGCTCCTGAGCGTTCGAAACTTTCGGCATATATTCCGGTGCCTGTTCCGCAGAAAAGGAATCGGAAGATACGAGACGCAGGTAGGCGGATGCCATCTCTTTATCAAAATCACCCTTTCCATCGGGAGTTCCGGCAATTGCCATTATCGCATAGTGCATGGGAACTAATTTCCCCTTTCCATCGGGATGGCGCCCGGACATAGACAAGGGAAAGTTCAGTTTATTGCAGTAGAAACGCATGGCAAGCAGGACATCTTTGACCGTCCGGTGTGCCAATTCGGAAACGGCAAGGCTTGTCCGACTGAAAAGATATATCATATTCGTTGCCCCGTCCAGTCCTCCAACGGCATAGGCAGGATAGTTATTACGGTGATGGAAAGCTCCTCCGTCCACTTTGAAAGAACCGGCCAGTCCCGGTGCAGGACGGCAACCGTAGTCAATCCATCGGGAGAAGGATTTCAAGTATTGCAGCTTCTCCGGTGTGTCTTCCATCATCAGAATGCTTGCGATACGCCCGGTGGTTTGTGTATTGAAAGAATCCATGTCGATTCCGTTGCCTTCCGGCTTAGGATATACTTCGTTGGTGATGGCATACCAACGCAACGTACGCTCCGCTTCGAGCAGTTTTCCTTCTTCCCGCAACACATCTTTCATCAGGAAATAAGCCGGATAAAGTCCGCGCACGCTATATCCGTAATGATGAATATTGCCCCAGCAACTACCGTAAGCCACTCCCTGATCGGTGATATGGTCGTACATCGCAAGAAATTTCCGCCTCATCTCCTTGCGGATCGGTGATCCTGCCTCACTGTTATTGTAAGCCACGGCAATCCGTTTCATTAAGTCAAAATAGGCACGCATCTCTATTCCCATCTTGGTCAGCATATCCTTGTCCCAGTCCGGAATCATCCGTTCGTAGGCTTCGGAAGCACGCACCATGAAAACGGGCACTCCGGACACTTGCCCGTCCTTATAGGTTATCTGATAGAGGTCGTATTTCTTACGGATGGTTTCGGCTTCTTTCTCCGTCACCTTCCCTTTGGTATAGATCATGTCACGGAAACGCTTTTCCAGCAGTTTCATTTCCTGCCGCTGCTTGTCGCTTACGGGAGTCAGTTCGATGTCCGGTTTCAGCAGGGAGTGTTTGTAGAGTACCAGCCAGTGATTGGTAGTGCCGGCATTGACAAAGGGGACTTGCAGATCGGCTGTCTGCTGGCGGGCATCCACCTTTGTCGCAGTGATCAGATGATCGATGAAAAGGCGTCCTTTTGCATCGGGAGCCACGATGCGGAGCTCGTTCATTCCTTCTTCCGGCGTGCCTTGCATATCGCGTTCATAGCAGACCCATGCCGCACGCCAACCTTTGAAATTGATGCCGAAAGGAAAAGAAGCGCACTTACGGCCGTCTTTCAGAAATTCAAACTCGATAGCAGCGTCCTGAGGCTGCTCATTGTATATCCATACGATGAAAGCGGAAAGATACAGGTCTTTCCCTGTCGGGTCCTTCTTTTCAAACTTCAGGTCTTTCCGGAGTTCCAGTCTCCCGTTCGGTTCGAAGGTCCATTCCAACGAATGTTTCCCGTCTTTATAATGTGCACCGGATATGCCTAACTGAGACTGAACACCGGTTATACAGGCAGGTAACTGCGGCTCTTCAAAAGAGAACATCCGCTCATCCGTAACTATCTGCGCATTGAGGAATGCCGGACAGAGAAAAGACAATATCAGCATTGTCACTGACAGAGTAAAAGATTGCTTTATCATAGAATATATCGTTTTAGGTCCGATGGTAAATCGGTTTATCATTAGCCGGTATTTACAGAGAAGATCACCTGTTCATCTTCCGAATGCAAAGAAACCCCTCTTTTGTTGGAAAGAGGGGTTCAAATCGTACAAAATAGTTCAAATTATGTGCTATATCTTATAGATAATGACCGATATGCTCTCTGCCGGTCCTGCTTTTAAGGGTGAAGTTCTTTAAAAGCCGCATTCTCTTCCTGCACGTGCTGAATGGTTTGTTTCAGCTCTGCAATCGGCAAATCATATCCATACCAGCCGGTATAACAATCTACTACATACCATTTTCCATCGGGCAGCAATTCGAACTCCACACGTAAGTCGATCTCCGATTCTTCGTATCCCGCCTCAAATACCTTATGCGCCGGTTCGTTCAGCGTAAACTTAGATACATAAACACCGCCCTCTTCCTGAGTGATACGTTCTTCTTTCAGCGTTTCACTGTCCAGCAACGGCCACTTTTCCTTCGTAAAAGGGAACGTTTTCTCAGTTTCCCCGTCATCCGCCAATAAAGTAACCGGCGTTTTCAACGGAAACTTGACACGAGTATACTGAAACGCCGCACTGGAAGTAAACTTATCCAGAAACGACTTGAAATCTTCTCCTGTCTGTGCTGCTTCACTTTCTACTTTCGCCCTGGAGCTATTGCCACAGGAAATAAATGAAATACCTGCCAGCAATGACATGACCATCAAACAGCATGCAAACTTCTTAGCTCTCATAACACGATATAAATTAAGAGTTTAAAATAACGCTGCAAAGATAATGACAAGTTCAATATCTTGATACGAATCGGGAAGAAAATAGTTAAACTACTACAAATAATAAACTTACCACACCTCATTATTCCGGTATTAAAATACCTTTGTCATAAATCGAAATACTAACTTAAATAAAAACACACCATGAGACCCCCCTACTGTTTTCTCCTGATAGGTCTTTTGCTTTTATGCAGTACACAGACTATCGCTTTCGCCCAATCCGGCACTTATCAGACAATTCCCGAATCTTTGCGAGGCTACTGGCAATTTAAAGCAGACAATGTGTCTGACTGGAACGGTCCGCTCATCGGAGAGAATTTCGTAGAGAACTATTATGTCGTTTTTTATGCCGAACAGATAAAACAGGAAGCTGACGGCAGCTACTTCTTCCATTTACGCAATCAGAAAGGAGATACGACGGAATTCCGTATCACACCTACCGGCAATGACGCCGCCACCATCTGGTACAAAGGCTGGAAAGAGCCGAAGAACTGTATCCGCAAGCAAGTCCCCGACCACACGGAACCGCTCACTCCCCTTACATTGCCCGACCGTGTTTATCAGAAATGGGTGAAAGGATTATCCGGAAAAGTAATCTACGAATTCACCCGTGACGGAAAACTGCTCTATGACGGAAAAACATGGGATATCTTATCGGCCGGATATTTTCTCAATAAAGAATATCGGCTGCTCGTCAAAAGCGGAGAATCATACAAACTGCTTTACCTCAGCTTCCCCCTGCCGAAAACAATGAACGTAGCCGCTGAACTGCAAAATGAAAAAGTCTCTCCCATCGCCTCACGCCCTGAAATATATGCTTTCGCCGGATGTTGGATAAATCAAGCGACCGGAGACTGGCGCATCGGATTCTTCGAAGACTTTGCTGTCTACCAATGTCAATTTTGGGATTATGAGTCGATAAGCATCCAAAAGAATCGAACCACCATCATCCTGAAAAATGGAACGGAACAACTGAAAGTGCGTTTAACTCGTAAAGATGAAACATCCTGCACCCTGTCTGTCGGAAAAGAAAAGGCACAGACATATGTTCTTTGTAACGACAAGTATCTACCCGATTATCCGGTAGCTGACACCACTCCTTTCGTCGACAATGGTTATCAAACGGATAGCGTGACTCTCATCGGATACCTGCGTAACCTGCCTTCGACACGTCCTTTCGAAGTTTCCGTGCCGGATATGATCACCGATAGAGAAGAAAAATATACCACCGCCATCGACTCACTGGGAAGATTTACCCTTCGTTTCCCTGTATTGAACAGCCACAACGTGTTCATCGATTGGGGACGTACCACTATCTGGACATCCGTAGAGCCGGGAGAGAGCTATTTCCTCTATGTGGACTTCGCTGACAAAAAGAAATTAGTGATGGGAGAAAAGGCACGTATCCTCAACGAACTGCTGAGCCACGAAGGGCTCAGTGAATATATCGGCTACGACGAAGGGAAAAAGATGGGTAATATGGAATATTTGCAAAAGACGCAGGATATCATCCGTCATAAATCAGAATATCGCGCAAAGATGCTCAATGATCATCCGCTTCTCTCGCACAAATTCCGCTATTACACAGAACAGGAAATCCGCTACAACGCTGCACGCGACCTGATGCAACGCCGCTTTTCGGTAGACCGTAACAAGCAGGAGCATCTGCAACCGGAATTTATGAGTTATGTAGACTCGGCACTATATCCCCGTCCGGTAGAGCCTTATACGCTTCTCAGAGATTATGGTTCTTTCCTGCGGGATTACGTCGGATACATAACGGACATTGCTCCCGCTTCTTCAAACAGATTGACCGTAACTCCTCAAAAGATGGAAATGCTCTATCTTAAATTTGAAAGGGACGGAAAGATTCAGCTATCACAAGAAGAAAAAGACGCATTACACGCCTTCAGTAACTTCGAAAAAGAAATTGAAAAAATGAAAGCTGCGAATACTGCTGACTCGCTGACAATGGCTGCCTACAACAAAAAGATGGAACCGAGCATCAAAACAATACAGAGCCTCGTAGGCAGAGACGAAATTTTCAATGACTATATGATGGGAAACTTGCTCGCTAATTCCATCAATCGTACCCTTGCTATCATTGACTCCCTGCAAATGGACGAAAAATTAAAGGAGATACTAAAGGCAAATTGCTATTATGAGATGTTGCAGCAGACTCACAAAGAATTGCCGGACAGCCTCATCAGTAAATTCAAAGCAGAAGTTTCTAATCCTTCCCTACAGGCTTATGTATTAAACCAACAAGGGATATACGAAGAAATATCCCATAAGGCCATCGAATATCCCGAAAGCCTGATGCCTAACGAACCTCTGGCAGAGATCACAGACGGAGAACAATTATTCCGCAAAATCATCGAGCCTTATAAAGGGAAAGTGGTTTATCTGGATGTATGGGGCACCTGGTGCGGTCCGTGCAAGGACATGATGCAATATGCAGGAAGTGCCAAGAAGCTGTTTGAGGGAAAAGACGTGATATTCTTGTATCTCTGCAACCATTCCTCGGACAAATCGTGGAAAAACATTATCAAGGAATATGGACTGACCGGCAAAATTGCCGTCCACTATAACCTGCCCGATGAGCAGCAAAGTGCTATTGAGAAGTTTCTGCAGGTCCGCTCCTTCCCCACCTATATGTTGATAGACAAGGAAGGAAACATCGTAAACCGTGACGCCCCCAGACCCAACAGGGAAAATGATCTTCTCAATGCAGTCTATAAGTTATTAGAGAAATAAACGACTCATTTCTTCCGCAAATACTCGTATCCGAAACGGCAAAAGAGACATTTCCGTTTATCACAATACTCTTTGCGGAGCTGTATCAATGCCTGGCTATCTGCCGCCGAACCGACCGGTAGCCCGGCATCTCCCCACGACCGGATAATATGATTATTCTCCGCTTTCAACTCTTCCAGAAAACGTCCGGCACGATCACACATCCGCTCATCGGTTCTATGCAGACCATAAGCATATAAGAAAGGAACAACGGTATTAATCACAATCAAGTCCTGTGACCTCTCTCCCATCGATTTCTCTTTCTGCGAAGAAGGCCGGCCGAATATATAATGATTATCCCAATAAGCAGAAGCATGAGTAGACAGTAGTTGACGCACTTCCGGCAAGGTTTCTGCCTCCATCATCTGCGAAAAAAGCTTATCAACTTTCTGATACAAGTAGGCCAACTGTGCTAACCGGATATGGGGGAAGTTTTCCGGACGAAGCCTCAAAAAACGCCATAAACCGGCATCCATCACCTGAGTTATTTCAAACTTCCGTTGCAGATAGCGAAATTCTTTACGAAGCCGGAGACTATACTCATCTTCCTGCTCCTTCTTTAAAAACGCCTCCTCCAGCAAACCGGCCTGCCCGAAGAAAAAAGCCTCTATCTGAAACAGATCATTCCGATGCTTGTCTATCGCCCGAAATGGAAGCAGTCCTGCCCACGTCTCAAAAGCATCGCCATTCAAGCCGAAACCGAAATTACGGGCAAGAGTGATAAAGAAGGCATCTTCCCAATGACGGTCACATCGTTCCAGCCGTTCGGCAATTTGCCTTGCCTTTTGCTCCAGTCGTTCGGTCTGAAGGGCTGTCAGCCAGGAGTGAATCGTTAATTTGGATAAAGAACTGATGATGGAATAGCAGGCAGGATATTGGTCGGCAATGCAGAGTTCATGATAATGGGTTTGTACATTCTCGGGACAGGTCAATAGCAGTTGGGGGATTTGCTCACCGTTGGAACGGGTTACTTCGGCATCTGCCTCGGCCACCACATGCAGAATCACAGAATCGTATGCTTTATCATGGTCGTGACCGTGACGGTACCAGTCTGAAGAATGAGTATGTATCTCTATATTTCCCACCCACAATGTACCGTCTATCTTCAGCTTCGCATTAAAGAAGTCGGGACCGGCATCAGGGTTCTGCAGTCCGGAATCGATAATTTCTACCAGTAAGCCTTTGGTGGTTTGCAGTATTTTGAGAGGGAATAATTTATGTTTCCACACATAGTGGAGAAGGTGTTCCATGTTAACAGAAAGTTAATGTGCACTGCAAATGTAATAAAAATCTTATCTTTGCGACTATTATTTTGAATATAAGTCAGAAAACAATGAAAATAGCGTTGATCGGTTATGGAAAAATGGGCAAGGAACTTGAAAAGGCAGCCCTTAGTCGCGGACACGAAATTGTCTGCATTATTGATGTTGATAATCAGGAAGACTTTGAGTCGGAAGCATTCAAGTCCGCCGACGTAGCCATTGAGTTCACCAATCCGATGGTAGCCTACAGCAATTATATGAAAGCTTTCAAAGCCGGAGTCAAATTAGTATCAGGCAGTACAGGATGGATGGCGGAACATGGCGAAGAAATCAAAAAGCTATGTACCGAAGGAGGAAAAACCCTTTTCTGGTCGTCCAACTTCAGTCTTGGAGTAGCTATCTTCTCGTCTGTCAACAAGTATCTGGCAAAAATAATGAATCAATTCCCCGGTTATGACGTCACCATGAGCGAGACTCATCATATCCATAAACTGGATGCACCCAGCGGCACTGCCATCACACTGGCTGAAGGCATACTGGAAAACATGGACCGCAAAGACAAATGGGTAAAAGGAACGCTCCTTGCACCGGACGGTACCGTCAGCGGCACCGACACCTGCGCTTCCAACGAGTTTCCTATCGACTCGATCCGTGAAGGAGAGGTTTTCGGCATCCATACCATCCGCTACGAGTCAGAAGTAGACAGCATTTCCATCACGCACGATGCCAAGAATCGCGGCGGCTTTGTATTGGGAGCCATTCTTGCTGCCGAATACACGGCCCAACATGAGGGATATCTGGGCATGAGTGATTTATTCCCATTCTTAAACGAATAAGGCTTCAAAGCCACTATCAAACGAATATAGATTATGAGACAAGCCACACGCACACAATGGATCAAATGCACCATTGCTATTCTCCTTTATTTCGCCTTCCTCATCTGGGTACGCAGTTGGTGGGGGCTGATTGTCGTTCCTTTCATCTTCGATATTTATATCACCAAGAAAATACCCTGGTCATTCTGGAAGAAATCGAAGAATCCTACCGTTCGTAATGTTATGAGTTGGGTAGATGCCATTGTCTTTGCATTGGTTGCTGTCTACTTTGTCAATATCTACATTTTCCAAAACTATCAGATTCCTTCCTCGTCTTTGGAAAAGTCATTGCTGGTAGGCGACTTCCTGTACGTCAGTAAGATGAGCTACGGGCCACGTGTGCCGAATACGCCGCTTTCCATGCCGTTGGCGCAACATACGCTGCCTATTTTAAATACCAAATCATATATCGAATGGCCTCAGTGGAAATATAAAAGAGTTCCTGGGTTCGGAAAAGTGAAACTCAATGACATTGTTGTCTTCAACTTTCCTGCCGGTGATACGGTAGCGCTCAACAATCAGCAAACTGATTTCTACTCTATAGCCTACGGTGAAGGTCAGCGCCTGTATCCCAAGCAGATAGAGATGGACAGTCTGACACGCCAGCAGCAACGTGCTGTTTACGATTTGTATTATAATGCCGGTCGCCAGCAGATTCTATCGAATCCGCGTGTTTACGGAGAGATCGTTTATCGTCCGGTAGACCGCCGTGAAAACTATGTAAAACGCTGTGTCGGTCTGCCCGGAGATACGCTGCAGATCGTAGACGGTCAGGTCATGATTGACGGCAAGGCTATCGAGAATCCCGAAAATCTGCAGTTCAACTACTTCGTACAGACCACAGGCCCGTATATCACGGAAGATATGTTCCGTGAATTAGGCATCAGCAAGGCAGACCAGACATTGTATGATGATTCTTCATGGGAAGAAACCTTCAGACAGATCGGACTGGACAATCGGAATGCACAAGGAAAGATGGCTCCTATTTATCATCTTCCGCTGACGAAGAAAATGTACGAAACATTGTCCGGCAACAAAAAGCTCATCAGCAAGATCGTCATGGAACCGGAAGAGTATGCCGGACAGATGTACCCGCTCAACTTACATACCAAATGGAACCGTAACAACTACGGTCCGATCTGGATTCCCGCCAAAGGTGCTACTATCACTCTGACTGAAGATAACCTGCCTATCTACGAACGTTGTATTGTCGCTTACGAAGGAAATAAGCTGGAAATCAAGCCGGACGGTATTTATATCAACGGCGAGAAAACCGATCAATATACCTTTAAGATGGACTATTACTGGATGATGGGTTCCATGACAAGATGGATTTTTAGGGGAGGGGGGGCGACAACCGCCACAATTCTGCGGACTCCCGCTATTGGGGATTTGTTCCTGAAGACCATGTAGTAGGTAAACCTATCGTTGTATGGCTGTCACTTGACAAAGACCGCGGATGGTTTGACGGAAAAATCCGTTGGAACCGCCTCTTCAAGTGGGTAGACTGATAAGGATACA
>OBXI01001799.1_pt1 | contig 10594 bp, 9 predicted proteins | sample 1538161 | NCBI WGS metagenome assembly OBXI01 (sample SAMEA2580142, study PRJEB22360) | human gut metagenome | biome: human gut; feature: human-associated habitat; material: faeces | place: Denmark | collected 2008/2010 | reverse complement strand
ATTTAACAGTATAGGTATGAACGCCTGCGGGCAGGCAACGGCAGAGACAGGGCATGTAAGCATAAGTATGACCGGCATGGAAAACACACCGGTCATCAACTATACAGTGCCTACGCTGACACCCAATGTGCTGGTGGATCAGCAGGGGTATGCCGCGGTCGGTGAAAAACAGGCAGTGGTGAAGGGCAGACAGCCGGTAGAGACTTTCCGGCTGGTGGACCGGGAGACCGGAGAGACGGTCTATGAAGGCACGGTAAAGCAGACAGATTACAACGGGGAGCTGTCTCTGTACATCGGAACAGCGGATTTCACGGACTATACCGGGGAAGGTGAGTTCTATCTGGAGTGTGACAATGTGGGAAGATCCCTGACATTTTCTCTGAAAGAAGACCACTATCAGGAACTGTTGGAAGCGCTGTGCACGGATGTTCATGACAGATGTCAGGATCGCAGTATTACCGAGGATGAGATCATCACTTTGCTGGAGGCCTGTGAGTGGTATCCGCAGGTGCTTGCGGATGATAATGGCAATGATATCCCGGATCTGCTGGAATCTATTGCCGACTGGCTGGAAAAAACGGCCAACGACACAGAAAAGCCGGAACCGGAGAACATGTGTTACGTGGCGGTGATGGCAAAATTCAGTTATCTGTACCAGAAATATGATGTGCAATATGCCACACAATGTCTGCAGCATGCGTCGTCGGTGTACACCAAGCTGATGTCGACATCCGGCAGAGATGCGGAGAAATTCATGGCGCTGACGGAGCTTTACCGGGCGGCGGGACTATACACTTACCGCAATCAGATCCTGGAGTATAAGGACTTTTTCGAGGACAATACCAGTTATCTGGAAGAAACGGCCTATCTGTATGGCTCCATGACGTATCTGGCCACCAGACAGCCGGTGGATGTGGACCTGTGCACTGTATTCATGGAAAGCATCCGGAATCGGGGCGAGGAGCTGGCCAAACGTTCCCATAACATGATCGATGCCGTAATGAATGTCAACAATGGAACCGAGGATCTTCTGAAGCGGGCAGAAGAATTGTCCTGTGCTAATTATGTGTTATACAGTTATCAGTACACGGAGATTTTAGAGGATTTTCTGCATTACCTGATGGGACGGAACCGGGATTCGGTGAGTTATTATCCCGAAGAGGGAGACGCTGCGGATTATCTGTTACTGATAGCCCAGCAGGTCTCCCTCGCGGATAGACATTAGAAAGATCAGATCAGTTCTTTGTTTTTGAAATAAGTTTCGGAGATAATATTCTGTACATAGGTGCCCATGCTCTTGCGAGTCTCCTTGTCCAGTTCCTTCGGATAAATAGGCTTACCGTATTCAATGACTACGGTGGCCTTTTTTATTTTCGGAAAATGATCTTCAAATACCGCAGCGGAATTCACAATAGTCATGGGGATAATGGGAACATTTGCTTTCTCTGCGATCTTGAAGCTGCCCTCGTGGAAGGGAAGGAAGGTATCCTGGGTCTTGTTGCGGGTGCCCTCCGGGAAGATGCAGATGGAAATCCCGTTTTTGGCTTTCTCAATGGCCTGCAGAATGGTTTTCAGTCCTGCCTTGATGTCCTGGCGATCCAGAAAGAGACAGTGAAGATCTTTCATCCAGATGTTAAGCAGGGGCCATTTTAACATTTCTTTTTTCGCAATATAACCGGTAGGTCTGGGAACACGGACATAGGTCAGCACCACATCGAAAAAGCTGCGATGATTGCCGACGTACAGCACAGCAGTGTCGGTGGGAATGTTCTCTTCCCCGATGGCAATGACTTTCGTGCCGGAAAGACGGATGACCCAGCGGAAGGCCCAGTTTACAATGGCCAGGGAACTGCGGTCCTTAAGACCGGGGTTAAATTTGCCGATGATCCATTCCACCAGCATTAACGGCGTGGACAGGATCAGGAATAATACTACAAATAATACGACGAATATAAAACGGATCATAATAATACCAATGCCTTTCAGTAACCTGCAAACTTTCAGGTGCCTTGGCACCTTGTGCAGGTACAAATTTGCGTGTGAAAAATTAATTTTTCACACGAAACTCCTTCGGATTTTTTATTTAGCAATGAAAAGTACGCCTAACGTGCCGGGACCACAATGGCTGGAGACTACACCGCCTGCTCTGGTTTCCAGAATCTCGTCAAAGATTCCCAGACTTTCCAGATAGGAACGAACCGCTTCCACAATCTCCCGGTCGCAGCCGGAGTGGGTGATGAAGACTCTGTCGGGAACGGCATTCTTCAGATCCTCTTCCATGTCTCTGGTGTAGGAGAGGATGACAGAACTTAATTTTCCACGGTATTTTTTGGAGGCATCCATGGCACCATCCACCACGACGATCCGGGGATGAAGCTTTAACATACCACCGGCCAGAGCTGCTACCGCGCTGCATCTGCCACCGCGGTGAAGGTAGGTCAGGGTATCTACGACGAAGCTGGCCCGGACTTTGGGACGGATGGCTTCGATGGCAGTAGTGATCTCTGCGGCTGTTTTCCCTTCAGAAGCCAGAATGGCAGCCTGTATTACCTGCAGACCGATGCCGGTGGACAGGTTTGCGGAGTTGATGACGGTGACTTTGTCGGAAGCTTCCAGTTCTTCTGCAGCAAGCCGCATAACGTTGCCGGAGGTGGACATGCTGTCGGAGATGGAGAAACAGATGATCTCCCGGCCTTCTTCCACAAAAGGCTGCATGACTTCCATGGCCTCGGTCAGAGAAGGAGCAGAGGTCTTGGGCGTGGTCTTGTTTTCATCGGACCACCGGAAAATTTCTTCCGGCGTAATATCCACGCCATCGCGGTATTCATCCTCGCCCAGCAGAATGTGCAGAGGCAGGATGGTAATGTCATACTTTTCCACTAATTCCTTTGACAGATCACAGGTACTGTCAGAGATGATCTTAACTGTCTGTGTCATAGAATCTACCTTCCTTTTTATTAGTAATTATTCCCTTTTGGCGATCTGCCTTGCGACATAGACACCGCTGGCGGATGCATGGGACAGGGAATGAGTCACACCGCTGCCGTCACCGATGATGTACAGGCCCTTGTGACAGCTTTCCAGATGTTCGTCCAGTTCCACTTCCATATTATAGAATTTGACTTCCACACCGTAGAGCAGGGTATCGTCATTGGCGGTACCGGGTGCGATCTTGTCCAGTGCGTAGATCATTTCGATGATACCGTCTAAGATACGCTTGGGCAGTACCAGGCTTAAATCACCGGGAGTTGCGGACAGGGTAGGCTCTACCATGCCCTCGGCAATACGCTTCGCATTACTGCGGCGTCCTCTCACCAGATCGCCGAAACGCTGTACGATAACACCGCCGCCCAGCATGTTGGAGAGACGGGCGATACTTTCACCGTAGCCGTTGCTGTCCTTGAAGGGCTCGGAGAAATGCTTCGCTACCAGCAGGGCAAAGTTGGTGTTCTCTGTCTGCTTGTCGGCTCCTTCGTAGCTGTGGCCGTTTACGGTGACGATGCCGTTGGTGTTCTCATTTACGACGATACCGTGGGGATTCATACAGAAGGTACGCACGGAATCCTCGAATTTTTCAGTGCGGTATACGATCTTGCTCTCATAGAGTTCATCGGTCAGATGAGAGAAGATGACTGCGGGCAGTTCCACCCGGACGCCGATATCCACGCGGTTGGACTTGGTGTTGATGTCCAGATCTTTACAGATCTGCTCCATCCATTTGCTGCCGCTGCGGCCTACGGAAATAATGCACTTGTCGCAGTCGTAAGAAGCGTTTTCGCAGCAGATACGGTAACCGTCACCAACGGTCTCCACCGTTTTCACCGGGGTATCGAAATAGAAAGTCACTTTATCCTTCAGTTCTGCGTACAGATTTTCCAGCACGATGAAGTTGATATCTGTACCCAGGTGACGTACGGAAGCGTCTAACAGGTTCAGCTTGTTCTGCATGCAGATCTTTTTGAAAGAGGTACCAGCAGTGGAATACAGCTTCGTGCCTTCACCGCCGAACTTCATGTTGATGTCATCCACATATTTCATCAGGTCGATGGCCTGACTCCTGCCGATATACTCGTAGAGAGTGCCACCGAAAGCGTTGGTGATATTGTATTTTCCATCGGAAAAAGCACCGGCACCACCGAAACCGCTCATGATGGAACAGCTCTTACAGTTGATGCAACTCTTGATCTTGTCACCGTCGATAGGACAGTGGCGCTTCTCCAGAGGGTGACCGGATTCGAAAACGGCAATTTTCAGGTCGGGATTCTGTTGCACCAGTTCATAAGCGGAGAAGATACCGCCGGGGCCGGCACCGATAATGATTACGTCATATTTCATAGGGATAAGTTTCCTTTCTCTTTGCTCTCTTGTAAGGATTTGCGGGATGTATCATCACTTTGAAAAACCAAAAACATTCAAAATATAGTATACCATATTTTTAGATAAAAAGGGGAATAGAAATATAGCAAAATATGTGATAAAATCATAAGTTATAGCGGTTCTTCTGCAGATGCGGATGAACGGTGCGGGAAGATAACGGGATTAGGAAGAGAATTACAGGAAATGAAATTATGGAAGCAACACAGAAGAAAAACAAATATGAAATAGATATGTGCAATGGCACGATTATGGACAAGCTGATCTCCTTTGCACTGCCCCTGATGGTGTCCAGCATTTTGCAGCTGCTGTTCAATGCAGTGGATATCATTGTGGTGGGACGGTTCACCGGAAGTCAGGCGCTGGCGGCTGTAGGTTCCACCACGGCATTGATCAATATGTTCGTCAATCTGTTTATCGGCGTTTCTCTGGGAGCCAATGTATTGTCCGCCAGATTCTATGCTGCCGGGAAAGAGCGGGAGATGAGCGAGACAGTACATACAGCTATGACCTTTGCATTGATCAGCGGTATTGTCATGGTATTCGTAGGGCTGTTCTGCACCCGGGGAGCGTTGGAACTGATGGATACCCCGGCGGATGTTATTGATCAGGCGGCATTATATATGAAAATTTATTTCTGCAGCATGCCCTTTTTCATGCTGTACAATTACGGAGCTGCAGTTCTGCGGGCGGTGGGAGACACGAAGCGTCCGCTGTTGTTCCTGATCATATCCGGAGCCATCAATGCGGTATTGAACCTGTTTCTGGTCATTGCTTTTTCCATGGGTGTGGCGGGGGTAGCCATTGCTACAGTGATCTCTCAGGTGATCTCCTGTGTGCTGGTATTATGGTGCCTGTTTACTACGGACAGCTGTTACCGGCTGCAGATTTCAAAGCTGGGAATAAAAGGGGAGTATCTGCTGCAGATCTTTCAGGTGGGGGTTCCGGCGGGGATCCAGAGCGTTGTCATCAATTTCTCCAATGTTCTGCTGCAGTCCTCGGTGAATTCCTTCGGCTCCATCGCCATGGCAGGCTATACGGCGGCCCATAATATCTTTGGATTCCTGTTCGTGTCGGTGAATTCCATTACCCAGGCGTGTATGAGCTTCACCAGTCAGAACTACGGTGCCGGGAAGAAAAAACGTATGGACAGGGTACTGATCGATTGTATGATCCTGTCGGTGATCGTAGCGGTAACGCTGGGCGGAAGCGCCAATCTCTTCGGTCCGCAGCTGCTTCACATTTACACAACGGATGCGGACGTTATTGCCTGTGGAACGGAGATTCTGCTGTATACGACGTTGACTTACTTTTTATGCGGCATCATGGATCTGATTCCGGGAGCCTTGCGGGGCATGGGACATTCGGCGGTACCTATGATATTGTCCATTATCGGTACGGTGGGAACGAGAATCTTCTGGATCTACGGAGTATTCCCAACGCACCGGTCGTTGATGGTACTGTTTTTATCTTATCCGGCCTCCTGGCTGGCAACGATCCTGCTGCAGGCGGTATGTTTCTATTTTGTCAGAAAGAAAGTACACAGCACCATGCCGCAGGAAGAACCGTTATAAGCGGTCGGTTTTCGGGAGTGAAAGTCCCGGGATGATCGAGCGTATGTAGGGATTATTTAGAAAATTGAGGGAAATTATGTTAGCAAAATTAAAGAAAAAATATATTGGAGACTGGGATTTTTACAAGAAGTATCTTTTACTGGCTATTCCCATGATCCTGCAGAATGCCATTACCAATCTGGTAAGCTTTCTGGATAACATCATGGTGGGACAGCTGGGAACAGAACAGATGTCCGGCGTTGCCATTGTGAATCAGCTGATCTTTGTATACAATCTGGCAATCTTCGGAGCTGTGTCAGCTGCCAGCATCTTTGGTGCCCAGTATTTCGGAAAGGGCAATCATAAGGGACATATGTATTCCTTTCGGTTTAAGCTGTATGCCACGCTGTTGGTGACAGGCGGAGCGATCATTCTGTTCCTGACGAAAGGTTCCGCACTGATCTCCCTGTATCTGACGGATACGGTGGGGAACGGGGCCACGGACTTGGCACTGCAGTACGGACTGGAATATCTGGCCATCATGATGGTGGGACTGATCCCTTTTGCGGTGAACCAGTCCTACGCGACAAATATAAAAGAGACCGGGCAGACCCTTATCCCGATGCTGGCCAGCTTTGTGGCGGTGGGTACTAATGCGATTCTGGACTATCTGATGATCTTCGGCATCGGTCCTTTCCCGGAGCTGGGAGTGCAGGGGGCGGCGCTGGCTACCGTTATTGCCCGTTACATTGAGGCACTGATCGTGGTGATCTGGGCACACATCCATCGGGGAAAAAACCGCTATCTGGAGGGAGCTTACACCGGCTTTGGTATTCCGCTTGCGGAATTGAAGGCGATCCTGATCAAGGGATTTCCGCTGATGATGAACGAGGTGATGTGGGCAGCGGGCATGACAACGGTGACCCAGTGTTATTCCGTCAGAGGTCTGGACGTGGTGGCGGGACTGAACATTGCCTCCACCATCACGAACCTGTTTAACATCGTCTACCTCCAACTGGGATCCTGCATCAGCATTGTGGTGGGACAGTATCTGGGGGGCGGGAAATTGGAGGATGCCAAGGATGCGGACAACAAGATGATCGTGTTCAGTGTCTTCTGCTGTGTGATTATGGCGGTGTTAATGTTTGTGGTGGGAGGATTTTTCCCAGGCATTTACAATACCACAGAGGAGATCAAGACACTGGCTACCAGTTTTATTGCGGTATCAGCCATCATCATGCCCTTCTGTGCCTTCAGCCATGCGTCGTATTTCACCCTGCGTTCCGGTGGTAAGACCGTGGTGACGTTCCTGTTTGATTCCGTATTTACCTGGGTGATCGTGGTGCCGGCGGCATATCTGCTGGCGCATTTCACCGGACTGGGCATCGTAGGCATTTATTTCCTGGTGCAGGGCACGGAACTGATCAAGGTGATCATTGGTTACATCATGGTGAAGAGTAATGTCTGGGTGGTCCAGATGGTATAAATTACTATTTGTGCCGTCAGCCGAAGGCTGCGGGATGGAGATTGGCATGAAAAATAGGAGAAGGGCGGGAAACTGACATGAAAATGAACATGGTTCAGAAAATTTTACTGATCGTAGGAGGCGCATTTGCGGGGATCGGTGCAGTGCTGACAATGATATTCGGAAGCATCGGCATGGTGTTCCGGCCCATGAGTGCATTTCTGGCATTGCCGCTGTTTTTCCTGATACTGGGCATTTGTTTTATTGCAGCAGTATTATTCGGGCAGCATAAAAAGTCACTCATCGTAAAAAACGGAATCAGATATGCCGCCAAGATCTACGGTTACGTGGAGAATACGGCGTATATGGTAAACGGCAGATTCCCGGTGAATGTGATCGTGCATTATTTTGACAAGAATCAGATCGAGCGGGAGGCAGTGATTCCCACCGCGTTTGAAAAGGGCGCTTCGACCTATCCCATCGGTATGACCATGGATATCTACGAATATCAGGGAAAATACGGCTGGGATCCGGATTCCGTCCGGGATGAGATTCTGTCGGGAGAGCAGGAACTGATGGACGATAAGCCCGTGGATCCTTCCAAGCTTCGCATGACCGCCGTGCAGTGTCCGAACTGCGGTGCTTCCTATCAGGCGGCAGCAGGATATACCGGACGCTGCCCGTATTGCGGAAGCTATCATAATGTAGAATAGCAGAATAGTTGAGCTGGGGTGGATCAGTGGATCGTTTCCTGCAAATACCGCAGCATCGTCTGTGACACCACGGAGTTGGTGGTCTTGGAGAAAGCCAGTCCCAGCGTACGGTGACAACTGGGAGATAAGGGTCTGGAGACCACACCCCGTGCGAAAGCTTTTAATACCAGTTCCTGAGAGATGGTGACACCGAGACCGTTCCGGACGAAGGACATGATCAGGGTATCGTCCCGGAAGCTGTAAGAGATCTTTGGGCGGACAGGGCATTTGGTCAGCAGATGCTGGATGTCGTTGTCACAGCCGGGGGTCTCGATGATCAGAGGATATTCGAACAGTTCCGGCAGGGTGACGCTGTTTTTGGCAGCCAGCGGATGTCCCTCGGGGAAAACAGCGCACAGCGGATCATTCAACAGTGGATAAAAGGTCAGATCATCCGCCACGATGGAGGATAAAAATCCACAATCCACCTGCCCGTGAATGATCCAGTCCCGGATCTCATCATAATTGCCGTCAAAAATTTCTACATCCACTTTCGGATAATTTTCCCGGAAAAAATGAACCACATCCGGCATCCACAGAGCAGTGATGCTGGAAAAACTACCGACCCGCAGTTTCCCCTCAATCTTATTGTTGATATTGAAGGCGGCCTGGCGCAGCTTGTCTTTCTGGTTGACCATTTCCTGAATGTAAGGGATGAGGCGGGCACCGTTGTCAGTGAGGCTGACACCCCGTTTAACCCGGGCAAAAAGCTGCACACCCAGTTCTTCCTCCAGTCCCGCCATCATCTGGCTGATGCCGGACTGGGTATAATTCAGTGCTTCCGCCGCTTTGGAGAAGCTTCCCGTTTCACATACTTTTAAAAATATCTCGTAACGGTCTTTTTGTTCTTTCATGATCTTCACCCCGTAAATTTATGAATTTCAAATTCATCGTTCACCAATTATGCGAGCAGATTGGCTTTCTTGTACTCATTATAGTATAAGCTCACGAATTTTTACATCCTGCTTCGCAGGATATTCGTGAGCTGATGAGTCCAAAAAACAAATGTCTGCTTTGCAGCCACTTATTTTCTCTTGAGACTCATCACATCATGATTCGCACCTTCGGTGCTTACCGTTGCTTCGCAACTATCATGATCCAATTCGTCGCTCGCCAATTATGCGAGCATATTGGCTCTCTTGCACTTATCACATTACAAAAACTTATGCATACCAATAAAAACATTCGTTTTACTGATAGTATAGCATATGCTATCCTCATGTCACAAGTGTTTTAAGGAGCGTGAATCATATGGAAAATAGAACAAGTAATTTCTCCGGGCAGATCGGTTTCGTGCTGGCGGCGGCCGGAAGCGCGGTGGGTGTGGGCAATCTGTGGAGATTCCCTTATCTGGCGGCCAAGGATGGCGGCTGTCGTGAGACAAGGATGTGATTCTTTCGGTAAGATTAGAGTATCCTACGATGCGGGGGCTCTGAAATCTGTATCCAGCTCAATACAGTTGGACTGCCTTTGTTCCAACAGGGGCAGTTTCTCCTGAGTTGCAGGTTGAGTTTGTTCTGGCAGGATCAGAATATCCTGAGTCACAGGAGCACCGAAATCCGTATCCAGCTCGATACAGTTAGACTGTCTTTCTTCTAACAAGGGCAACTTGTCTTGGGGAGCGAACTGCGTTTCTTCCGGCAAGGGCAGAATGTCTGGAGTCGTTGACTGCGTTTCTTCCGGCAAGATCAGAATATCCTGCGTCACAGGAGCTTCGAAACTTGTATATTGAAGCTGGATGGTTTCGAGGATGCGGTTGAAATCTGTTTCCAGAGTGTACCAGTCTGTTAACGGAATAGTGGCTTCCAGCTGTAGGGTATTTCCCTGTAAAGGGACATCGGGATTGGATAATGTAATGTAAATCCAGTATTTTTGTTCTGTCTGGTAGATCTCGGTATTTTTCCAGCCGTTTAAGCTGCTGTCGGGCAGAGTGATCTCCTCGCTGGTGACGCCGGTGCCGCAGATTCCCGGGACGGGAGCATAGATAAGCGTAAAAGTATCCTCCGGGTATGCGATGTTCCAGAAGATGATAGCATCGGTCGTGGTGGTACCTGCGAAAGTTAAATTGCGGATCTCATAGTCCCAGGTCTCCGGAAGGGACAGGGAGAACTGCACCGGTCCCAGATCACAGATAGCTTCATTCCCCATGGATATCGCCAGATCGTCGGCAGGCCCGTTTTCCGGGCATTCTGTAGGAACGAGGCTTTCCGCGATGACCGGGGCAATTGGCCCGGTGGGGGCCGTGGAATTTTGCCCCCCTACAGAATCCTCCAGGCCCCCGGTAGAACCACATCCCGCCAAGGAAAGCGTAAGAATCGTTGTCAGTGTTGATAGTAAAATAGCCTTCTTCATAAAGATACCCTCCCAAAATCGTGAAGTGTTATGGTGATCACATTATAATAAGACGAATATTGGGCGGGGAAGTTTCGGTAAATAGAAAGTTACGCGAG
>OBXI01001794.1_pt1 | contig 10628 bp, 8 predicted proteins | sample 1538161 | NCBI WGS metagenome assembly OBXI01 (sample SAMEA2580142, study PRJEB22360) | human gut metagenome | biome: human gut; feature: human-associated habitat; material: faeces | place: Denmark | collected 2008/2010 | reverse complement strand
TTTATAGCCATATTTCGTATTTTTTATAACTGTCCCGAGCCGCAAACCCTATTATTCCAGAGAAATGCGGGCTCTTTGTAATTCTTCCAGTGCTTTTTTGCCTTCCACCGCTTTTTTGACCGCGTTGACATCTGTACCCAGCTGCGCCATATAGTACTGGTAGCTGTTGCGTTTGACTGACACCAGAATGTCATGGAAAGCTCTTTCTCTCTCCTGCTTCGTGGACAATTCGGGAAGCGTTGTATGGAACAGCTCCGCTGCCTGCCTCTGCTCCTCTTCATCCTCAAACATGCTGATGATCCCCGCCGGCTGAAACTGTCCGTTGTCCAGCTCTGCAAACATCTTCTCCGCCACCTTGCGATACAATTCCTCCGTGAAATCCTCCAGAGAAATGTACTTACGTACAATCGTATACAGAGAAGGATCATCTCCGATCCAGGTGATCAGCAGTCTCTGGGACTTCCGTCCGCTCTCCGAAGGATCGCTCTTGTTCTGCACTCCGCTGCGGGGACGGGGAATCGGTCTGGCGATTCCCGTCTGGGAAGCATATCCTATGACCATTTTGCGCAGATCATCGGGACGGATCATATATTTTTCGGCAATGGCCTGCAAATAATTCTCCCGCTCCAGATCTTCCGAAAATTCGCACAGTTTCTGTGCGATCTCCCGGTGGAACTTCGTCCGCTGTTCCGGATCACTCTGATCGTATTGTTCACTCAGGATACGGATCTCGAAGTAGAAACTGTTCTCCGCCTGATCGATTCTCTCCTGAAAAGCCTCTTTCCCCAGATTCTTGATAAATTCATCCGGGTCCTTATAAGGACGCATATTGATGACTTTACCGGTAAGCCCGGCCTCCCTGAGAATACCGATGCCCCGTAGTGCCGCCTTGGTTCCGGCACCGTCGCTGTCGTAGGCCAGCAGGATGTTTTCCGCATAACGGTGTAAAAGGTTAGCCTGTTCCACCGTAAATGCCGTTCCCAGGGATGCCACCGCCTGGGTAAATCCCGCCTGATGCATGGCTATGACATCCATGTAGCCCTCGCACAGGATAATATTGCCCGTCCGGGCAGTTCTTGCGAAATTCAGTCCATAAAGATTCCTTCTCTTATCGAAGATCATGGTCTCCGGTGAATTCAGGTATTTCGGTTCCCCGTCTCCCATGACTCTGCCGCCGAAGCCGATGACCCGGTGGTTGATATCCTGTATGGGGAACATGACACGATTCCAGAACTGGCTTCGCAGTCCCCGCTGTTCAGAAAACATTGCCAGTCCGGAGTCTTTGATCTCTTCGTCCGTAAAGCCCTTTTTCCGCAGGTACTGTACCACCTGCTCGCCGTTTTTCCCGGCATAACCCAGTCCGAAATGATGCATGGTCTCATCGGTCAGCTTCCGCCCCGTCAGATACCGCATTCCCACTTCGCCACGGGGATCCCGCAGCATATAATAAAAATATTTTGCCGCTTCCTTATTGACTTCCAGCAGCCGCATACGTTTGCCGGCTTTTTTCTTCTGTTCCGGTGTCTCCTCCACTTCGGGAAGCTTTACCCCGGCGCGGTCCGCCAGGATCTTAATGGCCTCCGGGAAGGTATCGTTTTCATATTTCATAAGAAACGTATATACATTTCCGCTGGCATGGCATCCGAAACAATAATACATCTGTTTGTTCGAAGACACCGAAAAGGAAGGTGTTTTTTCGTTATGAAAAGGACAGCAGCCCCAATAGTTGCTTCCCTTTTTTTTCAATGAGACATAGCCCGATATCACATCCACGATGTCATTTCTGGCTCTGACTTCTTCTACCAGTTCTTCGGGATAATACACGTTTTTTAACTCCTATTTTATCTTGTACCTATCTCTGCCAGGATTTCGGTATGTAAATATCCTCGTATACCGCTATGGCAAACCGATCCGTCATCGCTCCCACATAGTCGCAGACGACCTTCTCTCTCGGTTCTCCCACGGAAAGAAGATTGAGATATTCTTCCGGCAGATCATCCAGATGCTTCAGGAAATGCTGGTACAATGTCTCCATCAGCATCTCTGCTTTCCCCTCTTCGCTCTTCGCTACCGGGTTCTTGTAAACTCTCTCAAACATGAACTGTCGTATCTTCGCCATGGCTTCCGCCACCGGCTCCGACATCAGGATGTCTCCCTTGTCCATGCTGTTGGTCACGATGTCATGAATGAAATGATCCAGTCTCTCGGTGGGACTGCTGCCGATCACCTCACAGATGTCCTTCGGCACATCCGCTTCCGTGAGGATTCCTCCGCGGATGGCGTCATCCATATCGTGATGAATATAGGCAATTTTATCGGAAAGTCTGACGATCTTGCCCTCCAGGGTGTGGGGCTTTCCAATGGTCTGGTGGTTTCTTATACCGTCTCGCACCTCGTAGGTCAGATTCAGCCCCTTGCCATCCTTCTCCAGAATGTCCACGGTGCGGACGCTCTGTTCGGCATGTTCGAAGCCAAAAGGGCATACTCTGTTCAGCGCACGCTCTCCGGCATGTCCGAAAGGCGTGTGTCCCAGATCGTGTCCCAGCGCAATGGCTTCCACCAGATCCTCGTTCAGCTTTAATGCCTTGGCTATGGTTCTGGCCGTCTGGGATACCTCCAGCGTATGTGTCAGTCTGGTACGGTAATGGTCACCCTCAGGTGTCAGAAATACCTGGGTCTTATCCTTTAGCCTTCGAAAGGCCTTGCAATGGATAATACGGTCTCTGTCTCTCTGAAACACCGGCCGGATATCACATTGTTCTTCCGGTCGCAGACGTCCTTTGGAGTTCACACTCAAGGATGCGTACGGACTTAAATAATCCTTTTCCCACTGTTCCAAGTTTTCTCTGATCGTCATAGTTCCTCCTGCCCCTACTTCTAATATTCTGTGCCTGTCTTAAAAATCCTTTTCTTTCTTTTGAAAAAAATAGTCATTTTTTCTGATTTAAATTATCTGCACACAGAATAGATGAATTCCGCATTCTTATCCATGGCCTCACTGGCCTTTTTGAAGGGTGACATCTGAAAAACATGCCACATTCCGGGGAATCGGTCGATATGGGCAGCGACCCCGGCTTTGATCAGATTTTTATATAGCCGCAGAGAATCGTCCAACAGGATTTCATTCTCTCCCACCTGAATATAGACGGGCGGGAAACCATGAAAGTCTCCAAACAGCGGAGAAATATAAGGATCCGTCAGGTCTCTGTCCGGGGCATAGCCCCTGGTCATACGGTCGATGTACTCTTTATCCAGTACCGGATCCAGTTCCGCCTTGGTCTGGAAAGTCTTGCCCTCGCCGGTAAGATCCGTCCAGGGAGACATCAGCACGATTCCTCTGGGAAGCAAGCGCTCCTGCTCTTTTAATTTCAACACCAGTGAAAGCGCCAGATTACCTCCGGCCGAATCTCCGGTAATGATCACATCTCTTGCTCCGTAGCCCAAAAGCATCAGATAGTTCCAGGCTTTCATGGCATCCTCCGCAGCTGCCGGATACGGATGCTCCGGTGCCAGTCTGTAATCAAAGCACAGCACATCCATGGAAGTACCCGCCGCCAGCTTCGATGTCAGGGTTCTGGCATAGATACTGCTGCCGGTGGAATATCCGCCTCCGTGGCAATGCAGGATCACGTACTTTTTCATATGAGCCCGGTTCACGCTGACCCACTCCGCATCCATGCCATCGATGTCCACAGGACGGTACTGGATCTCTTTACTGTTGCCGAGCAGCTCGCCAATGTGATCCTGGGATTGTCTGTGCTTCTCCAGATCCGGATTCTCCACAAGACCATGGGCCCTGCGGATGAGCTGCATCAAATTCTGGTTGTTCTTCTCACTGTTTTTTCCTACCAGTGTCATAAGTTCCTCCTGTTCACCAAGTTTTCTCGTAACTATTCAGCGCCTCATTCGCAAAATCGCATCTCCGATGCTTTCCCGAACAACAAGTTCACTTGTTGTTTGCTCTGAATAGTGATCAAAAGTGCAATCTTCTGCGCACTGCATTGCGCAGTCTCCTCCGGGATAAAAGGGTGGCGATGGTGATATCGACGATCACGCAGATCGTCAGCACGATAGCCGACCATCCCAGTACGATCTCCTGTTTCAGGAACCGGTCGATCAGAAGTTCCAGTCCCACGCACAAAACAGCGATTCCCGAGATCAGGTACAGGGCTCCTGTCAGGAAGGACATGGGGAGCTTGCGGATACAGAACGTCACCGCTTCCACCACTGCCGTCACCAGCAATACGATCGGCAGTCCCAGTCCATAGAACCAGCTGTTATGTCCCGTCAGATAAGTCAGCAGATATAGATATACGATCACTGCCACTCCATCCAGCAGGATCGACAGATAAATGGGCTGTCTCGTATAAATAACCACAGGGATCATAATAACCCACAATACCAGGACTACGCCGATCACCGCCAGAGACCACAGACTGCTGCGGAACACAAAAGCGTTTAACAGCCCACAGGTCACCGCCGTACGTTCTGTAAACGCTTTAACCCCCCCACGGGCCCCCGCCTTAGCCAGTACAATAACCGTCAACAGTACTCCCAGATCTTTTCTTTTTACCACTTCCACCTGTCCCTTTTCCTTTGGAAAAGGGGATGGCTGCTTCTCCGGTTCCGGTGCCTTGGGATTATACACCGGTGTGTCGCACAGAGGGCACTTCTTTGCCGAAGCATCCAGTTCCACACCACAGTTCACACAATATGACATAAGCATTTCCTTTCTAACCGGAGGATCTACCGGTTACTCTCGATCTTCACATGAATACCGTCCTGTACCAGCTTGCGGAAAAACAGTCGTTCCACATCCGTTTCCGCAATACTGCTGGCAAAATTGATGGTCAGAATATCTTCAAAGCTGGCAATGGCACAGTTGGTTCTCGTAGAGAACGGCTGTCCCATATAGATGTCAAAACGTTCGATATAGGGCTTCATGGTCTCCGGCACTTTTAGAGCTCCCATGTTGGTCAGTCCCGCCGAAGAGTTTTTGTCCTGGATCTTCGTATAGAACTGGCGGACCACCAGATCCTTGATAAACAGCGGTACCACACGGATAAACGGGTTTCTCTGGGTCTCTGCGTTGGTGGTGATATCGCCCCGCAACAGCTTTTCATTCAGATAATACCGCATGTAATTGTGCACCTGGGTCACGATCTCTTCAAAAGTGTATTCTCCCAGTCTTGGGTCAATCCCCGGATAGATCATGGTGATAAAATTCCGCAGAGTCTTCGATGGGAAAAAGCGCCGCAGATTCACCGGCATGGCAATCTTTACCGGACGTAATTTTAAATGCCACTCACTCTCCTGCTTCTGCATCAGTGCATAGAGCAGAACCGCATTGAGATATTCCGTAATGGTGGCATTATAGCTTTTTGCCACCTTCATGACCTCTGCCACCGACATAATACCGTCTATGATGTTCAGGGTATAAAAGGGCTCCTTGGTTCCCCGGACACGGTAAGTCTTCTCCCCCGGTCTGGGCGGGCACACCTTGGCATTGGCATATTTCATGTAGGCATCTTCCAGTTCTACCGGATCCGGTGTCTCTAAAATATCTAGCACAAAACCGCCGTTCTCGATCTCCGTATGCCCCTTCAGGCGCAGATAAGTGGCCGTCAGAGTCTGCAATACGCACATGCCTCCGGTACCGTCTCCCAGACTGTGATGGGCCTCCAGGGCGATCCGGTTCCGGTAATAATAGATTCTTACCAGATACCGGTTATTGGCCTTGAAATACATGGGCTGACAGGGATTTTTCACGTCCTCCTGCACAAATGGGCCGGGGCGGTCATTGGGCTCCAGGTATCTCCAGAAGACACCCTTGCGGATAGCCGCCTTATACGTCGGAAAACGAGGCATTGTCAGATTCACCGCCCGCTGCAGCATCTCGGGATTGATCTCCTCCTTTAAAAGAACGGACAAACGATAAACGGAAGAAAAATCTCTTCTCTGTAAGGTCGGGTATACGATGGCCGACAGATCCAGTTTGTACCAGTCCTTGTGTACTTTCGATGTCCTGTCTGTCTTCGTTTTGTCTCTTCTATTAATTGTAATTGCCACGGTTTTCGCCCCTTTCCCGGTTTTGTATTATATTTTTCAGAAACGACAAAGGCGGCAACCTTTCGGTCACCGCCATGTGATGCAGAAAGAGGGACTTGAACCCTCATGGTATCACTACCACACGGACCTGAACCGTGCGCGTCTGCCAATTCCGCCATTTCTGCGAACAAATGTATATTACAACAACCGGCTCCAAATGTCAACACTATTTTTCGAATTATTTAAACTGTATGCAAAATAATTACGATTTCTGCGTTCTTCGGCCTTGTAACTATTCAGACCCCATTCGCAAAATCGCCTCTACGAGGCTTCCTTTTTGCTCATGAGGTTACTTCGCCATGTAAAACTGCTTATCTGCCTGAATGCAAGCATTCGCAGAACACAGTTTTGCATGGCTCTGAATAGTTACCAATTATTTTACATTTACATGTAGGAGCTGAACAGGTTACCTGCATTATAAAGGCCGGTATATCCTGCGCTTCCGGTGTACAGACTGCTTCTGGTGGAAGCATGGTCTGCTGCAAAATTGATCATGGAACTCTGTGCAGATACACGATAACCATAGGAACCGTTCCCCTGGAACAGGTTCTTCACAGTATTCATATCCGCTTTCATAAAGGTATCCTTGTCCAGAGACAGAGTGCCGTCATTTTTCATAGTGATGCCGATCTTCGCCAACTGCTTACTGTTGGCAATGGTGGTATTCCCCAGCGATTCCGTGCGGTTGTTCACTGTGGTATCGCTCACATCATCCACAGCAGCCATCACGCTGTTGTAATTCTTCACAAAGCTGTTCACCGCATTGTAGATGGCACTGGTATCATAGCCCTTGGTCGTGGTCTCTATACCATTCTCATCCTTGGTGGTGATATCCTTTTGTGCGAACAGATCATTTTTACCGGTAGCCAGTAATGTATCTGCGGATTCCTTCAAAGCATCAGTGGCGGTCTCTACCTTGGCCAGTGCTTTCTTCGCGGTCTCCTTCGTGGTGTCTTTCTTCGTTATGTCGGAAGCTACGGTTTTGGATGCGTTGTTCTCCTTGCCGTAATAAGCCTTCATCAGCTTGGCATAGCTGCCGTTCTTAATACTTGCATAATCTGCCAGCCAGTTGCTGCTTGCCGCATTGGATGCCGTAGAGCTCAAACCGGAAAACAGAAATGAATAATTGGTCTTTGCCTGAATATTAATACTCATCACAGTCACCTCCGTGTCAACTGTTTTGAATCGGCCTTTCAGCCATTAGTCCTTTTATATCAGTTACAGTATACTACTTATTTCGGATTTTTCCAAGGTTTGTTAACTGTTTTTTGAAAAAAAAAACATTAATTGAGTATTTTTTCCAGCATGGTCACCCGGTTGAAGGGAAAGGAGAAATAATAGCCGTCCGCAAAATCCTCCGTCATGACGATCACTTCCTTTGCCAGCTGCACACCGGCCTGCTCTCCCTCTTCTCTGGTCATGTCCGCCCGGTATCTTGCCAGTACTTCGTCCGTCACGTCGATGCCTGCCATCTCGTTCTTCATAAAGGTGGCATTTTTAAGACTCACGAACGGCATGATCCCGCAGAGAATCCTTGCTCCGGTCTCCTCTTTGATCCGACGCACTCTGTCGGCACTCTCCTGTGTGGAAATGGGCTGTGTCAGAAAAAAGGTAGCTCCCGCCGCCATTTTCTTCTTCACTCTGCCGATCTCCACCTCAAGATTACGCCTGCCCTGATTGATGGCTCCGCCGTAGCTGGCCGGAGCCTGCGTGAACTGCTCCTCGTTCATATCCGCCAGAATCTGCATCAGTCCCACAGAATCAAAGTTGAACACACTCTTCACCGTGGTCCGCACCATGGAAGGAATGGGGTCTCCCGTGATCACCAGGAAATTCTGAATACCATTGATATAGGCTCCCAGCAGCTGGGAACGCATGGCAATGGCATTTTTATCCCGGCAACAGATATGGGGCATGACACACATACCGGTCTCTCTTGCCACCTTCTCCGCCATGAGAATGGAATCTGCTCTGGTACGTCCCGAAGGAGAATCCGGGAAAGTCAGCACATCCACTCCGCTCTTCTGTAGCAGATGTGCCGCATCCATCAGTTTTTCGTCATCGATTCCCATGGGAGGTGCCAGTTCCACGGCGATCAGCTTTCGGTTCCTGCCCTCCGCCTCTTTGGTATGATAAAAAGAACGGTCTTCCTTCGGTGCCTGCTGTTTCTCCGGTTCTGTGTCTTTTTTTGCCTGTGGGTACTGGGTCAGATCCAGCTTTCCGGCAAGCTCCGCGATATATTCCGGTGTCGTACCGCAGCAGCCGCCCCCCCCTGCCATATCCACTCCAAGGGCAGTCATCTGCTGCATTCTGTCCACAAAATAGTCTTTGTTATCCCCGGTGAAGAGCATACGGCCGGTGACCATCTGAGGATACCCAGCATTGGGAAGGGCTGTGAGAAGTTTTCCTTCCGGTTTTTCCAGTATCTGCAGGATCCGGTGCATATGGGACGGACCCACACCGCAGTTAAAGCCCACGGCATCGATCTCCTTTGCCTCACCCGCTTTCTGTAAAAGCTTTCTGGCACTTAATCCTGCATTGCTGTAGCCGAACTGGTTTACAGAGAATTGTACCGTAATAAATGCCTGTTCCCCGATCATTTTGATCGCAGGCAGGAGCTCTTCCATCTCGGAAAAAGTTTCAAAGACAAAAAAGTCCGCTCCCTCTTCCAGAAAAATACGGCAGATCTCTTTGTATTCGCGGCATAAAGTATCCTTCTGTGCCAGCGCATCCCCGGGAATCTGTCCGATATCTCCGGCAATATAGACTTCTTTTGTCTCACCGGTGCGTTCTCTCCACGCAGCCACCGCTTCCCTCGCCAGGCGTACGCCGCTTCGCAGAGTCTCCTCGATCTGTTCTTTGGACCTATCCATGCAGAAGCTGTTGGCTGCGAAGGTGTTGGTACGCAGAATCTGTGCTCCTGCCTCGAGGTACTCCGTATGAATCTCCCTCACCCGTTCCGGGGCTTCCAGATTCGCCAGCTCCGGCAGCTGTTTCGTGTCATATTTTCCTCCGTAATAGGTCCCGAAGGCTCCGTCAAAGAGGATCTTTTTCTGTTGGATCCTTTCACGGATCTGCTCTTTGGTATGTTTTGTATTGCCCATTATTGTTTCCTTTGTCCTGTTGATTTCATCCATTTTTCTTTTAAAAACGAGCAGGTCTGCTCTCGCAAGCCTGCTCGTTTCTTAGCATACCATATTATTTTTCGGAAAAACAGTAGCAAATTTAATGATTACATCAACTTTCTAAACAGCTCGGTCAGATCCTCGATGCTTGCATCCTTAGGGTTGCCGGGTGCGCAGGCATCTGCATGAGCGGATTCTGCCAGGAAAGGAAGATCCTCTTCCTTCAGTGCTTCCAGCTTGGAAGGAATTCCTACATCCTCGGACAGCTTACGAACTGCGTCAACTGCAGCCTTACGGTAGGCGGCCTGATCCATCTGATCTACACCTTCCACACCCATAGCACGGGCAATCTCACGATACTTTTCACCGGTGCAGTCAGCATTGTATTCCATAACGATAGGAAGCATCATTGCACAGGCAACACCATGAGGGGTATCATAGACAGCACCCAGGGTATGTGCCATGGAATGAGCGATACCGAGACCTACATTGGAGAAGCCCATACCGGCAATGTACTGACCCAGAGCCATGCCTTCACGGCCTTCCTTGGTATTGGCTACAGCGCCGCGCAGGGACTTGGAAATGATCTCGATTGCCTTCAGGTGGAACATATCGGTCATCTCCCATGCCGCCTTGGTGGTGTAACCTTCGATAGCGTGGGTCAGAGCATCCATACCGGTAGAAGCGGTCAGTCCCTTGGGCATAGAAGACATCATCTCGGGATCTACCACAGCGATAATAGGCATATCATGAGGATCTACGCATACGAACTTACGCTTGCGCTCTACATCAGTGATAACGTAGTTGATGGTAACCTCTGCTGCGGTACCTGCTGTGGTGGGCACTGCGATGATGGGTACGCAGGGCTTCTTGGTAGGTGCTACGCCTTCCAGGCTACGTACATCTTCGAATTCAGGGTTGGCAATGATGATACCGATGGCTTTGGAGGTATCCATGGAGGAGCCGCCGCCGATGGCGATGATATAGTCTGCGCCGGATGCCTTGAAAGCAGCCACACCGTTTTTCACATTGTCAATGGTGGGGTTAGCCTTAATATCGGAATAAATTTCATAAGCAAGACCTTCCTTGTCAAGCAGTCCGGTTACTTTTCCGGTCACACCGAACTTGATCAGGTCGGGATCGGAACATACGAATGCCTTCTGAAAAGCATGAGCCTTTGCTTCATTTACGATTTCTTCGATTGCTCCGGCACCATGATAAGAGGTCTGGTTGAGCATAATTCTGTTTGCCATGATACATAATCTCCTTTCGACATAAAAACAATCATATTGATAATTTTATTCTAACTGCAAACATCGCATAAAGAAAGTGACAGTTTGCCCCGACTGTCACTTTTTACAGAAAGTTCACAATGTGTACATCTATTTTAGTAAT
>OBXI01001785.1_pt1 | contig 10712 bp, 10 predicted proteins | sample 1538161 | NCBI WGS metagenome assembly OBXI01 (sample SAMEA2580142, study PRJEB22360) | human gut metagenome | biome: human gut; feature: human-associated habitat; material: faeces | place: Denmark | collected 2008/2010 | reverse complement strand
AGCTCTGTATGAAGAAAATAATCCCCCAGGCCTGCCACCATGAAAAAGGCCGTCTGCAACATCAGAGCCGCCCGGACATATTTCACGATTCCGAATAACAGAAGTGCGGTCAGTACATAGAACGCCATGTTCAACAGCTGGGTTTTGAAATGCATTGTCGTAAAAGGATTATGGGTATACATTTCAAACAGATAAAATGTCACCAGCGGACATACTGCCAGCGCGATACAGGAAGGAAGCTTCTCCCTGGTAATTCCTATTTTTCGAACGGAATGACGCAAAAAGCCTGTAATGGCAGCTGCGACACTTCGTATTGATTTTTTCTGTAAATAATCCATCGCTTAACTCTCCTTACGATTCTGAAGAGATTTTATCGCAATGACAGAAAAATAACAATTTCCGAATTGCACACATTTACTAACATTACAGGCTTAATTTTGTTACTTTTTACTTATATTTTACGTATTACTACTTGACTTCGTATTTTCCGGCTTCCTTCAGGCGCAGCATTGCTCTCGCCATGGATGCCTGGGATACATGATACTCCTGGATGCTCTGCTTCTGACGCAGCTGTTCCTTCGCACGCTCCAGGGCAGCCTCCGCACGGACCCTGTCGATATCCTCCGGCCGTTCTGCCGTATCCACCAGCATGATCACACGGTTATGAGAAATATAGACAAACCCCACACCTACTACAACCTTGGTCCAGTCGTCATCCTCTTTTTCCTTAAACCGTACCTCGCCTTCCTTCGTGGCAATGACCATATCCTCATGATGGGACATGATGGCCTGCTCGCCGTCCAGAGCCGGTACGATAATGATGCCGCATTTTCCGTCGAAAAATACTTTATCACTGGCAATGACCTTCAAGCTGAAGGTGTTCATACGCACACCGCCTTTCCTTACTGTGCCATGAGCTTCTTGGCCTTCTCCACTGCCTCGTCAATGGTTCCTACATTGAAGAATGCAGCCTCGGGATACTCATCCATCTCTCCGTCGATGATCGCACGGAATCCACGGATGGTCTCCTTCACAGGCACATACTTACCGGGTACACCGGTGAAGTTCTCTGCCACATGGAAGGGCTGGGACAGGAAACGCTGAATCTTACGGGCACGATATACGGTGACCTTATCCTCATCGGACAGCTCTTCCATACCCAGAATGGCGATGATGTCCTGCAGTTCCTTGTACTTCTGCAGCATTGCCTGTACCTGGCGGGCGGTCTCGTAATGCTCCTTACCTACCACATCCTCTTCCAAAATACGGGAGGTGGATTCCAAAGGATCCACAGCTGGGTAAATACCCTGCTCCACGATCTTACGGGACAGAACGGTGGTGGCATCCAGATGAGCGAATGTAGTTGCGGGTGCAGGGTCTGTCAGGTCATCCGCAGGCACATAGACAGCCTGTACGGAAGTAACACTACCCTTATTCGTAGAAGCAATTCGCTCCTGCAATTCACCGACTTCGGTAGCCAGAGTGGGCTGATATCCTACTGCGGAAGGCATACGGCCTAACAATGCGGATACCTCACTACCTGCCTGTACGAAACGGAAAATGTTATCAATGAACAGCAGCACGTTCTGGTGCTCTTCATCACGGAAGTACTCTGCCATGGTCAGTCCGGTCTCGGCTACACGCATACGTGCTCCTGGGGGCTCGTTCATCTGACCGAAAACTAGCGCAGTCTTCTCCAGAACTCCAGACTCCTTCATCTCACTCCACAGATCGTTACCCTCACGGGAACGCTCTCCGACACCAGTGAAAATAGAATATCCACCGTGCTCGGTAGCAATATTACGAATCAGCTCCTGAATCAGCACGGTCTTACCTACACCGGCACCGCCGAACAGACCGATCTTACCACCTTTTGCATAGGGAGCCAGCAGATCGATAACCTTGATACCGGTCTCCAGCATCTCTACTACAGGACTCTGCTCTTCGAAGGAAGGTGGATCTCTGTGGATGACCCAATGCTCCTCTCCTTCCAGGGATTCTCCACCGTCGATGGTCTCTCCCAATACGTTGAACAATCTACCCAGTGTCTTATTACCTACCGGCACCTGAATTCCTTTTCCGGTAGCAATGACATCCATATCCTTGCAAAGTCCTTCACTGGCACCCAGCATGATGCAGCGAACGGTATTGTTGCCAATATGCTGTGCCACTTCCATGACCAGACGCTTGCCTTCACTGTATACTTCCAGGGCATCCTTGATAAAGGGAAGATCATTGTTCTCGAACTCTACGTCTACAACAGGTCCCATGACCTGGACGATCTTACCATGATTTTTTTCCTTTACGTTACTCAATTGTTCAGGACCTCCTTTCTTGCCTTTTTCTTCTTTTTCTGAGCCTTGGCACCGGCAATGACCTCAGTGATCTCCTGTGTGATCATAGCCTGACGTACCCGGTTGTACTGAATGGACAGATCATGGATCATGGCGGAAGCATTCTTATTTGCTGCCTCCATGGCCATCATCCTGGCGTTCTGTTCACTGCAGAACGATTCTACCAGTGCACCGTATACATATCCCATGACAAAATCCGGAACAATGTTATCAAGCACTGCTTTCGGGGACGGGGTCATGACAAGCGGATCCTGATACATACTCAGATCCTGTCCGTCTTTGGTAATAAACCGTTCTTTTACGATAGGTAGCAGACGCAGCATCTGCGGTTCCGTCGTCACGCTGTTTACCATATTGGTATAAATAATATATACCTCATCCAGCTGCTCTTCTTCGAACTGCTCCAGGATCGTCTCTGTGATGATCCTGGCACGATGCAGGGTCGGGTTCTGTGCTGTATAATGGAACTGCTCAGCCACCTTGATTCCTCTGTGTCCGAAATACTGACGTCCCAGCTCACCCACGACAAACAGCTTGTAGCTTCCTGTCTGTCCGGCTTTCTGCATCTGTTCTTCTGCCATTTTCAGTACATTATGGTTATAGGCTCCGGCCAGTCCCTTATCCGCGGTGACTACTATCAGTCCCGTAGTCTTCTCCCCAGCCGGTTTGTCCTTCCGTTCATCGAAATATTTATTATCGATCTCCGGTAAATGACGGACAATTCTGCTGACCATCGTCTGCAGAGTATAGAAGTAAGGCTCTGTCTCTTCCAGATTCTTCTTAGCTTTCCGAAGCTTTGTGGAAGAGATCATATACATGGCATTGGTGATCTTCATGGTATCCTGAATGCTTTTCATACGACTTTGTATTTCTCTCGTATTTGCCATGTTAACCTCCTGTTATTTGTAACTATTCAGAGCCAATGGGCGAAGTAACCACATAAGCAAAAGTAAAGCCCTGAAAGAGCGGTTTTGCGAATGGGTTTCTGAATAGTTACATTATTTCTGTAAAAATTCCTTTTTAAATTCTGTTGCAGCATCACAGATCTGCTTGTTCAGCTCGTCATCCAGAGCCTTGGTGGTCTCTAACTGACGAACGATGTCGCTGTGCTGTTCCTTCATGTAGTCTAAGTACTTCATCTGGAAATCCTTTACCTGATTTACAGGCACATCCAGCATCACTCTGCCGTTGGCTGCACACAGGGTCATAACCTGCTCTGCCATGCTCAAAGGTCTGCACAGAGGCTGCTTCAACAGTTCCATCAGTACATGTCCGTGCTGTAACTGTTCCTTTGTGGCGTTATCCAGATCAGATGCGAACTGGGTGAACACTTCCATCTCGCGGAACTGTGCCAGGTCGATACGGATACTTCCGGCTGCTTTCTTCATTGCCTTGGTCTGTGCAGCACCGCCGACACGGGATACGGACAGACCGACATTGACTGCAGGTCTCATGCCGGAGAAAAACAGATCACTCTCCAGGAAGATCTGACCATCGGTAATGGAGATAACGTTGGTCGGAATGTAGGCGGATACATCGCCTGCCTGGGTCTCAATGATCGGCAGTGCGGTGATGGAGCCGCCGCCCTTATCGGCACTCAGTCTTGCGGAACGCTCCAGCAGTCTGGAATGCAGATAGAATACATCTCCGGGATATGCCTCACGTCCGGGAGAACGTTCCAGCAGCAGGGACAGTGCACGATAAGCTACCGCATGCTTGGACAGATCATCGTATACGATGAGGACATCCTTGCCCTGATACATAAAGTACTCAGCCAGTGCGGTACCGGAATAAGGTGCAATGTACTGCAGAGGTGCAGGATCGCTGGCGGTTGCAGATACGATAATGGTGTAATCCATGGCATCGTTCTTTTTCAGGGTTCCTACCAGTTTTGCAATGGTGGATGCCTTCTGGCCGATAGCCACATAGATACATACCACATCCTTGCCCTTCTGGTTCAAAATTGCATCGATGGCAATGGAAGTCTTACCGGTCTGACGGTCACCGATGATCAGCTCACGCTGTCCACGACCGATGGGGAACATGGAATCGATAGCCAGAATACCAGTCTCCATAGGCACGCCTACGGACTGTCTGTCCACGATGGAAGGTGCCGGCTGCTCGATGGGACGATGGCCTTCTTCCTTAATAGGACCTGCACCGTCAATGGGTGCTCCCAGAGCATCCACGATTCTGCCTTTGAATCCGTCACCTACAGGAATACCGGCTCTCTTACCGGTACGAACGACTCTGGTGCCTTCGCGGATCTCGGTATCATGACCGAACAGGATACATCCGATCTCATCTCTGCGGACATCCTGTACCATACCTTTGACACCGGAATCAAAGATAACGATCTCGCCGTACTCTGCATGGTCGATACCATTGACGTTGGCGATACCGTCACCTACCCAGCTGACAGAACCGATCTCATTTTCCTGTGCCTGTAAGTTGAAATCCTCGATCTCACCTTTCAGAATGGAAATAATGCCCTGCTCACTGGCGGTCTTTCCTACCTGGGAAAGCTTGTCTGCGAACTGCTTCATACGTCCATTGGTACTCCAGTCATAGACCTCGTTACCGGCACGGATGATGAAACCGCCGCCAAGGGAAGGATCTTCTTTGGTCTCAAAGACCATATCCTCTCTGTTGTATTTCTTCTGGACAAAATTACGGATATTCTGCAGCTGCTCATCGGTGGGCGCTGTCACATAGGACAGGGTTACAACGAACTCTTCCTTTTTCTCGGGAGAGACTTCTCTGTATGCGGTGCAGATATCATCCCACAGATAGACGTCTCCGTTGTCACACAGGACTTTCAGAAAATCTCTGATCTGTAAGGGGAATACTTTTTCTATTACATTGTGCTTGGCAGACAGCGACACAGCAGGGGATTCGAAATCCAGCTTCACCTGCGGTACGGCTTTGAAGATATCGCCTGTCTGACCTACAATGTCTCCGGGGATATTCAGTTCACGCAATCTTTTTGCGTATTCTAAAGCTGTACTAATCAATCTTTTCACCTGTCTTTGCTATAAATTGGTTGTAAAGTTCTCTGTCTGAATCTGCGTTCTGCTTGGCAGCTACCAGTTTTGCAGTAGCTTCCACTACCAAGCCGGCGATCTGTTCCTGTGCCTGCTCGATGCGCTTCTGCTCTTCCAGTGTGGCATTCTTACTGGCATTGTCCATGATCTTTTTCGCTTCTGTCTGGGCATCTGCCACGATGCGGTCATATTCGTTGCTGGCCTTGCCTCTTGCCTCGTTCAGAATGCTTTCTTTTTCTGCCTGAACACCGCTTAAGGATGCCTCGTACTGGCCTTTCAGTTCATTGGCACTGTCCTGTGCAGCTTTTGCATCTGCATATTGCTTATCGATCTCTGCCTGTCTTGCATCCAGGATCTTGTGGATGGGCTTGATCAGGAAGATCTTCACAATGGCAAAGATGATCAACAGATTCAGGATGGTCCATACAATATTAATATCTAATCTCAGCATGTGCTTTCATCCTTTCTTACGTTTCGCTTTCTAATTTCCTTATAACTATCCGAAACTTCCATTCGCAAAACGCTCTTTCAGAGCTTTCTTTTTGCTCATGGAGTTTTAGTTATGCCATGAACAGAATGATCAGGATACCGATAACGAATCCGTAAATAGCGGTTGCCTCTGCCAACGCACCACCTAACAGTAAGATCTTGGTGATCTTGCTCTCTGCTTCCGGCTGTCTTGCGACTGCCTCTGCTGCTTTACTTGTTGCGATACCGATACCGATACCTGCTCCGATACATGCCAGTGCTGCAATACCTGCTCCAATAGCTATCATAATTCTTTTCCTCCGTTTTTGTGTGAATTAGTGTTTCATAACTATTCAGTGTGAATTAGTGTTTCATAACTATTCATAATCGCATTCGCAAAATAGCTCTGAATAGTTATCCAGTTACTCAATGGCTTCCTTAATGTACATGGATGTCAGGAATACAAATACATATGCCTGAATCAATCCATCAAAAATATCAAAGTAAAAGCTGAAAGGTACCGGCAATGCTACCGGAACCAGAAGCTTCAACAGCTCCATGATAACGAATGCTCCCAAAACGTTACCAAACAATCGCATACACAGGGACAGGGGCTTGATGAACACCTCCAGGATATTGATAGGTGTTACGATCGCGATGGGTTCGGTAAAGCTCTTGATCCATCCGCCCACACCTTTTTTGCGGATACCTGCGGCTTCCACCAGAACGATACTCATCAGGGCCAGTGCCGCCGTTACGTTCAGATCCTTGGTAGGGGGCTTCATACCGAACAATCCAATGATATTGGATATACCCAGATACAACAGTACGCTAACCAGATACGGTACATACCGTTTGCCTTCTTCTCCGATCATTCCCGTAACAATGCCTTCCAGCTTTGTCACGATCGTCTCTGCCACCAGCTGTCGTCTGCTGACATTGTGTACTTTGAGGTTGCTTGTAAGGATAATCGACAAGATCAGAATGACTGCCATGACCACCCAGGTGATAACGACCGATTCCGCAATGTCCAGTTGGAGCTGTTTCAAAAGCTCCTTCCATGTCCAGTTGTACTCCACCGATCAGGGGTAGACCTGCCGGAAGCTTAATAGAAAAAGCCGTGTCACAATTCAGTTCCTTGAGCAGTTCTGATGCCAATTCCTCCATAATACCACTTCCTTTCCGTGAACATCCTTGAAAGAGCTTTCACTCCCTCACGGTCGTTGCTATTTTACTCCTATTTATTGAAAAACGTAAGATACATTTTTGCTAATTTGTTCCATGCAAAAATGAAAAGTTATGGCATATATTAACTATAAAAAATGAGGTATCAGAAAATCATATGACAAAATTAGTCATTTTGGGACGCAAATCCCAGACGGGCAATTATGAGACGTTTTTTTCGAAACTTCCCGCCAGAACCGTAACCACACTGGTCCCTGGGGAAGTCACCTCCTGTGATGCCCTGATTCTGCCGGGCGGCGGAGATATCACTCCGGCTTTCTTCGGAGAAAAAAACAAAGGTTCCCGTACTGTTGACACCGAACTGGACATCCTGCAATTTCAGGCCCTTGACACAGCCATTGCCGCCAGGATCCCCGTGATCGGGATCTGCAAGGGCATGCAGGTCATCAATGTTGCCTTCGGTGGCACTATTTTGCAGGATATGTCGGGAGATTCCCTGCACAGTATCCCTTCCGGTGATGCATTCCATACGTCCATTATGACGGAAGATTCCCGTCTTTTCAAGTATTTTCCTGTCAAAATGCACGTCAACAGCGCCCACCATCAGAGGATCGACCGCTTAGGTCAGCATCTGAAGATCATTCAGCGCTGCCCCGATGACGGCTGCCCCGAAGCCTTGGAGCATGACGAGCTGCCGATCCTTGGGCTGCAGTGGCATCCGGAGCGTCTTCCGGAACAGGCCGGTGAGCCTCTGCTTTCTCTTCTTTCTTCTTATTTCTGAATCTGCGCCCGGGCTTTTTCGCCGGGGCCAGCTCCTCTCTGACCTTGACTTTGGCGATTTCGAACAGGGAGCGGATGATTCCCCGCAGCATCTCCGCGGTCTGGTCGTCCACTTCCTTCAGTGCAGTAACCACCGCATTCATACTCTTTTTCCAGTCAGCGGTAAACGTGATCAGATCATCCGCCTGGGATGCGGAGATGACCTGATAGAGTGTTTCCACGAAGGTGCGGACCTGTTCTTCATTTAAGGACAGTATCCATTCGTTCAGTGCTTCATTTATGATCTTCTGGCTCTCATAAATGTCACCCACATCCACGAAATGGTCCTCCTCCACCAACCAGGAAAAAGGATCGTGCTGCAAAAGCCCATGGCTGTTGCTCTCCACCACGCGGTAATGAATATCCCGCTCGAAAATCATACCGATCATGGAAGAATGTGGCAACAGCTTCACCACCTTGCCTTCGATGGCATTATAGTGACACTCCTTCAGCACTTCCGGCCGGAATCCAGGCCCATCCAGACTGTAGATCTTCTGGATCCGTTTCTGCACAAAAGGGGCGCATTTCATGCCACTGTAGACTGCCAGATTGCCGCCCTTGGAATGCCCTCCGATATAAAAGGGCTGGTGCAGCCATCCGGTGACCATATTTACATATTTTACACTGTACTCCTGCCCCGGCACCGGTGACAGAAATGCCATGTTGAAATCTTCCTTCCAGCCTATGATAGTCTCATCCGTCCCCCGGAATGCCAGAAACAGGGTTCCGTCATCCAGAATAAAAGTGATGGCGGAGAACTGGGTCTCCCATTCCTTTTCCACCAGATTGATATAGCAGTTCAGCTTCATATCCCGGAAACGTCTGCCGCTTAACATTCCTTCGAACAGCGCCCGGTTCTCCTTCTCAAAACGGACATCCCCGAACAGTTTGTCCACGTCCGGACGCTCTGCAATCTCCCGCAGGGTCACGGAAGGGCCATTGTGCCGCACATCGCTGACCATCCCGTCGAATTTCAGATAAGAGAGCTGGCACAATGCCAGACTGTCCACATCATTCAGAGGTTTTTCCCGAAAAGAAATGTCTCCGTATTTTTGCAAATATTCTATTACCGTTCCTGCCATATGCCGCTCCTTTCCGCGAGGAACTTTCCTTGCGTATTTCGCCGGATTGTGTTACGTTCTATATAATTATATGGTAACTATTCAGAGCCATGCAAATCATGTCAACATGTACGTCGAATGCTTGCATTCGTAAGAACATTTGATATGATTTATATGGCGAAGTAACCACAATGAGCAGAGAACAGGCCGGCCTGTTCTCCAAGGAAGCCTCATAGAGGCGATTTTGCGAATGGAGGTCTGAATCGTTACATTATTAGGTAGAAATCATAAAGAAGGTGATCCGTCATGTCCACAAAGAATTCCAACTTTTTTTCCAGAGATTGTATGGTACAGGCTCTGATCCAGCTGCTGAAGACCAAATCCCTGTCCAATATTACAATTACCGAGCTGACCGAGCGTGCCGGTGTCTCCCGCATGACCTATTATCGCAATTACCATTCTCTGGATGAGATCTTCAGCAGTTATCTGAAGGATCTGGTAGAATCCTACCGTCAGGATGTTGCGACATGGCCGGACAAGGGCAATTACAATGACTCCCGCAATATGCTGCATTGTTATGAATATTTCAATCATTACAAAGAATTCATTGCCTGTCTGGTGCAGACCGGTCTGGGGCACCTGCTGTTACTGGACAGCTACATTCTGGATACCTATTATACCGAAGACAAGGGGCAGGATTTTTATTACACGCTCCGAGCCTTCTCCGGTTCCCTCTACAATATTTATGTCACCTGGATTCTGGAAGATTCCAAAGAATCCGCTGAAGAGATCGTATCCATTATCTGCAAGATCTATTCGTAGGTTCCCCGATCTGTTCTCCATAGTAATTCAGCAAAGGACTGCGCAAAATACGCAGTCCTTTATTATCTGATTCAAAGGAACATATTCCAGTTCCTGCATTACGCTCTTGTAAGCGGGACGAATGATCTTATCCATATTGATCAGCTCTTCGATACGATGTGCACTCCATCCTACGATTCTGGCAATGGCGAAGATCGGGGTATACAGTTCCAGAGGAATCTCCAACATGCTGTATACGAAACCGCTGTAGAAATCAACGTTGGCGCTGACACCCTTGTAGATCCGGGATTTCTGGGAAATGACCTCCGGTGCGATCCGCTCGATCATGGAATACAGGGCGAAATCCTTGTCTCTGCCCTTGGCTACCGCCAGTTTTTCCACGAAGCTCTTGAATACCTGGGCTCTGGGGTCAGACAGGGAGTAGACTGCATGCCCCATACCATAGATCAGTCCCTTGCCGTCGAAGGCTTCTTTGCTCAGAATCTTGTTCAGATATGCCCTTACCGCATCCTCATCTGTCCAGTCGGACACATGTGCTTCGATATCCCGCATCATCTCTACGACTTTGATATTGGCACCACCATGTTTGGGTCCCTTCAGGGAGGAAAGTGCTGCCGCAATGACAGAATAAGTATCGGATCCGGAAGAAGTCACGACTCTGGTGGTAAAGGTGGAGTTGTTACCACCGCCATGCTCCATATGCAGCACCAGTGCGGTGTCCAGTACCCTCGCCTCCAGTTCGGTGTATTGTTTGTCCGGGCGAAGCATCATCAGCAGATTCTCTGCGGTGGAAAGTTTCTTCTGGGGACGGTGTATGTACATACTCTCATCGTTGGAATAGTGATTATATGCATGGTAGCCGTAGACTGCCAGCATGGGGAACACAGCAATCAGTCCCAGGCACTGTCTTAATACATTTTCAATGGAAGTGTCGCTGCAGTTTTTATCATAGGAAGCCA
>OBXI01001774.1_pt1 | contig 10802 bp, 17 predicted proteins | sample 1538161 | NCBI WGS metagenome assembly OBXI01 (sample SAMEA2580142, study PRJEB22360) | human gut metagenome | biome: human gut; feature: human-associated habitat; material: faeces | place: Denmark | collected 2008/2010 | reverse complement strand
TTTTTCGTGCCTCAATCTCGGCTTTTGTTAGGTGTTTTCGCCCGTTCATCACAACCAAATCTGTAGGTTGTCTTTGTCCTGCCATGATGCAACAAACCTCCTTTCCGTCAGTATTTCAGTGCTTTTGTGTCACATTCTGACACCTCTTTCGGATATACCCATCTACTGAAATTCTCGTGGGGAGTTTTCTCCAAGGAAAAGAGGGGGTGCGACTAAAAACGAATCGCACAAAACTTTTTTATATCCCCCTGCCTCTCGAAAGTGGTACTCAATCAGTGACCTCAACTGTTTTTGTGTTGCTCTCATACTTGCTTTGCTCTGCTTATATAAAGCAGTGATTGTGTTGTGTGTCTTATGGTTGAGAGGTATGAGGTTGAACGGATTCAAACGCTGTTCCCAGTCGTCCTCAAGTTCAATGATATGGTGAACCGGATTGCATGTGAGCAACTCATGCTCGACATATAATGCGTATATATCTACGTTGTCATAGACCTCAATGATACGCTCTCGCATTGCCCGCCATTCCTTTGATACATAGAACTCTGCTGCTCTCTCGTCTCGCCGTGTGTTGTTATATATCATGTGTCTCGACTGCTGCCGTTGCTCACATTCCTCGCACATCTTCATTGACTGCGGAATCAACTTCCCACACCTGCATGATTTCAATAGCATCTGTGTTCTCCTCTCTTGCTGTGTTCTCCTGCTGTGTTATCCACAAGAGGCGGGCAGTTATGCACATGACTGTGTATATCCCACCCGCATATAACAGGAGGGCAAACAGGCAAGAAAAAAGCGACTGCATATCTGCAATCGCTCGTCTCAACTGTTCACGCTAACATATTATCACGTTTATTTTGTCTTTTGTTCACCCACTTTTTACCCCTGTTTTCACCCTCATTTCACCCTGTTTTCACTCCGTTTTTATCATTTTCAATCGCTTTTGCACCGAATAACTTGATTGACAACCGCTGAATCATCACCCTGCACCACTTTTTCGGTGAGTTGCGTCCGCATCCTGTCTCCCTCACTATATCCTCGTATGACATGCCCTTTATATAGACCGCCTCAAGAGCGTCGTATTTATACCCCTCACCTGCTGCCTCTGCATCTTCCTTGAGCGATGCAAGAGCCTTTTTCAAATGTTCAAACAGAATGACCGTCTCTGCACGGCACTCTCTGACCGATTGCAGGAATGCCTTTTCCGCTGATATGTTGTATTTGCCTATATCCGGCACTTGAGAGGTCTCTGATACCGCCTCATTGATATATCGTTCCATTTCACGATAATTCTCAAGATATAGCAAGGTTTTTTCAATGACCGTCTGCTCCTTTTCCTCTTTCATGCTTTTTCCTCGCTTTCTGCTTTCTTCTCATAGGCAGACCGTGCATTTTACGCCAGTTATTCGTGTTTTTGCGGTTTTCCGCATCTCTCAAACTGCTCATTTTCAAAATTGCCGTTTTTGCCTGTTGCAAAGTCGTTCCCATTTGCAAAACTGCCTCAACGAACGCCTCTGCTGTTGTTTCAATCTTGATTTCCGGTTTTTGTGGATTTTCATTCTTTGCAACATCCGGATTCACTGTCGCCTTGTCCGCTGCTGCCTCAACGATGCTCAAAATCTCATTTTCTGTCTTTCCCATCGCCCGAAATCTGTCAATTATGCCTTTTAAGATTCCCATATTATCACAACCCTCCTTTTCGCTTACATAAAAGGCAAATCGCCGTCGATGCCGTCCGGAATACTCATGAATCCGTCTCCTGTGTCTGTATATCCGGCGTTTTCTGCCTGTTCTCCTGCTGCTTTCTTGCTTTCTGCAAATTCCTGTTCCTCAATCACAACATCCGTCGTATATACCTTTTGCCCGTCTCTGTTGGTATATGAGCCTGTCTGAATCCTGCCAGTAACAACAATTTTTGTTCCCTGTTTCAGATATTTTTCCGCAAACTCGCCGTTTTTCCCAAATGCCACGCATGAGATAAAATCTGCCGACTGTTGCCCGTCTCTTGCACCTCTCCGGTCGACTGCCAGTGTATAACGTGCCACACACATGGATTCCTGTGAACCGTTCTGCTGTGTATATCTTACATTCGAGTCTCTTGTGAGCCTACCCATCAATATGACTTTGTTCATTCTCTTTTTTTGTCCTTTCTTCAATCTCTCGTATAAACGCAAATCATCCGGCGGGATGTCGAGATTCCAGTCTCTCGCAAATTCTATCCCGCCGATGAACGCCTCTTTTTCTCTATCAGTCATTTTCCCGCTGCATAACATATTCATTTTGCATTTTCTGCAATCTGACAAGTCCTTTTTTGAACTCAAGGTCATCACCATTCATGCACACATCGAATATTTTCTCATAGTCGACAATGTGTGTCTTGATGAACTCTGCCTCTGCCGTCCTGCTCTCATTGATGAACATTCCCTTGACTGCCTCTTTTATCATTTCGCAGTGTGTCCGTTCCTCCTCTGTCGTTGGAGGCGTGTTTTCAATCATTTTCTCATACGCATTGTCAATCGCTCCTGCAATGAGTTCTTTCCAACCCTTGCCCCGCTCTCCTAATAGCTGACATTCAATATCCTCGAAACGGTTTCCTTGCCCTGCTGCCGTGATTCTGATGTCCTTTTTGCCCTTTGCTGCAATCAGAATCAAATCGTCGTCGTATGCCTCCATGTAGTAGTCAAATTTCGCATCAAAATTCGGATTCGGATTGATGATGATTTCCGGTTGACTGCTGCCCTCTGTCTGAATGCTCACGCCGATGTATTTTGCATCTGTTGCCTTTGCATTGATAAATATTGCCTTTAACTCGCTTTTGTTCATGCTGCTCCTCCATTCACTAATCTGTTGAGTAACTGTTCATACATGGTCTTGTATGTGTCTCTTTCAGTCTGCAATCTGATTGTGTCCTCTGTCTGTGTCATGTTTGCAATCTTCTTGTTTTCCTCAACATAGACTGCTGCATCCTGTTCAATCTCTGCGATTGTGTCCTCATGCTCCTGCTGCAACATCTCAATTTCTTTCTTGAGACTGTCGATTTCCTCCTGCTGCTCCTTGATGGTCTTGTAATACTCTTTTGCTGTCTTGATGCCATTATCCAACTGTAAGGAAATCATGAGAGCAATGTCGATATTCTCCATTTCCTTGTCTGTCGCCTCTCCGATATATGTTCCGATGCGTTCCGTTGATACCGAATAAACCTGCTCACACAATACCGTGCTGATTCTGCCTGTTGACCTTATTGTCACATGTGTCGGGAGGTCTGTTTTTGGCTGTGTAGTCATATATACAACCTCAACAACATTGCTGTTCTCATTGTTCTTGTTGTTGCTAACCACTACCGCCGGACGGTCTGCGTGTTGTTCGCTCCCGTTGTAGGATGCCCCCCCCCTGCTGATATAGAACATTTCGCCTCTTTTGATGTCATTCATTGATTTTTACCTCCTGCATTCGATATTTTCATTTTCTGAAATCGTTTCATTGTCAACGATATACTTTGCAAGTTCTCTTTCGTCCATCAAATTGTCACAGGTGTTCTCTGTTGCGATGATTTTTCCTAATTGCCCGAACCCGATTGCAATGTCGCATCGTATTCCGTCCATTGTGTAGTTTTCCGGAACATACTTGATAACCATTGATTCAGTCACAACCTGTGCTTTTGATGTGTGCAAATCTGCAATAACCGGAGTGCAATCCCTTAATATCATATAGAGCCACTCCGCTCTCTTTCTTGCCTCGTCTTTTGTCTTTGTTCTGACATATACTGTTTTCAATTATTTCCTCCAATTCTTCAATCTGTATTTGATGATATATACAATCTGCATCAAATACGGGTGTCTCTGTTTATAACTCATTCTGTCTCCTCTATGCCTCGCCTAAACCGATAACGCACCAACCGTCTGACAGTCCACTACATGTGATGTCATCATCTTTGCAGGTGATTCTCATGTCTGCCGTCTCTCCGGTCGCTTTACCTGCTGCAAATACTACTAATTTGACGACATTTCCGACCTTGAATCCGTCGTCTTTTGTTATCATGTACGGTTTTCTATATTCTCCCGTGTATTCCTCGAATTTGTCCTGTGACACTCTGATTGTCTTTATTTCCTCCGGTGCTGTTGACGGGAGTTTCTGCATCTTCTCCTCCTGCTCCATCTCACGGAGTTTTTTCTTTGTCTCACGGTCGATTGCATCCTGTTCCTCTGAATATCTCTGCTCGTCGGTCTTGTATGCCTCTGTACGGTTCTTGTACTGGTCGCATGATGTACATGTTCCGGTTTTGACGTTGCATGTCTCATATTCGGTGCAGGAATAACATATTGATGTGATTCCCTCCGGATGCGGTGTCTCATATTCGTCGCCCGCTCTCACTTCCGGCGGGTTCATGCCGATTTCTGTCTCTGTGTCGGATTCTGACACCTGCTGCCCTGCTGCCCTTTCTGCTTTCATGTCTTTCACATCTTTGTGTGTGAGTTCTCCGGTTTCTGTGAATTTCCCCAGTGCCTCCCGCTGCTCGTCCTCTGTCATCCCGCTCAATTCATAGGCTGCGGAAAATGTGAGGCGTTCGCCCTTGAGTTCCTCTTTCCATTCCGGAATCAGATTGTTGTTGACTGCCTCTATTTGAGCAACCTTTGTTTTGCTCATGTGCAGCATTGAGGAAATCACCTCTCTCAATCGTCCGGATTGCAGGTCATATCCCTTGATTTTCTTTCCCGCTGCTTTCATACGCTCAAGAGATGCCTTGAGGCGTGTTTCCTCCTCAATCATGTCTGAAACGGTCTTTGTACGGTATGCATTCGCAATTATGATTTCAACCTGCTCCTCGTCATCGTCCTGCGGTGTCGTCAATTTACTGGTCGCAAGTTCAAATTCTTTATATCCCTTTGATACAAGATACTTGAGAGCCTCCCACCGTCTTTCACCTGCCACGATTCTATATTCGCCCATTTCGCACGGTGCATATACAAGTTCGAGGTTCTGTTTCAACCCATACATGAGGATGTCTCCTGCCAGTTCCTCAATCTGCTCTACACTGTAAAAATTCATATCGTTCCGGTACATCTTGAAAATTGAAATGTCCTTTGTCCGGAATCTCGCTCTCGGAGATTCATCAATCCCCGCTTTGCTGTTCTTGTTGAGTGCGTCTTTCACGCTGAATCCTGCTGCCATCTGTTCAACCTCCTGTTATTACTCTGTGAGTTTCTGTTTCTTTGTCTCTGTACGTTCGACGTTGATTTCACCCTTTGCATTCTGTGAAATTGATGCTTTGACCCCCCCCTCGGAGGTTTAATGTGACTTTCGCAAGTCCTCCGGTGTAAATCTCCTCGACTGCTGCCTTTAAGATGTTCACGATGCCCTCACCGCATCTCTTGTCCGGTGCTGCGTTCTCTCCAAACAAGGCAGACACATTCATCATTGCCTTTTCTTTCCTCTGTTTCTCTTTCTGATACTCGACCGCCTCGGTGCAGTTACATGTCATTGTTGCCTGTTCCTCTGCTTGTGCTGCTGTCAGTTTTTCATCTGCCTCAATCTGCGTCATCTGACCGCAGAATCTGCATTTTGCTGTTTTCACGATGTTTCCCATGTGCTTTCCTCTCTTTCCGGTCTCATGCGACCTCATGCAAAATTATTTTTCTGAATATGCTCTCGAATATTGGAACGGCGATGCTGTTTCCTGCTTGGTCGTATAATGCTTTGTAATACTTGCCGTTTCTTTCCTGTACTGCTTTCGCCCTGTCAAAATCCTCGTCCGTGTACCCCATCAATCGCCAACACTCACGCTCGGTCAAATAACGATAGCGTCCACCGCCTCGGTCAATGACTTGTGCAGGTGTCCGGTCTTGTCTTGTTGTGATTGTATATGCACAATCTGTGATAACCGTTGCCCTGCGGATGCCTTTTTCTCCGATACATGCAAGGACGGACGGTTGCGTCACATCGTAGACATCCGGAACACTTGCATCATCCTCAAGAAATTCCTGCAAATTTCGCATCGGTGTTCTTATAAGGTCATCGAACTCAAATCTTTCTCCATTCAGAACAGAAACCGTGAACACTCGCTCTCTTGCCTGTGGCAATCCGAACTCTCTTGCATCCAGTACCTCGAAATTATTCGTATATCCTAACCGCTCCATTTCAACCATGTATCTGTCAAAATTCGGTCTCATGTACTTTGATTTCACATTCTTCACATTTTCCCATATTACATAACGAGGTCGCCATTCGCCCATGTTCTCAATGATATGTATTGTCTCCCACATGAGGGAGGAACGTGTTCCGCTCCCCTCGTCTGAACCTTTTCCTCTGTTGATTCTGCCCTCGCCTGTGGCTTTTCCTTGATGTCCTGCAATGCTCATATCTTGACAGGGCGAACCGTGAATCAGAATGTCCGGTTTCAGATTCCATCCGACAACCGTTTGTGTTTTATATGCCAATTCCTCACGGAACATTGAATTGTACGAACGCACCGCCTTTTCATTGATTTCCACATAGTCGATTGCTTTCGTTGGAATGTTCAAATTTCTCAAGGCACATCGAGGCGACCCAATCCCTCCGAACAATTCAAGAATTTGTATTGTCTCGCTCATGCCCTTCTGCCTCCTCTCTTTTTGCAAGTTCTTCTTTTGCCAGTTTTATGAAATCTTTCAAATCTTCCAGTCTGCGGTTGTACTTCTCAAACGCTTTCCGTGCATTGTCGTACTGCCATTTAAGAAAAAGCCATTGTGTTGTTCCCTCTTTCTCTTTCAATTCTTTTTCTGCCTTTTCGATGGTCTCTTTCAAATCTCCGCTATACTTGAATGTTGTTCCGTTCTTTTTATGCACCGCTCTCATTCCTGCCACGTCTACCCCTCCATTTCCGTGAGTAACTCATGCACAATGCATCTGTAATCCTGTGACACGATTCCTCTCTTTGAAAATTTCGGGAGCGGAATCATCGCCGTTGTTGATTTCTCTGCAACGATTGAACGGCGAATCGGTGTGACGAACATGTCAAATCCGGATTCTGTTTTCAACCATTCCTCCACCTCAAGAGAGGTCTTGTTTTTCTGTCGCATTGTCATGAGTGCCTTGATTCTCAAATCCGGATTGATGTCTCTCAAATCCTCAATCTGTTCCTCAAGGTTTTGGAGTGCCTCGATTTCATATCCTCCAACCTTTACCGGAGCGATGACAAGTTCTGCTGCAATCAGAATGTTAATGACTACCATGTCAAGCAAGCGACCACAATCGCAAATGCAATAATCGTATGCGTCAGATACCTCCTCCAACGCCTCACGCATCCTTGTGACTTGATTGTCCTCCGACTTGAGCAGCAGATTCATGTCGGTTTTCATGAGATAGCCATTCGCCGGAATGATGTCAATGTGTGAATAGTCTGTCGGACGAATCAAGTCGCCTGTTTTATATGTGCCTCCGACGCATTCATGTTTCTCAAGCATTTCACTCATGCCGATTCCGTCCGGTTCAAATACCCCGAACGTCTTTGATGTGTCTCCCTGTGGGTCTCCATCTAACACAAGCACTCTTTTTCCCTGCTCCTCGCCCAACATGTAGGCGATTGAATCGGATGTCGTTGTTTTCCCGATTCCTCCTTTTGGTGACATTACTGCAATGATTTTCATGTCTTTTTTCCTCCTGTTATTGTCCTGTTATATATAAATCGTGTAATACAATTTCATTTGCAATTCTTGAAACTTGAAATCCGGCGTTTCGTCCGGTCGCAGTGGTGACATGAGGTTCAATTCTTTCCACTTTCTGTGAGTAATCTCCGGAACTGCTCTGAATTTCACAACCTCGTCAAATTTATACTGTTCATAGAGTTTGCAGTTCGTGTGACCGACCTCCGGTGCAAATAATGCAAGATACCCGACGAATATTTCCTCGTCTCCCTTGATGATTCGCAGCATGTCCGCACTCTCTAATATGTTGAGTAAATCTGCAAGTGTCATGACCTGCCTCCCTTGACTTTCCCGTCCTTGAGGATGCTGTTGTTCGGGATGCTCATTTTGTTGTTGAAATCCTCCTCCGGACAATAACACAACGCAAGATTCAAATATTCCTCAATGACTTTGATTGCCTCCTCTGCTGAATAGCAGGTTGCGACAAAATGTCCTGCTGCTGCCATGTCTGCAAGGAACTCTTTTTGTGTGTCCTGCTGCCTGTTATTTCCGAATTTCATTTCAACGAACAATCCGCAGTATGAGCCTTTCGGATATGGTAGGCACAAATCAGACACGCCCGCCTTGACACCCATCTGTTTGAATTTGACTGCCTCCTGCTTGTTTCTGCTGCCTCCGTTCGGTACATGGAACAACCACCTCAATTCCGGATAACGGTTCACATTCCAATTCGCCCATGACACGACATTGATTTGCTCTGTGTCCTCACTTCTCATTGCGTATTTCATATTCATCTGCATTCACCTCTCTTTTGCATATTTCGTAATATTCACATGTCAGACATAAATGTCTGCAATCCTTGACTTTGAGCATATGTCTGAATCTCTCTGCGACTTCTCTCATTTTCATCTGTCCTGCTCCTCCATTTCTAAAATCATGTAGGCGTGAATGAAAATGCTCTTGTGTTTCCTGCCGAACTGGTCTTTTGCCGGAGGCACTTCATGCATATTCTCAATCGTTCTCTTTGCCTCCCACCATCGGCGTGTTTTCCCGTCTCTCGAAATCGGTTTGAAATGTACCTTGACCGTTCCCTTGATGACGGAAAACTGGTCTCTGTCTACCCGCAGGATGTCATCGAATCCCGCTGCCTTGACTGCTGCCTCTGCTTTTCGGAAATACCTCTCTTCCGATTCCGGTTTCCAGTCAAATCTCATTTCCCGACCACCTCCTCAATCTCTTTCATTCTCTGCATGATTGCCTTGTTGTATGAATATACATACACGCCGTTGCTCCACAAATATTCCCTTGCACCTTTTTCACCGTAGTTGTACGCTGCAAGTGTATCTTGAATCGTGCCGTATTTCTTGAGCAGGTATGAGAGGAAATCAATCCCGACCCTCACGTTTTGATATGGGTTCATGAGGTCGGTGCATCCTAGATTCTGCATCCGGTCGGTGTGCCATTTCTCATATATCTGCATATATCCCTTTGACTGCCCGCCGTCTCCGGTTTTGTCGAACTCATATCCGGATTCTTGCTCTATGATTGCCAATACAAGGGCATATGGAACGTCATATTGCTTGCATAGACATCTTGTGTATATCTGCATTTTCTCCGGAAAATAGCCTTTGTCTGCATACTGCTCCGGCAGGTCATAGAACACGAATCCCTCAAGGTCATCGCTCCCCCAGTCCTCGGACATGGTGTCAAACACCTTGTATTTGTCCTCGATGCTCTCTGCTGTCTGTGTCATTGTCTCCGGATTCTGTATCACTTCCGCTTGTATCGTCTCCGGTTCTTTCTCCTGCTGCTCCGGTTCTTTGACATTGAACAATATCACGCAAAATCCCGTCAGTAATACCGCAATCAATGTGATGTGAAACGCATTATACAAACCTGCTCTTTTCAATGCCCGTCTTATCCGTCTTATCCGTCTTTTCACCTGTCGACCTCCTTTTCCGCATTCGTGCATGTATGTAAAACATGCAATTAAAATCGTTGTAGTACACTTTTGCATTCGTGAAATCCATGTCCGGATACCACTTTTTCAGTATCTCCGGAATGGAATCCCTGTCCTTGACCATCTTGTCAACGAATGAGCCTATTTTTTTATAACTGCCTCCTGCTGCCGGACGTTTGGAATGAACGACCTTGATTCGTGGGTCTCTCAATCCCTGTGAACTGTTCCACCTCTTTTCCGACGGAACACGGTTCTTTTCCTCGACGATGTAATTTGCCATACCGGACAAACCGTTTTCGTCTGTCTGTAACCTGCGAACCTCATTCCTGCTTGACTGTTTCCAACAGGATTCAACCGTCTCCATGTCTAACGCCCCATCCATGACAATGTGATGATGCCATCTGATTTCCGCATCCGGATTGTATGCGGTCACATAGACATATTTTGCATTCGGGAGACCTCTCTTTTTCCTCTGATAGTTGATGCGTCGGATGTACTTTTGCACATTCTTGATTGCTGCATCCACATCCCCGTCCGGTGGGAGATGCTCGTCATCATAGGTCAATGTCATCCAAATATCACGGTCGCTGAAATTCTCATTGATTAGTCTCTCAACATATTTCCGTGCATTCTTATCATTCAGATTCTTTTGAGCCTTGTTGTTGTCTTTCTTGATTGTTCTCCCCTCCGGAGGTACTTCATCCATGCTCCGGAACTGCGGATATATCTCAATTTCAAACTGGTCTCCTGCTGTTATCTCTTTCAGTGCATATATAACTTTCTTTCGATGTTGGAACAGGTTCTCAATGAACCACTCATGCATGTCCTCCATCGCTTTGTTATATGCTGCCTCATAGTCATACGGGATATATTGCATCCCTCTTTTTCTTGCCATCTGACACAATCCTCCTGTTATGTTTTCGTAGACTTGTTATTATCTATTACAAGGACAATAAAAGTTCCGAAAACCCTTGATTTTATAGACCTTTTCGGTCTCTTTTCAAGTTGCTTTTTTGTGTCAGATTTGCTATAATATTTCTAGTGAATTTCAAGTCTGACACGACTTGCACCGGACATCTGCTCGCAACGGATGTCCTTTTTCTTTACTCAAAATCATAGTCGAATATTCTCTCGTCTCCGGAGAGAACAATGTCTCCGTGTTTTATGTATGCCTTGCATTTGAAAAATGTCTCTGAATGGTCGTGTGATTCCTCAACCTCCTTTTC
>OBXI01001763.1_pt1 | contig 10875 bp, 10 predicted proteins | sample 1538161 | NCBI WGS metagenome assembly OBXI01 (sample SAMEA2580142, study PRJEB22360) | human gut metagenome | biome: human gut; feature: human-associated habitat; material: faeces | place: Denmark | collected 2008/2010 | reverse complement strand
TACTGCCACGGCAACAAAGCGTGTACAGACAGACATCCGGGAAGTACTGAAGCTGCAGAATCCTTATGTGGCAGTGACAGGATTTGACCGGGAAAATCTGTATTTTGAGGTGCAGAGAACAAAAGAGAAAAAAGAAAGAATCCGGGAGTATCTGGAAAAACATTCGGATGAAAGCGGAATTATTTACTGTGCCACAAGAAAGAATGTGGATGAACTTTACCTGTTTCTGGAAAGTGCGGGATTTTCAGTGGGCAGATATCACGCGGGAATGGGCAATGAGGCAAGAAAGAGCAGTCAGGAGGATTTTATTTACGATCGGATCCAGGTGATGATCGCAACCAATGCGTTTGGAATGGGGATTGATAAGTCCAATGTCCGGTATGTCCTGCATTACAATATGCCCCAAAGTCTGGAAAATTATTATCAGGAAGCGGGAAGAGCCGGACGGGATTCGGAGCCGTCAGAATGCATCATTTACTATTCGCCTCAGGACGTCGTTATCAATCAGTTTCTGCTGGAAAGCAAGGAAAACTATGGAGAATACACAGCGGAAGAGATGCAGAATATCCAGGTGCAGGATCGGGAGCGGCTTCAGAAGATGACAACCTACTGTACGACTACGGGATGCCTGCGAAATTATATTCTCGGTTATTTTGGGGAACAGGCAAAAGAGCTCTGTGGAAACTGCTCCAACTGTCTGGAGGAACTGGAAGAGATGGATGCAACAGAAGCGGCAGCAGATGTGATTGAATGCGTCCGTGAGTCCGGGCAGAGATTCGGGGTGAACATGATCGCAGGCACGCTGCTCGGCGAAAATACTGCAAAAATCCGAAATTACCGGATGAACGACAATCTTTGTTATGGAAAACAAAGCAAAATCGGACAGGAACGCATCAAAGAGATCATTCAGGCGATGCTGGAGCGAGGCTATCTGTGCCAGACAAAAGATAAATACGCATTACTGAAGCTCACAGATACATCAGAAGAATTGCTTCAAGGGACGGATCCGTTTGTGATCGCATACAGAAAAGCGGAAGTACAGAAAACATCTGCAAGGCGAGGTGTGAAAGGACTGGGAGACCTGAGTGAAAAAGCGCAGCATCTGTTTGAAGAACTCCGAAAGCTGCGCAGCGAACTGGCAAAAGAAAAATCCATTCCGCCGTATATGGTGGCATCTGATAAGACGCTTCATGATATGTGCGTGAAAATCCCTCTCACAAAAGAAGAAATGCTGACAGCTAACGGGATGGGCGCCAGAAAACTGGAACAGTATGGGGAGGCGTTTTTATACTGCATTCGTGATATTACGAATGGAGATAAGGCGGCATACGGAGCCGAGGAAACGAACTATGGTGCTTCAGAGATTCCGCTGACAGAGCGGGCAAAAAAAGGAAGAAAAGAGGCATTTCATCTGACAGAGGAAATGGAACAGCAGATCGCTTTTGTCACGGAGACGACAATCAGCGAATTCGTGGCATCTATCAATGCACTGCGGGATGAAAAGACGATGAAGCGTCTGACGATCAAATCCATTACTGAGGAACTTCTGGCAGAAGGGTATCTGGAGCAGAAGTTCTGGAACGGATACAGCAGAACCTTTCTGACAGAAAAAGGAGAAGCGCTGGGCATCCGGGCAGAAGAGAGGGAAAGTCAGAACGGAAATCTGTACGATGTCTTTTTATACGGGGAAAAAGCTCAGCAGTATGTGGTAGAGTTATTAAAAAGAAACACTACAGCGGACTGATTCCGGCAAATCCGCTCCAGATACAGGACAGTGTAAATAAAATTCCAAAAACGGAAGTAAAATATAAAAATAACAGTTTCCCCGTATTGTGAGACTCGCTGCTGCAGATGCGGGGAATGGAGCGGTATTTTCGAAGCAGGAGCACAATTCCAAGGATGACGAGCAGATTGGTGATCACATTGTACAGGATATTTCCGCTGTTGCCAGGCGTTATGCCTGCAATACGGGGCAGAACATCTCCCAGGATCAGATTGTTGGAAATATGCAAAAGGAGACTGTACCAGATCGAGTATTCCATAGCGATATATCCAAGGATCAGTCCGGCAGCCATTGCAAAAGGAATCTGTGCAAAATTTCCGTGCATGAGAGCAAAGGCAAGTGAGGAGGCCAAAAGTGCGAACCACTTGCCGAAAGGCTCCAATGTCTTTAAAACAGCACCGCGGAAAATGAATTCCTCGATCAGCGGAGCAGCAAATCCGGAGTAGAGAAGCATAGAGATCGTAACAGAGCCTCCCGTAGCAGCTTCCAGAGAACGCGCAAATGTAAAACCGAAGTGCTGTGCTCCCATTTCCATAAGTACATAAAGAACGGAAGAAGCGTTCTGTGCGATCATAAAAATCCCGAAAAAGCTGAGAAATTTTCCCGGGCTCATATGAGAATGTACCGGAAAAATCTGCGTACGGAAAAAGGAAGGTCTGCGCCATATGACAAAGATCCCGAGACAGAGAAAGCCGGAGATCAGATACCAGACAGCTCCGTCATTAAAATGTTCGTCAACCGGAAACAGCCGGTACATCGCCATCATGATCAAAAAAGTGAGTTGGCCAAATAAGATCTTGTAAAGAAAAATCATACCGTTTGTTTTATTAAATTCACGTCGAATCCATCGTTTTTCAAATTTATCCATAAAATCACCTTGTCAAATCAAATTATTTTCTACATTTGTTCCTTATCATATCATGGATTTTTCTTTTGAACAGCAAATTCACAGAAAGTTCTTCTGATTTCCTGTAAAAATTTACTTGAAAATAATTATCAATTATGGTAGCATCACTTTGTTAGTTGAGACTATTGAAAAATAGATGATAAAAACTTTTGGTAGAAGTGAAAAAAGGAGAGCGTATGAGAAAAAACCCATTGAAAATGTTATGGCTGGCAGCAGCGTTTTTATGTCTTGTGGGAGTGATCCTGCCGATTTTGCCGACAACTCCATTCTTGCTGGTGGCATCTTTTTGTTTTGCAAGAGGATCGGAAAGATTTCACAAGTGGTTTATGGGGACGAAGCTTTACAAAAATCATCTGGACAGCTTTGTAAAGGAGCGTGCCATGACATTAAAGACAAAGCTGTGTATTCTGCTTCCGGCATCCGCAATGCTGATGTGTGCATTTTTTATGATGAGCAATCTGCCGGGGCGTATTTTTATTCTTCTGCTGATCCTTTTTAAATATGTATATTTCTTTACAAAAATCAAGACGATCAGAATTGAGGCGGCTTAAATGAAAGATATAAAAAAGAGTCAGCAAGTGCAGAACAAACGGGAAAAAGAAAAGCAGATCGTGGATCTGATGATCCACCTTTATTGCCGGAAAAAACATAAAACTGTGGAAAAACATCATGGACTGTGCGAGGAGTGTGAAAAACTCAGAGACTATGCCGCAATGCGTGTGGATAAATGTCCGTTTATGGAGACAAAGACATTCTGCAGTAACTGCAGGGTACATTGTTACAAGCCGCAGATGAGAGAAGAAATTCGAAATGTGATGCGGTTTGCCGGACCGAGAATGTTATTTTATCATCCAATCATGGCAATCCGGCACGTGATCACTTCTGCAAAAGAAAAAAAGAGAATGGGAAGGAAAGAAACATATGATTAAGACGAGACTACTCAAGCTGTTGAAGGGCTCGGGAAAATATATCGGAGCTAATATTTTCTGGCAGTGGATCGCACTGCTGTTTCAGATCGCAGCAGTGTTTGCGGCAGGAAATATGATCCAGCAGCTGTTTGAAAAAACATTGGATCAGCAGGTGATGCTGCAAACGGCAGGAATTGTGATCCTGGCAATCTGTGCGCGTTTTCTGTGCGAAAAAGGAGCTGCATATGCCTCTTATCGGGCAAGTGCGGATGTAAAGACGGTTTTAAGAAAGCAGATTTATGAGAAGCTGCTGCGTTTGGGAGCGGCCTATAAAGAAAAGGTATCTACTTCCGAGGTGGTTCAGGTGTCTGCGGAAGGAGTCGAGCAGCTGGAGATTTATTATGGGAGATATCTTCCGCAGCTGTTCTACAGTCTGCTTGCACCGATCACATTGTTTGCGGTATTGTCACCGATCAGCATCAAGGCATGTATTGTGCTTCTTGTATGTGTACCGCTGATTCCGATGTCGATCGTGGCAGTACAGAAATTCGCAAAGAAACTGCTGAGCAAATACTGGGGAATCTATACAGAACTTGGTGACAGTTTCTTAGAGAACCTGCAAGGACTCACAACCTTAAAGATTTATCAGGCAGATGAGCAAAAAGCCAAAGAAATGGACGACGAATCAGAGCGGTTTCGTAAGATCACGATGAAAGTGCTCACTATGCAGCTTAATTCTGTCAGTGTGATGGATATTGTAGCATATGGCGGAGCAGCAATTGGAATGATTGTGACTGTCAAAGAGTATCTGGCAGGAAATGTATCACTCGCAGGGGCGTTTACGATTATTCTGCTTGCATCTGAATTTTTCATTCCACTGCGTTTGCTGGGTTCTTTCTTCCACATTGCCATGAACGGAATGTCGGCAAGTGACAAGATTTTTAAGATTCTGGATATGGAAGAGCCAAAACGGGGAGAGCACGAGATTGAGGGCGAACAAATGGACGTCACACTGCAGCATGTGGAATTTTCCTATGAGCCGGAGCGAAAGGTATTACGGGATATTTCGCTGACCATACCATCCGGAAAATTTGTCTCTCTGGTGGGTCTGTCCGGTTGTGGAAAAAGTACCATTGCGGCACTTTTGACAGGGAAGAATCGTACATTTTCGGGACAGATCCAGATCAATAATGTACCGATTCAGGAGATTAAAGAGTCCAGTCTGATGGATAAGATCACCTTGGTGAGACATAACAGTTATCTGTTCAAGGGAACGGTAGAAGAAAACCTGAAAATGGCGGATCCATCTGTGTCGAGAGAACAGATGGAAGCAGCGCTCAGGCAGGTAAATCTGTATGAGTTTTTGCAGGCACAAAATGGATTGGATACGATGCTGGAGGAGCAGGGAAGTAACTTTTCGGGAGGACAGAGACAGCGTCTTGCCATCGCCAGAGCACTTCTTCATGATACGCCGATGTATATTTTTGATGAGGCAGCGTCCAATATTGATGTGGAAAGTGAGGATCAGATCATGGAAGTGATCCGGGAGCTGGCAAAGACGAAAACGATTCTGTTTATCTCTCACCGGCTTGCAAATGTGGTGGCATCTGATCAGATTTATATGTTGGAAAACGGTCAGATTACAGAGAGCGGCACACATGGAGAACTTATGAAAAAAGCAGGAAGCTATGCAAATATGTATCAGAAACAGCAGGAATTGTGTCAGGTAAGGGAGGGAAGAGCATGAAGCGAAGAAGTGGAATACAGATTATGGGAAAACTGATCGGACTGATCCGTCCCCTGATGCACGTTATGGCAGCAGCGATTCTGCTAGGTGTCACAGGATATCTTTGTGCGATCTTTCTCACCGTACTGGCAGGAGTTGGAATCCTGCAGATTATGGGAATATGGCAGGGAGTTTCTCTGACGACATTGTTTGTCTGCCTTGCAGTGATTGCGGTACTGCGCGGAATTCTGCACTATGGAGAGCAGGCATGCAACCATTATATTGCGTTTAAGCTGCTGGCACTGATCCGTCACAAAGTATTTGCGGTTTTGAGAAAGCTCTGTCCTGCAAAACTGGACGGAAGAGACAAAGGAAATCTGATCTCGATCATCACAACAGATATTGAGCTTCTGGAAGTATTTTATGCGCATACGATTTCGCCGATCGCAATCGCATTCCTGACATCCCTGATCATGGAAATTTTCTTTCTCCGATATCATGTGCTGATCGGTCTGTTCGCCCTTGTGGGATATCTTGCAATTGGAGTTCTGATGCCCATGTGGAATTCCAGACGAGGTTCAGAAAAAGGAATGGAATTTCGTACCCGTTTCGGGGATCTGAACAGCTTCGTTCTGAACAGTCTTCGCGGTCTGGATGAGACGATCCAGTATGGATGCGGAGAAAAACGGGAAGAGCAGATGGAACGCAAAAGTGTGGAACTGGATGCGAAACAGAAAGAAATGAAGAAACTGGAAGGAACACAAAGGGGAGGAACAAATGTCCTGATCCTGATTTTCTCTTTTGGAATGCTGTTCCTTACAACATGGCTGCATCAGCAGGGGGAGATCGGATTTGACGCAGTACTGCTCTGTACGATCCTGATGATGAGCTCTTTTGGACCGGTTGTTGCTCTGTCCAGTCTGTCAAACAATCTGATGCAGACACTGGCAAGTGGAGAGCGTGTGTTATCCCTTTTGGAAGAAGAACCGCAGATTGAAGAAGTATCCGGTCAGGCAACCGCAGAATTTGCAGATATCAATTGTGAAAACATTGATTTTGCTTATGAAGAAGAACAGATTTTAAAAGACTATTCGATCTCGATTTCGAAAGGCAGCCGGATTGGAATCCATGGAAGAAGCGGTTCCGGAAAATCAACGCTGTTAAAGCTGCTGATGCGTTTTTATGATGTACACAGCGGAGTGATCCGAATGGGAGACAGAAAACTGTCCGGTATCAATACAAACGAGCTGCGTGATATGGAAAGCTATGTGACACAGGAGACGTGTCTGTTCCACGATTCAATCGCCAACAACATTGCGATCGCAAAGCCGGGGGCTTCCAGAGAAGAAATCGTAGAGGCAGCAAAAAAAGCATCTCTGCATGAATTTATAGAAAGCCTTCCAAATGGATACGATACGCTGGTCGGAGAGTTGGGAGATACCCTTTCCGGAGGAGAAAAACAGAGGATCGGCGTGGCAAGAGCATTTCTGCACGATGCACCGCTTTTGCTTCTGGATGAGCCGACCAGCAATCTGGATTCTCTGAATGAAAGTATTATCTTAAGATCTCTGAAAAAAATGGGGAAAGACAAGACTGTTATTTTAGTATCCCACAGAGAATCGACCATGGCTGTGGCGGAAAAGGTATATCAGATGGAAAACGGAAGGATTTCATAAGAATCCGGAAAACAGTTTCTTTTTTCGTGATGGTTGGCTATAATAGAAACAGTGAGAGTAAAATGACCGTAACGAAAGGAGAAACATATGAGTCAGTATGACGTGATCATTATTGGAGCAGGTCCGGGAGGAATCTTTGCGGCATATGAGCTGGTGAAAGATGCACCGCAGCTGAAAATTGCGGTTCTGGAAGCGGGAAATCCTCTGGAGAAAAGAAAATGTCCGATTGACGGAGTGAAGGTAAAAAGCTGTATCAACTGCAAGACCTGTGCTATCATGAATGGATTTGGAGGCGCCGGAGCTTTTTCGGATGGAAAATATAATATTACAAACGATTTTGGCGGAACATTGTACGAGTATATCGGAAAAGACACTGCCATTGATCTGATGCGCTATGTGGATGAGATCAATGTGGAATACGGTGGAAAAGGAACCAAGATGTATTCCACTGCAGGAAGCAAGTTCAAAAAGCTGTGTCTGCAGAATAAATTAAAGTTGTTGGAAGCATCTGTTCGTCATCTTGGAACAGATATCAACTATGTAGTCCTGGAAAATCTGTACGCAGAATTAAAAGATAAAGTAGAATTCCGTTTCAATTACTATGTGGACAAGCTGGAGAAGACAGAAAACGGCTATATCGTGACACATGGAGAAGACCGTGATGAATGCGAGAAGTGTATTGTTTCAGTAGGAAGAAGCGGAAGTAAATGGATGGAAGAAGTCTGTCGCGACATGAAGATCCCGACAAAATCCAACCGTGTAGATCTTGGTGTCCGCGTAGAACTGCCGGCAGCAGTGTTCTCCCATTTGACAGATGAACTGTATGAAAGCAAGATTGTATACCGTACAGAAAAATTTGAGGATAAAGTCCGTACATTCTGCATGAATCCATACGGAATCGTAGTAAATGAAAATACAAACGGAATCGTAACTGTAAACGGACACAGCTACGAAGATACAGAAAAGCAGACAGAAAATACAAACTTTGCACTGCTTGTGGCAAAGCATTTCTCAGAGCCGTTTAAAGACAGCAACGGATACGGAGAGAGTATTGCCAGACTGTCCAATATGCTGGGCGGCGGTGTGATCGTGCAGAGATTCGGTGACCTGATCCGTGGAAGACGAAGCACCCATGACAGAATTGAGGATGGATTTGTCAGACCGACACTTGCGGCAGAGCCGGGAGACTTAAGCCTTGTGCTTCCGAAACGAATCCTGGATGGAATTATCGAGATGATCTACGCACTGGATAAGATCGCTCCGGGTACAGCCAATGATGATACTTTGCTTTACGGTGTGGAAGTCAAGTTCTATAATATGGAAGTAGAACTGGATGAACATCTGGAGACCATGTACAAAGGTCTGTACGTGATCGGTGACGGAAGTGGAGTGACACATTCTCTGTCCCATGCATCAGCGAGTGGTGTGTATGTAGCGAGAGAGATTACAAAAGGGTTGTAAAAAGAAAAGTGTACGGGCATTCCAAAAAGAGTGCTTGTACACTTTGTTGTTAAAAAACAATAGAATTCCTCTGCATCTTTTTTGATAAGTACTGCCTGATCAGGCATAGATTGCGTTGTGACATGCTTTTGAATATGGGGGATGTCTCGCTATAATACCCAAAAGCATAAGATAACTTGACAGTCCAGTAAAGAATTACTGGATTTTTTGTATAAATTCTTCGATACTTTTTGATGTAGCTGCAATTTTTAACCAGTTTTTCAGAACAGTTGCATCTGATTCCTCAAGTTCTGGTGGTATAGATCCAAAATCTTCTAAAAAACTGCGTAATATAGATTGACGCTCTTCTCTGCGTCCGGCCGCACGCTCATCTCTCAACATCTCTTCTAAAATCATGAAACGTTCCTCCATTTCACAGCTTTCCTTAATATGTCGGATAGAATTCTGCAACTGCTTAACATAGATATCGTGGAAATCTTCCTGACTTTCTTTCAGGTCTGCCTTTACAAATTTCAAAAATATTACCAGTTCTTTTGGAACTTCCTCTGCATTCTCCCCGCGGGTACTGAGATAAATAATGCATCTTCCATCTTCCAGAGAAGTTTCATCAGATTCTTTACAGATAATGTTCGTTTTCCCATAGTTATTTCCCCATCAGCAGAGGAATTCTATAAGCAAATTATAGCAAATGCTTCGATGAAGTCAAGGTGATTTGCATCAAAAAGGAAGGTACTTTGTTAATGTAGAGGTTAATCAAAATCGGGGCATTGACATTATATACTATGCAATATATAGTATCATGTATAGGGAGGTGTTTTATGGATGCACAGTTAAGAAAAGGATTGTTGGAATTATGTGTTTTAGCAGTATTGAGAAAGGAAGATTCCTACGGATACCAGATTATAAAAGATGTTTCTGATCTGATTGAAATTTCAGAATCCACTTTGTATCCTATTTTGCGAAGATTGGAGATGGGTGGAAAAGTAAAATCCTATACCACACAGTACAATAATCGATTGCGGAAATATTTTCATCTAACAGAAGAGGGAAGACAGTATCTGAAAAATTTTGACAAAGACAGAGCACAGTTGTTAAAAATATTGGATTATATTGCAGAGGAGGATGAGAAATGAAGAAGGAACAGTTTATCAAGAATCTTCGATACAGTCTGAGAAAATTAAAAAAGGATGAACGGGAGAAGTATCTTGCATATTATGAAGAAATAATTTCGGATATGATCGAAAACGGAGTTTCGGAAGAAGAGGCGGTTGCGCATCAGGGAGAGACAAAAAAATCGCAGAAGAAATTTTGCGGGAAAATGCAGTTAAAAGAGAGTTCAAAATTGGCTGGATAGGTTCTGTTTTAATTATTTTGACCCTTTTATCGGGAACTCTGTCCGGATATCTGATGTATCAGGAATATCGTATAAAGTCGGAATTTGCCGAAATCCATACAGAGATCGCCAATGAGACGGTCAGTATTACAGGAGGATCGGACGGTCCGACAAGTGTATTTCTTGCGGGAAAGATTACATTTTGGGTACGTCCCGATATTTTGATTGTAATAACAGTAATGATGGTTATAATTACAATTAGTTATTTTGTTTGTAAAGCGAGAAAAATAAAATTTAAAAGATAAATATATCTGAAAACATTGAATTTTGAATTAAAAAGAGCTACAATTATACTATAAAGTAAGAGGAAGGAGTGTACGGTTATGACGGAAGCATTGATTGGAACATGTATTTTGGCAATTACGACAGTGATATTTGTCTGGGTATGTTCAGAGTATCAGATTTATAACAATGAACATTCAGCAGAGGAAAAATTAAATACCCCGCGGTTGTCGAGCTGGTTTGCAGCACAGAGGATGCGCTTTTGGTTTGCAGTTGATGATGCAAGAGAATATCCGCAGGAAGTGCTGAAGTCAGAGAATAAGACACTGCTTCAAAATGGGCTTGGAAAGCATCATGAAAAACACGAGATTCGAAGCGGGAAGTGCAGAGAACATCATACGATACAGAGTCAAAGAACCTATCGTATGCGGGGAAACTTATAAAAGAGAGATTGTTTTATCACAGAGAAGAGGAGATGTTAAATGCATCTCCTTCATTTAGTTTGTGCGCAAGCACGACGATTGCGCATGGATAGGCGGGGATTGGTGTGAACAGTAACAGGCGCTCATCTGATTGAAAGAAATCTCAGGAAAAAGTTCTTGCAATTCGAAACCTATGCACGTATAATAGATTCGTATGGAGAACGAACGGATATTGAGAGTTCCATGCAAATATTTAACGCAGCAGAAGCTGCATTATTGATTAAGTTAAAAGCTTAAATTTTATAAGTTGGTTACTTTATAACCGGTGCGTAAACAGCACATCAACTTGTGAAACGGTCAATAAGAGTATTAAAAGT
>OBXI01001758.1_pt1 | contig 10906 bp, 10 predicted proteins | sample 1538161 | NCBI WGS metagenome assembly OBXI01 (sample SAMEA2580142, study PRJEB22360) | human gut metagenome | biome: human gut; feature: human-associated habitat; material: faeces | place: Denmark | collected 2008/2010 | reverse complement strand
AGCTGTATCCACACCTGTTAGAGATTGAGCGGACAGCACAGGGGCGTGTGGAAACCATGTTGCCTCACATGATGGAAGTTGCGGGTGTCACGGAGGAACTGAAAGCCTGTGACTCTATGCGCTGGGTGGGGCTGATGAACACGCTGAAAGCGCAGGCAGAGGAAATTATTCAAGATGAACTGATTTACAAATAGTTTTTAGGCACAAGAAAGGCCGGGATTTTGCTATCAAGCGGCAAATCCCGGCTTTGCTCTTATCGGTTTTCCAAATTCTTTGACCGCCGGTATTCCAGCGGCGATAGTCCAAACTGCTTTTTGAACACAGCTGCAAATTTCCCTTGATTAGAATAGCCGACCTGTTCGGATATTTCGGCAATCGGACGCTTTGTGTCCGAAAGAAGTCTTGCGGCTTCGTTCATACGGATTTCCCGTAGCCAGGTGGATATATTTTGTCCATATACGCCTCTAAAATAGTTTTTCAGACTGGTTTCACTGACCGAAAAGCGTTCTGCAATCTGCCGTACAGGAATGTGCTGGCGAAGATCATCAGAGAGAATTTGCGCTGCCCTTTTTGCAATTTCAACCTGCGTTTCCGTGTAGAAGCCGCAGGTTTTCGGAGGCCGGATTTCCATGTTAAAAAGCCGGTGGAGAAGTTCAAGCATATAGATTTGCAAATGGAAGGCAGAGGGCTTTTCAGATAGCCGCCAGAGTTTTTGAAATATATTTTCCAGCTCACTGTCCGCTCCGTTGATATATGTCTTATGGTTGCCACAATAACTTTTTTCCAGCGTAGGGAGGTCAAGTGAAAAAGATTTCAAAAGTTCACCGCAGGACTGTAAAAGAAGTGGCAGGTCAAAGTATATTTTTATGCCCTGATATTGCCGTGTGGGAAAGATATATTCTTTCTGTGCGGTCTGTTCACTGACACAAAAATCATTTTCCTTCAGGTAAATGTAGGAGCCGTCATCCAGAAGCAATTCACTTCTGCCCGAAACGCAATAGTTAATCAGCAAAGGCTTTAGATTTGAATTTTCATCCGACTCCGGCCATACGGGAGCGTTTACAAAAATAAAAGCCAAAGTCAGCCCCGGAAAGAGCGTATGGAATGTCATGCGTCCCTTGCCATCTGTCCGATCCAAAAGCAATGTGCTGCTATTTGGACTGTTTTTCAAGGTCACACCAGAAACAGTATCGCTGTTTTCTAAAATGTTGTATATCATGTTACGCAACTGCTTCGCCCCTTTCATCACGCAAAATCGCTGATATTATTATACCTGCGAGAAAACTCCCGGTCAATAGATATTCTGGCAGAGCGAAAAAACTCCTTGCTATACGGGCTTAAAATACCGATATGTGCATAGAAGCACAGCTGAATTTATGCTATCATTAGGGTTAGTTAGCAAGAACTAACAAAGATGAAAGTAATCATGTTAGGAGGTTTCGCAATGAACAACAAATTGCAAGGAAAGGACTTAATCAACATCGGTATTTTTACGGCGATTTACTTTATCGTCATTTTCGCAGCGGCGTCTATCGGTTTTATCCCGATCTTTATTCCGCTTATCAGCGTGATCGTGCCGCTTGTCGGCGGTATTCCGATGATGTTGTTCTTCTCCAAAATTAAGAAATTCGGTATGCTTACCATCTGCGGAGTGCTGCTGGGTATCATTATGCTGCTGACCGGCATGGGCTGGTGGTGCATCCCTACCGGGCTGATCTTCGGGCTGATTTCCGATTTTATGATGAAAGCCTGTGACTACAAAAATGCCAAGCGCGAAGTGTTGATTCACGGCGTTTTTTCCATGTGGGTAATCGGCGCCTTTATTCCCATCGTTGTGACGCGTGACGCTTACTACCAGAACCTGCTCCCCGGCTACGGTCAGGAATATGCCGACACGCTCATGGCTTATATGCCCGACTGGATTTTGCCGGTACTGCTTATTGCTGCTTTTGTCAGTGGTCTTGTCGGCGGCCTGATCGGACGGAAGATTTTCAAAAAGCACTTTGAGCGGGCGGGAATTGTGTAATGAGCCGCGAACTTCTTTCAAGTCAAAAAAACAATAGTGGAATTTTATTAGACCCCCGGACAAAACTGGCGGTACTGATTACCATAGCTGTCTTTATTTTAGGCGGTTCGTATGAAGGTATCATGCAGTATTACATCATCGTGTTGGCGGCAATCCCGCTGTTACTTTTGTCAGCGGTCAGAAAATGGAAAGGCGCTGTTCTCTATATCCTGATTTTTGGAGGCAGTCTGTGCCTGGAAATGTTCGGTCTGTCACGACTGTCTGGCGTAGCAAACTACATTGCAGTAGCCATTGTTGGCATTCTGCTGAGGTTCACCCCCAGCGTGGTCATGGGATATTTCGTGGTAACGACAACCACGGTCAGCGAATTTGTTGCGGCGATGGAACGGCTCCACCTGCCGCAGCAGATCACCATTCCTATGTCTGTGATGTTTCGCTTCTTTCCCACGGTTGCGGAAGAATGGAGCGCTATTGGGGACGCCATGCGGATGCGTGGCGTCCGCTTTGGTGGTGGAAAAGTCGGTGCGATTTTAGAGTATCGGATTGTCCCCATGATGATCTGCTCCGTCAAAATCGGAGAGGAACTGTCCCAGGCAGCCCTTACGCGGGGATTGGGAGGCCCGGTAAAACGGACGAATATCTGTAAGCTGGGTTTTCATGTGCAGGATGTTATTTTCCTGCTGATCTGTCTGGGAGCATTTGCAGCGCAAATCTATGTGCTTGCCGCAAGGGGGTGAAGGAAATGATTGAATGTCAAGATGTGTCCTTTTCTTATCCTGCCAGTACCCTTCCCGACAGTGAGAGGCAGGCCGGTGGCGCTTTGAAACATATTTCCTGCACTATTGAGGACGGTTCTTTTGTCCTGCTCTGCGGGACTTCCGGCTGTGGGAAAACAACCATGACCCGGTTGTTTAACGGCTTGATCCCCCATTATCATGAGGGGACTTATACCGGCTCCGTCTATCTGGATGGAAAGGATACCCGTGACCTGTCACTGTTTGATATTTCTCTGAAAGTCGGTTCTGTATTTCAAAATCCGCGTTCTCAGTTTTTCAATGTGGACACGACCAGCGAACTGGCTTTCGGCCCAGAGAATCACGGCATAGCGGAAGATCTTGTGCGTGACCGTGTAAAGCGTGTAGCTGCACAGCTAAAGTTGGAGCCGCTGCTTGATAGAAGTATTTTTTCTTTGTCCGGCGGTGAAAAGCAAAAAATCGCCTGCGGATCGGCAGCGGCGATTGACCCGGATATTTATGTGCTTGATGAGCCATCATCCAACCTTGACGCATACGCTATCGCTGATTTCCGACAGCTACTCTTTACTTTGAAATCGCAGGGAAAGACCATCATCATCTCTGAACATCGGCTGTATTATCTGTCCGACCTCTTTGACCGTGTCCTGTACCTGAAAGATGGAGAAATCGAAGGTGATTATACAGCAGAGGAATTTTGTGGCCTGTCGGCAAAACAGCGCGATGATATGGGATTGCGGCCCCTTGACCTTGCGGGGCTTTCAGAAGTTGAAGGCTCGCCGCAGAGAATGAACGGGGCGGTTTGGACGATAAAGAATGTGTCCTTCGCCTATAAGCATGAGCCGGAAACCTTGCATATAACGGAAACCTCTTTCCCATCCGGCAGCGCCACGGCCATCATCGGACATAATGGTGCGGGAAAATCCACCTTTGCCCGGTGCCTCTGCGGGTTGGAAAAGCACTTCAAAGGAACGGTGCAGGATCAGAGCAAGAACTATTCCAGAAAAGAACGATTGAAACTCTGCTATATGGTCATGCAGGATGTAAACCACCAGCTCTTTACTGAAAGTGTTCTGGATGAAATTCTGCTCAGTATGAGAACTGAGAACAAGCAGAGGGCAAGAAAAATCTTGCAGAAGATGGACCTGCTGCCTTATGAGGACTGCCACCCGATGGGACTGTCCGGCGGCCAAAAGCAGCGCGTGGCGGTTGCCTCTGCGATTGCTTCGGAGCGCCCTTTGATTTTATTCGATGAACCGACCAGCGGTCTTGACCTGTTTCACATGAGGCAGGTTGCCAATGTTGTTACTCAAGTGGCAAATGCCGGAAGAACCGCACTTGTGGTAACACATGACCCGGAATTTATTCTACGCTGCTGCAATTATGTCCTTCACTTAGAAAATGGGCAAATTCAGGAAAGTTATTCCATAGAGGACAGCAATGGCCAAAAACGCCTGCTAAAGTTTTTCCTGAGTGATATGAAGAAGGAGGTGTCCACAGAATGAAGGAGGAAAAGAAGGAGGCACCCATAGGTGTCTTATGGGGATGGGGCAAACCTTATCATGGAAAATTCATCGGCAGTGTTATCCTTGCGGTATTAGGCGTGGCCTGCCAGATGGTGCCCTATTTCTGCGTGGCGCATATTGTCACAATGATGTTGTCTGGGGAACAGAATTTTTCCCGCTATGTGACCGCTGGTATTATTGCATTGTGCGGCTACTTTGGGAAGGTGCTGTTTTCCTGTCTTTCTACAACGATTTCCCACACAGCGACCTATTACACGCTGCGTGATCTGCGGGAGAATATCACCGCAAAGCTGGCTCGCGTCCCGATGGGGACGATTTTAGATACTCCGTCCGGCCAGTATAAAACGACGATTGTTGACCGGGTTGAAGGCATGGAATCGACCTTCGCACACCTGATCCCGGAAATGACCGCAAATGTGCTGGTGCCGCTTGTAATCGCCGTGTACCTGTTCCTTTTGGACTGGCGCATGGCGCTCCTGTCCCTTGTTACGCTGGTGGTGGGCCTTGCTGTCATGTCTGCCGGTATGAAGAATTATCCCGTCAAATGGGAGGGTGCTGTCAAGGCAGGCAAGCAGATGGCAAATGCCATTGTAGAGTACATCGGCGGGATTGAGGTGGTAAAGGCGTTCAGCCAGTCCGCCGGTTCCTACAAAAAATATTCTGACGCGGTGAATTATAACGCCAACTATTATGTGGACTGGATGCATGAAAACCAGAAAACCATGAGCGCCTACAACGCCATCCTGCCCTCAGTGCTGATCTGCGTGCTGCCCTGCGGTTTTGCATTCTGGCTCTCCGGCAGTCTGGAGCTTTCCACCTTCCTGTCCATTGTGATTTTCTCGCTGGGGCTGATCGGGCCGATTATTGCGGCCTTTACCTTTACGGACGATTTGGCCGTACTGGGGACAAATGTGGAAGAAATCAGCCAGCTTCTGAACGCCGAAGAACTGAACCATAAGGACACGCCGGTCAAGCTGGAAGATACCGGCATTTCTCTTAGGTCTGTGTCGTTTTCCTATGACGGGACAACAGAGGTTTTGCATGATGTGAATCTCGCCATCCACCCCGGAACCATGACCGCCCTTGTAGGGCCGTCCGGCTCCGGCAAGTCTACGGTGGCGAAGCTGATTGCCGGGTATTGGGATGTTACATCCGGCAGCATTACCCTCGGCGGCCATGAGCTGAAGGATATGCCGCTGTCTGAAATTGCAGACCAGATTTCCTATGTATCTCAGGACAACTACCTGTTTAACCGCAGTATCCGGGAGAATATCCGCATGGGAAGACCCAGTGCCACGGACGCAGAGGTGGAGCAGGCAGCCAAACAAAGCGGCTGCGACGCCATTATCCGCAAGCTGGATAATGGCTATGATACGGTTGTCGGCAGCGCCGGTTCCCATCTTTCCGGCGGTGAACGCCAGCGGATTGCCATCGCCCGCGCCATGCTGAAAAATGCGCCGGTTGTCATTTTGGACGAGGCAACTGCCTATATCGACCCAGAGAATGAGGCGCTGGTGCAGAAAGCCATTTCCACTTTAACTGTCGGCAAGACCCTGATTGTGATCGCACACCGGCTGTCTACCATTGTTGGCGCAGATAACATCGTTGTGGTGAAGGATGGAACCATCCACGCACAGGGTACGCATGAGAAGCTGCTGGAAACCTGCCCCCTCTACCGGGATATGTGGCAGGCGCACATCGGCGCGAAAGACCAGATGTAAGGGGGTGTTGTCAGATGTATGGAACATTGAAAAAAATCTTTGCTTTTGCAGGCAGCAAAAAGGGGCTTCTAAAAAAATCCCTGTTATTCTCATTCCTGTCCGGGCTGTTTTCAGCCATGCAGTTTGCCGCCCTCTTTGTAGTGATCGGCGCGCTGGTATCTGACAACCGGGACGGAAAGTTTATCTGCATTTCGCTGGGAATTATGGCCGTTTCCCTCATTGGGCGTATCATCACGACCTATTTTTCCACGATGGAGCAGACGGAAACCGGCTATTGCATGGTGGCGGAAAAGCGTATCCACATCGGAGATCGGCTGCGCTACATCCCGATGGGCTACTTCAACAAGAATAGTATCGGGAATATTACCGCCATTGTCACAACAACTTTGGGTGATGTAGAGAACTCAGCAGCCCGTGTCCTGGTGTCAGTGCTGGGCGGTTTTTTCAACTCGGTTGCCCTCGTCATCGTCCTGTTGGCATTTGACTGGCGGATCGGTCTTGTGGCCGCTGCCGGTGTCCTGATTTACCTTGCGGCGGCGGAACTGGCGCTTCGCAAATCTGCCGCGCTCAGCGGGGTACGCCAGCACACACAGGAGTCCCTTGTGGAGTCTGTGTTGGAGTACATTCAGGGGATGGGGATTGTCAAAGCATTTGGACTGGAACGGGACAGCACGCAGTCTATCGGCAGTGCAATTAAGGCGAGCTGCCGGGATAACCTGAAATTGACAAAGGCCAGCGTTCCCTATGACGCTATCAAACAGGCTGTTGTCCGAGTGTTCAGCGTCCTGTTGCTTTTGGCCTCGGTCTGGTTCTGGCTGGACGGCTCCCTGCCGCTGGCCTACGGTCTGATTTTGGTGATTGCTTCTTTCATGGTGTTCAACGATTTGGAGAACGCCGGGAATATGGCCTCTTTGCTGCAAATGCTGGCGGCCTCGATGGATACGGCAAACTCCATTGATGACACGCCGGTAATGGACGAGAAAGGCGCTGATATTACGCCGAAGTCCAGCGAGATCGTGTTTAACAAGGTGGATTTTTCCTACGCAGACCGTAAGATATTAGATCAGGTCAGCTTTACCATTCCCGAAAAAACGACTACGGCCATTGTCGGCCCTTCCGGGGCAGGAAAGACAACGATGTGCAACCTGATTGCCCGTTTTTGGGATGTGAATGCCGGGAAGATTACCATAGGCGGTACGGATGTACGAGATTTCAAGCTGGACAGCCTGATGAAGAATATCTCGATGGTGTTCCAGAGCGTGTACCTATTTGCAGATACGATTGAGAACAATATCAAGTTTGGCTGCCCGGATGCTACCCATGAACAAGTGGTTGAAGCGGCGAAAAAGGCTTGCTGCCATAACTTTATTTCTGCCCTGCCGGATGGCTATGACACCGTGATTGGCGAGGGAGGCGGTACTTTGTCCGGCGGCGAGAAACAGCGGATTTCCATCGCCCGCGCCATGCTGAAGGACGCACCTATCATCATTTTGGACGAGGCAACAAGCAGCGTTGACCCGGAGAATGAGGATGAATTGCAGCGGGCTATCGAGGATCGAGGCATTGACCCATGACAAGACCATCATCATGATTGCCCACCGTCTGAAAACCGTCCGCAACGCCGATCAGATCCTTGTACTGGACAACGCTCATATCGTCCAGCGCGGCACTCATGCAGAGCTGATCCGGCAGAAGGGCCTGTATGCCGATTTTGTATCGGCCAGACAGGAGGCCATCGGCTGGAAGCTGGCTCAGTAAAAGAGGACTTATGAACCTTTATGCATCTGGAGAAGATTATTTAGAAGCAATTTTGGTTCTCTATAAAAAATTTGGAAGCGTCCGCTCGGTAGACATCGCTCGACATATGGAAGTATCAAAGCCCAGCGTATGTCATGCGGTTAATATTTTAAAAGAAGGGTTTTTAACTATAGATGAGAATCACTTTTTGTACTTGACGAGTCAAGGGAAAGTGGTAGCTGAAAAAATTTATGAGCGACACCGCTTTTTTACGGAAGAACTAATAGAAGCTGGCGTGGATCCACGACAGGCAGAAACAGATGCCTGTAAAATGGAACACGTAATTAGCGATCAGAGTTTCCCAAAATTGAAAGAACAGAAAGAAAAAAATAGATTATTACTGAATTTGTTTACGGCCTATGTCGTAAAGTCCGTAGAAGGGAAAAGGACGACTGAAATTCAAAACGCAATATCCAGACTGGTAAAAGGCAAGACGGTTCTTATTATCGTTACGAATGTTTATACAAAAAGAAAGAACACGAATGCATGAACAGAAGGAAACGGAGAAGCCGCATTCTGAATATGTGCAAAGGAAAGCTTTGTGCCAGCTGATTTGTAAAAAACTTGAGGATATAGGAACAATCACTGTAAAATAGTATCAGGAAGTATTAAAAAATATCCTTTATTAAGTGAGCTGTATACATTAACCAAAGATTTTTGTAACGTTATATTCTCAAAAAATGCTGCAAAATTAGACGAATGGATCAATACAGCACAAAAATATGATATTCCTGAATTTCAAACATTTATAAACGGTGTAAAAAAGGACTTAACTGCTGTAAAAAACGGAATCATATATTCGTATAATAACGGCTTGCAGAAGGTAGTGTAAATAAAATCAAAGTTATAAAACGAATAATGTATGGCAGAAACAGTTTTGAATTATTGAAAGCGGAAGTGTTATGCAGAAGTGTTGGTATTCATTGGAATAATAATGGGGTATTTTAATCATCCATTATGGGAGCTTATATTTTCTATATTAGGAAATTCCGGGAGAAGTCCTGGAGCGCATTGGAGAACATCTTACCTTGACAAAGCGGACATACCGTGCCCTCGGACTTGCCTTGGCGAGGATGATGCCTTTACAGGAGACCTGTATGTTCAATGGAACTCAAAAGAATCTGTTTTGGAAAAAGATGAAACAGAATTGGATGCCATGAACATCAATGATCTGGAAAGATTATGGCTGTTTCTTTGTCCGGAATTTGAGTGCAAAGGAAACAGTGTATGCTATGTGGAACGGGTAGGTTAAAAAACACCCGATGCAATTCGGGGAAAAAGTGTCTTGTAAAGGTCATTCATTGATGCTAAGATAAAATAAACAAAAGCTTTTTCGAAAATTTCTTCATAACATAAAAAGAATAAAGTGGGAGGTGACAGCGAACGTGGCAGATGAAAAAATTGTGCCAGAGAACGGATTGGAAGTACGTTACGAAAGATATAAAGGTATTATTAAGAATTTTACACTCATGAGTGACATATTTATGAGAAATGTTTTCAAACAGAGAGAATGCCTGGAATATGTTCTGTAGGTCATTATGGAAAAACAGGATCTGCGAGTAATTGATCAGATCATCCAGAAGGATTATAAGAATCTGCAGGGACGATCCGCAATCATGGACTGTGTTGCCAGAGATTCCGAAGGCAAACAGTTTGATGTGGAGATCCAGCAGGATAATGAAGGTGCATCACCTAAGAGGGCACGTTACCATAGTGGTTTGATGGACATGAACACTTTGAATCCGGGTCAGGATTTTGATGAATTACCGGAAAGCTATGTGATCTTTATTACCAGGGATGACATCCTTGGGTATGGCTTTCCTATTTACCATATTGACAGGCATATCAAAGAAGCCGATGATAGCTTTCAGGACGAAGCACATATTATATATGTGAATTCCAGAAAACAGGAAGACACAGAACTTGGGAGACTTATGCATGATCTGCATTGTAAGAATGCTGATGAAATGCACAGTCCGGTTCTTGCAAAACGGGTACATGAATTAAAAGACACGCAGAAAGGGGTTGAGCTTATGTGCCATGAAATGGAGAAAATCTACAGCGAGGGAATGGAAAGTGGGGAATTAAAGGCCAAAAAAGAAACAGCTCTTTCTCTTGCAGAAATGGGTCTGTCTGTTGAAAAAATTGCAAAAGCTGTAAATCATAATGTGAATGAAGTCCAAAAATGGATTGATGAAAATCTATGTGCAATAAAATAAGGAACGCATTTATAAATGGGCAGGTCTGTTGGGCTTGCCCTGATTTATATAATATCGTGCTTAAGAGTAAATATCCAGTTATAATAGAGCAGTTATTCTGTATCAGAGTTGTAGAGACATCAGCCTTAAATATATTGTATTAGAAAAGGATAACATTATGCCATATATTAAAAACGTTGAACATGAAAAAGTTGTCAGAAGATGTCAGAAGGGGCAATTAAGCAGAATTTGTTGAGGAATAAAAGGAAATTGAAAAAGATATTAGAAAGAAAAGAAAAGAAAAAAGATGCTGGATAATCCTGAATTTGATTATCATGGAATCCTTTATCCATCGCTTAAAAAATGATGCGAAAAACTAAAGATAAGTAAAAATAGTGTAGTAAGCAAAAGTCATCGGAGCGGATGCAGCTTACAGGAAGCCTGAGAAAACAATGCGAACACTTATGAACAATAATACCTTCATGGTACGAATTGGGCGAAGAACCCTGATTGATAAGAAAAATTTCAGAAATGGATAGATCGGCAGTCTTGAAAGGTTTTTGGGGTTGTGTTAAAATTAAGTCCAGTGCCATGCATGATCATCTATTGTTATTAGAAAAAGGATGGTAATGTTATGGAAAAAAATCTAAAAGGAAAAGAAAGCTGATCTTGCTGATGAAATGAGATTTTAGGAAGAGGTTTAAATATTTGGAAAAAACAAGAAACACTGAAGAAGAAAAAAAAATGGGTCAAAAGTGGGTCAAAGAGGAACATAAAGCATCTACAAGCCGCGTAAATACAGGGTTTCCAGTTAACACAGGGAAATTATCACCGATGATGCAGGAATACTGCAAGACAAAGGAACAATATAAAGACTGCATTCTAT
>OBXI01001744.1_pt1 | contig 10984 bp, 9 predicted proteins | sample 1538161 | NCBI WGS metagenome assembly OBXI01 (sample SAMEA2580142, study PRJEB22360) | human gut metagenome | biome: human gut; feature: human-associated habitat; material: faeces | place: Denmark | collected 2008/2010 | reverse complement strand
CAATCCCGACACCATTGACATCGAATCCGACCTGGCATTGATCGCTGTCGTAGGCCGTGGCATGAAGTCCACCCGCGGCACTGCCGGCAGAATCTTCTCCGCACTGGCACACAAAAATATCAATGTTAAGATGATCGACCAGGGATCTTCCGAGCTGAACATCATCATCGGTGTGGCAAATGAAGATTTTGAGACCGCAATTCAGGCAATCTATGATATCTTTGTGATCACAAGATTATAAGTTTATCAGATATAAAAAGACAGGTCAGTTCGACCTGTCTTTTTATGGTTCCGGATATTGGATCATATCCAGTATCGGAGTTCGTATAATATATTGGTAGGCCTCAAAAATTTTCTCCGCAGGGACTTCTTTCGGAGAGGAGAGCCATAACTTTAGAATTTCAATTAATAAGAGGGCATTATAATGTGCCAGTGACTGCGGTGTGATAAGTTCGCAGGGCATTTTCCTCATAGGATGTCTGGACAGAATCCGGAAAAAGGTCTGTTCACAGTAGTGTGAAAAAAATTCTCCGAAGCAATTCTGGCCTGTGGTTTCAAAAAGTCGATGATAATATTCCTTATTTTTTTCAAAACAGATAAACATCAGCTTGATGGCTTCCTGTTCCATATCGTTTTCGATCATGACTTCGACTTTGCTGCCGATGTCCTGGTCGAACAGAAACTCAATCACTTCGTATTTATCCTGAAAATAGTTATAGAAAGTAGGGCGGATCACATGTGCACCATCCGTGATCATTTTGATGGAAATCTTCTGAAAAGGCATGGTAAGCACAAGAGAACGAAAACTGTCTGCCAATAATTCTTTTGTCTTCATCACAGGACTCCTTTTCCTATAAAAGAACCGGGATAGAAATATTATAACCAAAAAACTTTCTTTTCTCAACTTTAAACGACACTTTTGCCAAAATGTCGCGGAATATTTACAGTTATCGAAAAAATGTAAGAGCAGGAAAAACGCTGTGCAAGGGTTGTATCTTACCATATGCCGGAAAATTGTTTAAAGTAAAAAATGAAAAGAGATAAAAACATTATAACGGGAGAAAGGGGTTGCATGGATGGCATGGTATGAAATTTTCATTGTATCGGTGGGACTATCCCTGGATGTCTTTACCTATGCATTATACAAAGGCGCTATGCTTTCCAGACTGGACAAAAAGCAGATCCTGAAAATGATCCTGCTGTTCACAGGATGGCAGAGCGGTGCAATGCTTTTAGGAAGCCTGATTTCGGAACTTCCGTACATTGCAATGAACTATCAGCGGACAGAAAGACTGTTCAGGGCGGCATCGGCAGTTATTTTTTTCCTGATCGGGATATGGCTGATCGTCCGGGCACTACATATGCGGGACCCGCTGGAACGAAGGGAAGATGCCTTCGCCTGGAGACAGCTATGCATTTGGGCCATGCTTACCAGTGTGGACAGTTTTCTGACGGGAATTGGCATGGGCTTTTTAGACACCAGAGTAACGGTGCAGATCATTCAGCTGGCAATTATGGCTGCGCTGGCGGTCATCGCCGGCATCTATGCGGGATATCGGATCGGGTGTCATGGAAGAAACCGTGTACTGATCAGTGGAGCGCTGATCTTCCTGCTTGCCGGCGTGGATGTATTGTTTCGATATTACATCTGAAATACCGTGATTCATAGAATAAATAGACAAAAGTGAGGTAAATCGTATGGCAGACGCAAAACACAAAGTTGAGAGAGCTGCATTTGGCGCAGCAATCGACGGAATTCTGAAGTATGTGAATAAGGACGAAGCAGACAGAGAAAAGGCATTCTTAAAGCTGGTAGATCTGTCGGAAAAATTTATGGGAGATACCTTCCGCAAGGAAAGCTATGATGCGGCAAGACGTATGATCCAGGATCCGGACAGCAAATGGATGCAGTATGTGAACCGGATCTTAAACGAAGTGGATCCCCATGTCATCAAAATGTCCGCACTGGACTATGGTTTTGAGGCGGCGTTCTGCGGTAAAAAAGAGATCAACGAGATGCGTGTGAAACATCAGTGCAATATCCCCTGGCTGATCCTGATGGATCCCACCAGTGCCTGCAACCTGCATTGTACCGGCTGCTGGGCGGCAGAGTACGGCAATCGTCTGAACTTAAGCTTTGAAGATATGGATCGCATCGTTACCCAGGGTAAGGAACTTGGTATCTATCTGTATTTCTTCACCGGTGGCGAACCTCTGGTCAGAAAGGATGACATCATCCGTCTGTGCGAGAAACACGATGACTGTGGCTTCCATGCATTTACCAACGGCACGCTGATCGATGAAAAATTCTGCCAGGAGATGAAGCGGGTAGGCAACTTCTCCGTAGCTATCAGTCTGGAAGGCTTCGACGAAGTGAACGACTTACGCCGCGGCAAGGGCGTGTTTGATAAAGTAATGCATGCCATGGATCTGATGAAGCAGTACGGTCTGATCTTCGGAACTTCCATCTGCTATACCAGCAAGAACTATAAAGTAGTCACCAGTGATGAATTCCTGGATATGATCATTGAAAAAGGTGCCAGATTCAGCTGGTATTTCCATTATATGCCCGTAGGCAATGATGCATCTACCGAATTGCTCTTAGATCCGGACCAGAGAGAATATATGTATCACCGTATTCGTGAAATCCGTGCCATGAAGGGCGGAAAACCTATCTTTGCCTTCGATTTCCAGAACGATGGAGAATATGTGGGCGGATGTATCGCAGGCGGCAGAAACTACTGCCATATCAATCCAAACGGCGATGTGGAGCCCTGTGTATTCATCCATTATTCCGGTGCCAATATCAAGGAAGTAGATCTGCTGACTGCGTTGAAGCAGCCACTGTTTATGGCATACCGTGCGAACCAGCCTTTCAACTGCAATCACTTAAAGCCCTGCCCGATGCTGGAAAATCCGGAAATCTTACAGCATATGGTGCATGAGACCGGAGCACATTCCACTGATTTACAGTCACCGGAGTCTGTGGAGCATCTGTGCGGAAAGTGCGCAGAATACGCGAAAAACTGGGATGAACGGGCCCAGGAACTGTGGAATAAATAATAGTTCTTTTACAAAAGTTTATACTTAGTTAATTGCTTTTTGCCTTTCGGCATACCATAATGTAGGTAACATTCAGAGGAGACTTCGCGAAGGAGACTCTGAAAGATTTGGATAATGTGTCCCCTGTATGGTGGCGGACGAAAGGTGGTACTTCATGAAAGAGAAGTTACAGCGTTTCATGTGGGGGCGTTATGGCAACGACCGCTTCAATCAGTTTTTGATGATTGTGGCTCTGGTCTGCCTGACGCTCTCTTTTTTTGGTCTGAGAATATTTTATGTGCTGGCTCTGGCCCTGTTAGTCTATGCGTATTACCGGATGTTTTCTAAAGACCTGAGTAAGAGGAGTGCCGAGAACCAGTGGTATCTGAAGAAAGAAATGAAGGTTCGCGGATGGTGGCAGCGAAAGAAAAAGGCTATTGCCGGTCGTAAGGAGTACAAGATCTATAAATGCCCGAAATGCGGACAGAAGATTCGGGTACCCAGACATAAGGGGAAGATCGCAATCCGGTGCAGAAAATGCGGTGAAGAATTTATCCGCAAGACCTGACGGGAAAATCCTGTGGCAGGATCACGGGAAATGAAAATTGGAATACAGAAATATAGGAAAGGGTGGTGAGCCAGATGTTCGGATATATTGTGATCAATCAGTCGGAAATGAAATTTAAGGAGTATGATGTTTATCGATCCTATTATTGCGGATTGTGTCAGAGCCTGAAGGAACGTTACGGTGTCCTGGGGCAGCTTTCTCTGAATTACGATATGACTTTTATCCTGATGCTGCTCACCGGCTTATATGAACCGGAGGAGCAGGAGGCCCAGTGCAGATGTGTGGCCCATCCTTTGGAAAAACATCCCACAAGAAGAAATCTGTTTACGGATTATGTGGCAGATATGACGGTGCTTTTTTCCTGCTATAAAGCGGAGGACGACTGGGAGGACGAGCATAGTCTGAAGGGACTGGTGTACAGTTATCTGTTGGGAAGAAAATTCCGTAAAAAACCGTTATTATATCAGGAAAAAGTAAGAAATATCTCACTGGCCATGCAGGATTTTGCGGATGCGGAAAAGCAGGGCAATGCGGATATTGATACCATGGCGGGATGTTTGGCAGAGTCATGGCACAGATTGTATCCTGTCGTGAGGATGAGTGGAAGGACAATCTGGAGAGACTTGGATTTTTCCTGGGAAAATTCATTTATCTGTTGGATGCCTATGAGGATATCGAGCAGGACCTCAAAAAAGGAACCTATAATCCGTTAAAGAAACGGTATGAGGAACCGGGCTTTGAGGAGGAATGCCGGCAGATCCTGACCATGATGATGTCGGAGTGCTGTAAGGAGTTCGAACAGCTTCCTATTTTACAGAATGTGGATATTCTGCGGAATATTCTGTATTCCGGTGTATGGTGCCGTTATGAGATCGTGCGGAAGAAACGGATGAAAGACAGTGCAAAAGAGGTAACGGGAAATGACTTATGATCCATACAGTGTTCTGGGAGTGAGCAGAGATGCCTCCGAGGAGGAAATAAAAAAAGCATATAAGGCACTGAGCCGGAAATACCATCCCGATGCCAATATCAACAATCCCAATAAGGATCAGGCGGAAGAAAAGTTCAAGGAGATCCAGGCAGCCTACCAGCAGATCATGAAGGAGCGGACCGAAGGCTACAGTTACGGTGGCGGATATGGCAGGCAGACCTATGGTGGTAGCGGAAGCGGCTACGGTGGAAGCCAGGGATATGGCGGCTACGGTCAGGGATTTGGAGACTTCTGGCAGCAGGCAGGCTGGCAACAGCAGACTTCTGGCTATGAAGAAGAGCCCAGACTGCGGGCAGCCGGTAATTATCTCAGAAACGGCTATTACAGAGAGGCCAGAAATACGTTGGACGGCATGGGAGAACATGAGAAGACGGCCAGATGGTATTACTACAGTGCCATGGCACACATGGGCCTTGGAAATAATGTAGCAGCGCTGGAACATGCAAACAAGGCGGTGGCGCTGGATCCCCAGAATATGGAATACCAGATGCTCCTGCAGAGACTACAGAGCGGGGGGCAGTGGTATGAGAGCAGACAGGCAGCCTATGGCTATCCCCATGTGGGTGGCAACGACCTGTGCCTGAAAATTTGTCTGGCCAATCTGTTCTGCAACCTTTGCTGTGGCGGTGGCGGTTTATGCTTCGGCGGTTATGGTGGAAGAGGAATGTTTTAAAAAAGATACTTGCTTTTTCCATGTATCCTCACTATAATATTAGATACAAGATGTAGATACGAAATTGCTTGAAAAACACAAAATCTAGTGAGACACTATGATTTGCAGAAAAAGTCGTGTCGGGAACTTGCTTCCGATGCGGCTTTTCTTTCGGCTTATGCAGGAATTCGTATCTTATGGGAATGATATAAAGTGAGGGAAACAGCAATGAAGATTCAGAAGAGAGACGGCAGAGTAGTGCCTTATGAAGAGGAGAAGATCCGGGAAGCAATCCATAAGGCCAATAACGAAGTGGAGGAACGGTATCGTGCCAGCGAAGGACTGATTGAAGAGATTCTGGAGGATGTGCAGCAGGAGGGCAAGCAGACCCAGACCGTAGAGCATATCCAGGATATGATCGAAGAGCATCTGGTAGAGCATAATAAGTATACCCTGGCCAAGAAATATATTGTATACCGTTACCAGAGAAGTCTGCTCAGAAAGTCCAATACTACGGATGAATCTATTTTAAAACTGATCCGGAATGAGAATAAGGAGCTGGCGGAGGAAAATTCCAACAAGAATACCCGTCTGGCTTCCACTCAGAGAGACTATATTGCGGGCGAAGTGTCCCGTGACGTTACCAGACGTCTGCTTTTGCCGGAGCATATTGCCATGGCGCACGATAACGGTGTGCTGCATTTCCATGATGCGGATTATTTCATCCAGCCGATCTTCAACTGTTGTCTGATCAATATCAAGGACATGCTGGACAACGGCACTTCCATCAACGGCAAGATGATCGAGTCTCCCAAGAGCTTTCAGGTGGCATGTACCGTGACCACCCAGATCATTGCGGCAGTGGCCAGCAACCAGTACGGCGGCCAGAGCGTCAATATCAAGCATCTGGGGAAATATCTGCGTAAGAGTAAGGAAAAATTTGCAAAACAGCTGGAGGAAGAATTCGGGGATACTCTGGATCAGGCAGCCAAGGACAAGATCGTGCAGATGCGCCTGCATGACGAACTGAAATCCGGTGTGCAGACCATCCAGTATCAGATCAATACTCTGATGACCACCAACGGACAGTCTCCTTTTGTCACACTTTTCCTGCATATCGATGAGAATGACGAATATGTGGAAGAGACCGTGCAGATCATCATGGAGATCCTGCGTCAGCGGATCGAGGGGACCAAGAATGAGAAGGGTGTCTATGTGACTCCTGCTTTCCCGAAGCTGGTCTATGTATTGGATGAAAACAACTGCTTAAAGGGCGGAAAATATGACTATGTGACCAAACTGGCCGCACAGTGCTCTGCCAAGAGAATGTATCCCGACTATATCTCCGCGAAGAAGATGCGTGAGAATTACGAGGGAAATGTATTTTCCTGCATGGGCTGTCGTTCTTTTCTGTCTCCCTGGAAGGATGAAAACGGAGAGTACAAGTGGGAAGGACGCTTCAATCAGGGCGTTGTCAGCATCAATCTTCCGCAGATCGGTATTCTGGCAAAAGGAAATGAAGAGAAATTCTGGAAACTGCTGGACGAGCGTCTGGAACTGTGTTATGAAGCATTGATGTGCCGTCACAAGGCACTGGAAGGTGTGGTATCCGATGTGAGCCCCATCCACTGGCAATACGGAGCCATCGCCCGTCTGAAGAAGGGCGAGACCATCGACAAATACTTGCACAATGGTTATTCCACCATGTCTCTGGGATATATCGGACTGTATGAGACTACGTATCTGATGAAAGGATGCAGCCAGACCGTGGAACCCGGCAAGGAATTCGCCCTGCGTGTCATGGATTATATGAAGGAACGCTGCGCAAAATGGAAAGAGGAGACCGGTATTGCATTCAGCCTCTACGGAACTCCTGCTGAGACACTGTGTTATCGTTTCGCAAGGATCGACCGGGAAAAATACGGTGATATTTCCAATGTCACCGATAAGGGATATTACACAAATTCCTATCATGTGGATGTTCGGGAGAAGATCGACGCTTTCACCAAGTTCAAGATCGAGAGTGAGTTCCAGAATAAGTCGTTGGGCGGAGCTATCTCTTACGTGGAAGTACCGAACCTGACCAATAATGTGGAAGCCATCGAGGAAGTCATCCGTTTTATTTACGATAATATCCAGTACGGTGAGTTCAACACCAAATCCGATTATTGCCACGTCTGTGGCTATGATGGTGAGATCATGATCAATGATAATATGGAATGGGAGTGCCCTCAGTGTCACAACAAGGATCATGCGAAAATGAATGTCACCAGAAGAACCTGCGGTTATCTGGGAGAGAACTTCTGGAATGCCGGCAAGACCAAGGAGATCAAGGCAAGAGTTCTTCATCTGTAATATGCAGATAGTAAAAGGGAAGGAAATGTCCTATGAATTATGCGACGATCAAGAAAACGGACGTGGCAAACGGTCCCGGCGTGAGAGTATCGCTGTTTGTCAGCGGTTGTACCCATCATTGCAAGGGATGCTTTAACAGTGTGGCCTGGGATTTTCAGTACGGACAGGCTTACACGCTGGAAACAGAACAGGAGATTTTACAGGCACTGGCCCCGGACTATATCCGGGGCTTAAGCTTGCTAGGCGGCGAACCTATGGAACCGCAGAACCGTGCAACGGTGCTTTCTCTGGTAAAGAAAGTAAGGGAAATTTATCCCCGGAAGACGATCTGGTGCTATACCGGCTATGATTTTGATAAGGATCTTCTGGCCTGGATGGAAGCGGGAGATCCGGTGATCACGAAACTTTTACCGCTTCTGGATGTTATCGTGGACGGAGAATACAAGGAAGAGTGCCGTAATTTACGTCTACCTTTTCGCGGATCAGAGAATCAGAGGATTTTGGACGTACCATTGTCTTTAAAGGAAAAATGTGGTATAATTTTACATACATAAGAGGATTCGGGTCGAAAAAGGGATATCGGTTCGAAAATAAAAACAAAAGTGTGAGGGAGTAATACAAGTATGGAGAGCTTTCTGGATAAGACATTAGATAGAAATCTCTACATCGGTGTTCCGGTGGGAGCCTTTTTGTGCTCCCTTTTTCTGTTATTCTGCTTTTTCAATACCATGAAGAGCCGGACAGTCCGTAGTCTGAGGGCAGTGCTGACTTCCTGCCTGGTGTGGACCGGTGGGGCGATTCTCATGCGGCTACAGGTATTTCCGGGAATTCGTTTCTGGCATAATTTTGCACTGTTTGGTCTGCTGGTGATTCCAGTGTTTATGTATGCATTTCTATTTGCTTTTCTGGAAATTACGGAGCATGATGCGCTGATCTATATCTATGGAGTCCTGACGACAGCTCTGGTTCTGGGCAATGCCTGGAGTGGTGCGATCCTGCCGGCACCGGAAGTGATGACCCGTGCCGATGGAACTTATGTCTATATGTATCATGCAACATCCGGAATCTGGGTGTTGACGGTATTGGAGGTCTCGGTATTGGTCTATGCCACTTATCTGGCTCATTGCAAGATCGGTGGAGACCTACAGCTGCGTAAAAAACTACAGCCGCTGTTGCTGGGAACCCTGTTTGTTTTGATGGGAAATCTGCTCTGCCTGATTCCGGGAAGCGTCTTTCCGTATGATATGCTGGGCGGCGTTGGTATGGCGGTGTGCATGGTCTATATCATGTACAAGCAGTATCTGTTTGATTTTTCCTATCGTGTAACGGTAGGTGCAGTATATTTTCTGGCAGTTGTGGTGGCATCCCTGCCGTTGGTCATCCTGTCTCATAATCTGGAAAATGTGCTGGGAAGTCTGGAGCGGGCGGTAACGCAGAAACTGCTGATCTATATCGTTCTGCAATGTGCCTGGACGGTGCTGGTGGTAGCTTTTGCCAGAAAGCGTCTGGAGGATATCCTGAACCAGAAGCTGAAGCATATGCTGGAGGGACTGCGGAAATTCCAGGACAGAGCGGCATCCATTTTAAACCGTAAGGAATTGTTTGCCAATATGCATGACATTCTGGATGATGCAATTCCGGGCTGGGAATCCAGAATCTTTGAGAAGAATATAAATGATGACGGTTACCATGAGGTGGTACAGAGCGGACATATCCCGCTGGGCGAAGATGAGGTGGAGAGAGTCTGTGGCATCGTAGAGCAGGAAGAGACAAAAGAGACACCGGAGATCGCCCTGTTAAAATATGATAATATGGTCTGTGGATTTGTATATATGGAGCGTCTGCGGGAGAGTAAGCTCAATTACCGCGAGGCGGACTGCATCCGGCAGATGGCAAATATTGCTTCCGGCAGTCTGAAAAACATTGATGCTTATGAAAAGGTATATCAGGTATCCATTCATGACGAACTGACCGGCCTGTATAACCGCAGCTATTGTGGAGTGTATCTGCGCCGCGATGGTGCCTTGGGAGAAGAACGGGGCTTTTTATACATGGACATGGATAATTTTAAGTTATACAATGACCTGTACGGAGAACAGACCGGCGACCGGATTCTGCAATGGTGCGCGAAGAGATTTTTGGATCATGTGGAGAACGGAGAGGTATTCCGGGTAGGATCCAATGAGTTTCTGGTCTCGGTGCCGGAGACCGGAAAGGACGCACTGGTGGAGCTGGCGGAGAAGCTGACCCGGGCAGTACAGGAGAATGCTACAAATAAACCACAGGTCATGCAGCCCATTACATTCAGCGTTGGTGTGGCATGGTATCCCGGTCTGGCAGCGGATGCGCTGGAATTGTTCCAGCAGTCCAAGCGGGCGGCCTTTTATGCGAAGCGTAATGGTAAGGACCGGATCCAGGTATATGAAGGCGGTATCAATGAGGAGAGCCAGGATAAGGAGACCGGTTACGAGCAGGTGGCGCCTACGGTGTATGCACTGGTGGCGGCTATTGATGCGAAGGATTCCTTTACTTTCCAGCACTCCACCAATGTATCCCAGTATGCGGTATTGCTGGCCCAGAAGCTGGGCTTGTCCAGAAACGATATCCAGACCGTAAAGGTGGCAGGCCTTTTGCATGATATTGGTAAGATCGGTATCCCGGAGAGCATCCTGAAAAAGGCTGGAAAGCTTACGAATGAAGAATATGAGATCATGAAGAGCCATGTGGAGAAATCCATCGAAATGATCCACTATCTGCCGAATATGAACTATGTGATCCCCGCAGTCGTTTCCCATCACGAGAGATATGACGGCAAGGGTTATCCCAGAGGAATCAAGGGAGAAGAGATTCCGTTTCTTGGCAGGATCCTGGCGGTGTGCGACAGCTTTGATGCCATGATCTCCAAGAGAGCATATAAGGAGCCCCTGAGTGTGGAATACGCTATGGGGGAACTGGAGAAAAATAAAGGAACCCAGTTTGATCCGGAGGTGGCAGATGCTTTTATTGAACTGATCAAAGAAGGAAAAGTTCCCCTGTAGGAACTGATAGCAAAAAAAGAGGCACCCACGGGTGCCTCTTTTCAAAAGGGGAGGATTAAGTATTATCGTATCTTTCGTAAGATCAAAGGAGGGGATCCGATGATAGTAGTAGTCTGTCCCGGATTTGTGGGTTTATACATCCCCGATTGATATTTTTTTGTTGTTTTTGAGGACGAGTTGTTATATACTATGATTAATAATTCTGCCAATAGGTGAACTGCCTGACTGCTTGCAGGCAAGGCAGTTCACCTATTGAGCGGATAAACAGACATGAGCATGGAGGACGCCAGTCCGAAATGCGAATGGATGTGACGATTTCGAGAGCCCGAAGGGCGGAG
>OBXI01001736.1_pt1 | contig 11081 bp, 9 predicted proteins | sample 1538161 | NCBI WGS metagenome assembly OBXI01 (sample SAMEA2580142, study PRJEB22360) | human gut metagenome | biome: human gut; feature: human-associated habitat; material: faeces | place: Denmark | collected 2008/2010 | reverse complement strand
CACCTCGAAGCTGGGCGGTTCGGCGGGGGGCCGTCGAGCCGCAGCGAGTCGTAGATATAGTCGTTGAAGCCCAGCTGCGTGACGTTGCCCACGACGTTGGCGTCGGTATAGCCTTTGCCGACCACTCCGTCGATATAGGCCGAGAGGGTCGCGTTGCCCAGAAGGTCGCGGCGGCCGAGCAGCTCGCCCAGACGCAGGTTGTGCGTCTCCACGTCGCCCCGCACGCTGCTGCGCCCCGCCTTGAGCGGCGTCATCCGCAGGTTGCAGGTCACCTCGCCCACGCCGGTCGAGGCGCCGAGCTGCATGTCGAACGACGAAAGCAGCCCCTTGAAGCGGGCGTTGACGTCGATCTGCCCCGTGTTGCCCAGTATGCCGACCAGCTTGTCGGACAACTCGCGGCCGCCGATCCCCGCAGCCAGTTCGTCGACGGCTTCGGCGGAGGATTTGAGCCGCGGAACGTTCAGATCGAAACGGGTCTGCCGGATGTCGGGAAGCCCCCGGACCGAAGCGTCGGCGATGAGCCACGTACCCTCGCCGATCTGCATGCTTTTGACCTTGGCCGTGAAATCGGCGACCACGCCCGCGACCTCGACATTGACGTTGCTGAAATCGGTATGCCAGCCGCGCAACTTGGGGGCGAAGTAGGCGATGTCGTCCGTCGAGACGGTCGTATTGCGCAGCGCGCCGTCGATGCGCACCTCGCCGATGAAGTCCTTGTACTCGGCCCACGAATCGCCCGCCAGCGAGATATAGGGAATCTGGACGTTCGAACGGCCCGTCACGACCGAGACGTCCTCGAAACCCATGCAGCCGTTGGTCAGGTAGAACCGCCCGGCGAAGCGGTCGAGGGCGAAGCCGCTGCGCTCGCGCGCCGAGAGGGTTTCGATGGTGGTGTAGATGGACTGCCCGTCGATGGTGAAGTCGTTCACATATGCCGTGATGCCGTAGAGGTGCATATGGCTGAAGTCGATGCCGAACTCCGGGTCGCGGCGGTCGAGCCGCTCCAGACAGAGGTCCGTATTCTCGATCGACGCCTTGCGCAGCGACAGGCGGAAGTTGCCTTTCTTGGGTTTGTCGGGGTTGCTGATACGATTGACGATCTGCTTGATGTTCATCTCCCCGCCGGGCGTCTCGCGCAGGTAGAGCTTGGCGTCGGCGATTTCGCCGCGGCTCAGCGAAAGCCCCCCGCCGAAGATGCCCAGTCCGGTAACAAAGGCGTCGAGACGGCCCACGTAGAGCAGCGTGTCGCGCTGGTAATCCTCGACATAGAAACCCTTGATCTTGACCCTGCTGAAAAGCCCGATGTCCACGCGGTCGATGCTGACGGTGGTTTCGAGCTTCTTCGACGCCATGCGCACGGCTTTCTGCACCACGTAGTTCTGCACGGCCGGAATGTCGAGCAGCAACGAGAGCGCCAGAGGCAGAATTATCAGCAACAATACCGCGGCCGATAACACCTTTCCCAATATTTTTATACCTTTGCGCATTGATAGGTCGTTATAACCTGCAAATTTAACTATAATTAGTTAAAAAAACGAAAAACCGCATGGATATTACTATTCTGGGCATCGAATCCTCGTGCGACGACACATCCGCCGCCGTGATACGCAACAACGTGCTGCTGTCGAACGTCATCGCCTCGCAGGCGGTCCACATCAAATACGGCGGCGTGATCCCCGAACTGGCTTCGCGGGCGCACCAGCAGAACATCATTCCCGTGGTGGACACGGCGCTCAAGGAGGCCGGACTGACGCCCGAAGAGATCGACGCCATCGCCTTCACGCGCGGCCCCGGACTGCTGGGCTCGCTGCTGGTGGGCGTGTCGTTCGCCAAGGGGCTTTCCATCGCGCACAACATCCCGATGGTCGAGGTCAATCACCTTCAGGGACACATACTTTCGCATTTCATCGACCTTCAGGACCACGCGCTGCCGCACCCCGGATTCCCGTTCCTCTGCCTGCTCGTGAGCGGCGGCCACACGCAGATCGTGCGCGTGGATTCTCCCCTCGAAATGGAGATCATCGGCACGACGATCGACGACGCCGCGGGCGAAGCCTTCGACAAATGTGCCAAAGTGATGGGACTGCCCTACCCCGGCGGCCCGGTGATCGACAAACTGGCCAAGGAGGGCGATCCGAAGGCGTTCCGGTTCGCACGGCCCCACGTAGACGGATACGACTACTCGTTTTCGGGGCTCAAAACCTCGTTCCTCTACACGCTGCGCGACGCCGTGGCCAACGATCCCGGTTTCATCGAGAACAACAAGGCCTCGCTCTGCGCTTCGCTGCAGAAGACAATCGTCGAAATCCTGCTGGACAAGCTGGTGCGGGCGTCCAAGGACCTCGGCATCCGCGACATCGCCATCGCGGGCGGCGTTTCGGCCAACTCAGGACTGCGCAACGGGATCGTCGAAGAGGGCCGCAGGCGCGGCTGGCGCACGTTCCTGCCCGAATTCAAGTTCACGACGGACAACGCCGCGATGATCGCCATGGCGGGTTACTACCGCTACCAGCACGGCGACTTCTCGTCGCTCGCCGTCTCGCCCGTGGCGCGGCTGCAGGAGCTGTAGGAGCCGGACGCGGAAACGGCAGAAACCGGACGCCGAAGCCGCATGAGCCGGATGCAGCCGGCCACAAAAAAGCCCCCGGTCGAACGGCCGGGAGCAGGTCCGGAAGCGGCGGAAAAACACTCCGCACTTCCGCAAAAGCGATCTATTTAGAATGCAAGGATCGGACGGGCGATACCGTCGTAATCGACATACTCGCACATAAGCTCCACCAGATGTTTCTCGGAACCGCCGATATGAATGATACATGCCGTCTCGCCGGGTTCAAAGCAGGTCGTAGCCCACAGCGTACAGGTATTGTAATGGGTGCCGTCCGTCACGAACAGCTCCTCCTTCTGATCGGCGGGAATCATCGCAAGCGTCTCGTTGAATTTCGCAATCACGTCATAGCTTACATTTTCGGAGTTGTAACCGTAATAGACATTATAACTCGAAGTCTGCCACTCTTTCAGAAGCAGAGCAGCTTCATGGCCGCAGAGATTGGCCACCATATCCCATAACTGCCCGGTGCTCGGCAGGAACCAGCCGCTCGACGTTTCGGAAGCCGGGAGCGAGAAATTATTAACCGTCAAATCGAAAGCAGGGCACCATGTAGCAAGGTTCGGTCCATAATCGGATACGGTTTTCATCGTCTCTTCGTAACCATTGACATTGCCATACCACGTGCTTGCAATTTTCGCTTTCGGAGTGCTTGCGAAATCATTGTCGGTAGAATACTGAACCGTCTGGCTGTCGGCGCTATGGGCATTTTTCACAGCCACGACATACCCGTGCGTATAGCCCTTCTCCTTGTCGCCGGCGGCGATCCGGTTTTCGTCCGTCTGGCAGACGATGCCGATAACGGTCTTACCGGCGACGGGAGCGGGTTTGGTGTCGGCCCAGACGGGATTCAGTCCGTCGGCCTCGATGCTTACCAGTCCGCCGTCGCTCCACGTACCGTCGGAATAGTAATAGTCGCCGATCTTCGGCGCAACGTAAGCCACCGTCACCGTGCAGGTCGCCTTGCTCTCGCCCACGCTGGCGGTAATAGTGGCCTCACCGGCGGCAAGAGCGGTGACGACACCGTCCTCGACCGTCGCAACTACCTCGTCGTCAGAAGACCAAACTACCGCTACGCCGTCCTGCAGGGGGGGGGGGGGGGGGTAACGGTCGCTACGAGCGTTTCGGAAAACCCGACATTGAGATTCAATTCCGTCCGGTCGAGCGTCACGACCGTTTCGGGGACCTTCTTCTCATCGTCGTCGCAGGCGAAAAACACCAGCGATGCAGCCGTCAGCAAAGCTGACTTCCTTAAAAAGTTTCTCATAAACCAAGTTTTAAGAATTAATAATACGGCAGTACCGACAGCAGTCTCTCCGGACTCACGACAAAAAGCCCAGTAATGTTTTCGATGATCGTCCGGCAAAACACCATCAATAACCTAACCGGGAGTCAAATATAATAAAAAATCAACCCGGTGGAACGCGGATGCCGGAAAAAATTCACGGTCAAATAAAAAGCCCCTAATAAATTAGGGGCTGAAAAGGCAGGCGTCCGGAAACGCCTGCCGAAATATTATCCCGGCAAACCGGGAGGGGGCTTATCTTGCGCCGAAGAGTTTTTCCTTCAGCGAAAAGTTATCGTACTCGTCTCTGAGCGCGGCCATCAGGTCGCGCACCGACTGAATCTTCTCGGCGCGCCATGCGTTGGCGCCGCAGAAGGCGTAGCCGTTCTGCAGCTTGCCTTTGAATGCGTTGTAGAGCGCCAGCATGATGCAGTAGGGACTGTGCGTCACGTCGCAGGTCTTGATGCAGTCGAACGGACAGTTCTTGGGGCGTTTAAGCCCCTCTTTCACCCTATCGAGGAACGAGCTGTGGATAGCCCGTCCCGGCATGCCGACGGGACTTTTGATGATCTCGATGTCCTGCGGTTTGGCGTCGAGATAGGTCTGCTTGAAGGCCGGATCGGCGTCGCACTCCTCGGTGGTCACGAAGCGCGTGCCCATCTGCACGCCGTCGGCGCCCAGCTGCATGATACGGTAGATATCCTCGCCGGTGTAGATGCCGCCGCCCGCGATGACGGGAATATGGCAGTCGTGTTCGGCACCGAAAGCGCGCACCTCGGCGACGATTTCGGGAACGAGGGCTTCGAGCGAAAAATGCTCGTCGGCGAGCTGCTCCTCCTTGTATCCGAGGTGACCGCCCGCCTTGGGGCCTTCGACGACGATGGCGTCGGGAATGTACCTGTACTCCGAGAACCACTTCTGACACAACAGTTTCGCCGCACGCGCCGACGACACGATCGGGGCCAGCTTGGTCTTGGCGCCCTCCGTGAGGAACGACGGCAGGTTGAGCGGCAGCCCGGCGCCCGAAAAGATGATGTCGGCCTTCTCGGCGACGGCGGTCTTCACCATGTCGGCGAAGTTCGACATGGCGACCATGACGTTTACGCCGACGATGCCCCGCGTGGCTTCGCGGGCCTTGCGAAGCTCCTCCTTAAGCCCCCAGATCGAGGCGGCGCGGTAGTCTTTCGAATAGTTGTTGTAGATGGCTCCGAGACCTGCCGACGAAATGACGCCGACGCCGCCCTGATTGGCGACGGCCGAAGCCAGTCCGGAGAGGGATATGCCTACGCCCATGCCGCCCTGCACGATGGGGACGGTGGCGAGCAAATTTCCGATTTTCAATGCTTTCATGTTAAATTGGGATTAGTGCGAACTAAATAACCATGGGGCCAAAGGTACGAAAAATCGGGGCGATTGGTTCCGCACGGGAAGATAATTTAACGCAGGCTTCACATTGCGCCGCCGCAGCGGCCGCCTTTTCGGGGCGGGAAGCCGCAGCCGGCCGGCTGTCCGGAAGTGAAAAGCGGCATTTTTTACAGGCAAAAAAAACGGCGGATATCGCTTTTTTTTCTAACTTGGAAGCGCAAACGTCACTCAACCGCTAACCTTAAATCGACAAGCATGAAAAAACTTCTCTTTCCGGTTCTGGCCCTTATGCTGTGCATTCCGCCCCTCTCCGCCCAAAACAAGGGAGACAAATATGTCGGCGGAATAATCGGCATAACGACGACGTCGATCAGCATCGACGGCTCCTCCGCATCGCAGACGACATTCGGATTTGCACCCGAATTCGGTTATTTCGCATCCGACCGACTGCGCGTCGGCGGCTCGATCGGCTACCAACTGATTTCATCCGACGGCGAAACGACGCACGGGCTGACGGCAGGTCCCAGTCTCGCCTATTACGTCAGACTGTGCGACCGCTTCTACTACACGCCGCAGCTGGCCGTGGGATTCGCGTTCGCATCGACGGACGGGACCAGCGGATACGGCTTCGATGCAGGATTGTCGCTCGGAGCGTTCGAAATCAGGCCGTCGGCCCATATCGGACTCTCAGTCAGCCTTCTGACGTTGGGCTACAGCTACCTGTCATATTCGGGAACAGGTGTGAACGGGGTCTCTTTCCAGCTCGGAATCAGCCCGACGGTCGGTTTCAAATATTATTTTTAGGCCGCAAAAACCCGATCCCGCCCTACAGAAACCGCACGCCCCGCACGCGGCCCCGGCTGCGGTCGGCGGCTTCGCGTTCGACGATGCCCGTCACCACGTCGGCGGCATCGTGCCAGCGGTTGGCGCGGAAACGGCGGCGGTAGGTGGTCAGGTGGGCGTAGAGTTCGGGCCAGCGGAAATTCCATCCCCGCGGCCACCGCAGGAGGTGAAGCGCAGTGGCCGAATTGGAGAGGATGCGGGCCTCCTTGTTGCCCCCCTGATGGAACCATTCGATGCGCACGCCGGGCGCCAGTGACTGCACGGCGCGGGCGAAGCCGCGGCCACCGTTGTTGCTCTCGACGGCCGCCTGCCGCGTGTCGGAGCGTAGCAGCATCTCGGCGACCAGCGGTTCGGAGACCTCCATCGGTTCGCGCGTATATACGGCGTCGGTGATGTAGATCGCCCCGTCGGCATCGACCGCATAGGAGAGCGAACAGAGGTAGTCGTCGCCCGTATCGGCCGTGTCGGTATAGTTGCCGCGGCGGACGATCTCGTGCGGCAGATCGTCGTACTCGGCGAAGTTCAATCCGTACAAAAGTCCCTCGCGCGAGGAGGGATGCCCCTGATACATGCTTTCGAACTGCAGCGGATCGAGCCGCCGCTTGGCTTCGAGCAGGGCGCGGCCCTGCTGCTGCTCCCACAACGCCTCGCCCGGCATGCGCGGGTCGATTCCGGTCGGGGGCGAGGATTTGAGCGCTTCGAAGTTCAGATGCAGCCACGTATCGGCCGGCAGGCCGTCGAGCTGCGCCCACTCCTTCAGCTCCGCGACCGGTTCGCGGGCCGTGAGCGTGCCGATCAGGTCCTCTTCGTGCCAGCGGGTGAAGACGATCAGCTCGCGCGAAGCGTTGTGCATGCGGGTGCGGACCACCGACGTATACCACTCCCAGCAGTTGGCGCGGATGAGCGGAGAATTGGCTTCGAGGGCGTCCTTGTACAGAAAGTAATCAATTTTGTCGCAAAATATCATAAAAAACATTATATTTGTACAAAAGATTGATTATTAGCGTTATGGAGAAATCGAAACGAGTTGTGGGTTATGCCCGTGTATCGACGGAAGCGCAAGACATCACCCGTCAAGTTGAACTTATTACGGCCTATTGTACCGAACGAAATTATCATCTAATCAAAATCATTCAAGAGAAGATTTCGGGAGCCAGAAAGGACAGAAAGAGCCTGAACGAACTTTTAGAGGTGGACGATACAGTTGCAGACATGATTATCGTTTCTGAACTCTCCCGTTTATCGCGTGAAGACGATATATTATCGGTTCTTTCTACTATCAATGAATTATTGAAACAGGGTGTCGATATTCTGTTTTTGGACAAGCAAGACCGTATTTATAAGGCTGGAACCGTTTTATCTCTTTATGACATCATCACGCTGTCGGTAGAGGCCAAAGCAAGCGCCGATGAACGCTACAAGATTGCAGGACGGATGCAGACGGGTTTACGCTCCAAATTGGCCGAGTTTACCAATATGTTTACAGGCGGGACTGTTCCATTCGGTTATAAAGTCATTCATAATCCTGATTATAAATTAAACCTTACCCCAAAAAATCTGCTTGTTGTGGATGCCCAAGAAGCCGAAGCGGTAAAATACCTTTTTCAGCAACTAATCGATGGCAATACGATACGGCAAACTGTAAGGGTCTACAATAAATTATACCCCTACAAACTTTCTTATTCTGGTATTTGCCGCATTATCCGCAATCCCAAATACAAAGGGGAGATATACCGACGGGGAAAATTGTACGGCCAAATTTCCGAACTGCAAATCATTTCACCAGAGGATTTTGACAAAGCCAACAAGCAAATGCGGGAAAATGAATTATTCCAAAGCAATGCCCCGAAATACTATAATCCGCTGAAAGGTTTGCTGTTTTGCCCGTGCGGATGCGGTCTTTACATGAAACCCAACCACAATAGCTATCTAATCTATCGTTGTTCAAGTGCTTATAACGACAAACAAAAATGCGAAAATTACGGTATCAAATGCGCTTATATCCTATCGTCCGTCTGGACATGTGTAAAGGAAACCTTGCACACCGAGGAATACAAGCGTTTCAATACGGAGCGGGCAAATGAATTGCAGGGGATAAACAAACAGATTCGGGAAACAATCACCCGAAAAGTCAATAACGTTGATGAACTGAAAACGCAATCGGCATCGTTGATTGCCAAAATCAAAAAACTGAATAACGATGACCTTATCAACGAATTGGAAACCGATTATAACGGACTTTGCAAACAAATCAAGCAAACTGAGCAGGAAATTTCCGAACTGAACGGACAGATAGCCGAAAACGATGCCGAAATAAAACGGAGCGTGGAGCAGAAAGATTTTAGCCAAATGGAGCAATCCGCCTTATATAAGGAGAAATTGCAAAAGGTCGTTTATCACTCGTTATCTGCTATGCGTGGCATTTTGGAGATTGTCTTTAAGAACGGTATGATACGCTATGTGCTGATTAAAAAGCATCGTAACGGGGGTGTCTTTCTGTTGCCAGAGTTCTGGACGGTGGATATATCCCGTGCTGTGATAATCATTCCGACACATCCCAGCGTAGACCCAGAGCATCCCTATACGCTTTTGCCCACGATTCCCAGAGAATACACCTTTGACGCTATCATTACCGAGCGAGATATGGATGAATACCGCATCACCGTATCGTGACGCCCTGCTTTATTCAAATCGAGGGGTGGGAATATTTATAGTTCCCGCCCCTCTTTTTCCAATATCTACTATCCGAGATACTGATTCAGCAAATCAAAGGTAGCCTGCTCTCGGCTCTGATTCTCTCCTTTGTGAGGATTCATAATTTCATCCGCCTGCTCCCGTGTCAACTGATTGATTTTCTCTTCCATTTGAGCGGTAAAAGCGACAGGGTCGTCTGCATGGGCAAACTTGGTGATTATGTGTGCAATCAAATACTTTTTGGCGAGGAAAGCATCGAGAAATTTCCCTTGTGCCGCATTATACCACTTGATACTGCGTTGATACCATCCCGTATCTTCAAATTCTTTGGGCAGTTTATTGCTTTTCAGACTTTCCACCAAAGTTTTGGGTTTGAGTGTATTACCGCCTAAACACCACAGCGAGATAGTTGCCAGCGGATAGCTTTTGCTATGCAACAGCATGGCAAAATCAAATACCTCATTCGATTTTTCCAGCATCATGGCAGGAGCGGCCATATAATCCGCCCCTTTCCATGTGGTCGTGCAGATATTCATTTGCGCAATAACCTCGGCAATCGACAACTCGGCATTGAGGGGTTCACAAATCACAAGGTCGCTCATATTCATCCCCAAATTCTGATAGGCGATCAATCGGTGCTGACCGTCCAATACGGCGTAATACTTTGAGGTTTCATCGTTGGGTATTTCATGCCCTTGCTGGTCGATCAGACATCCGCCCATCGCCGTTACCTTTTCACCGTTTACTACGGTGACGGGTGAGAGTTGTCCATACGCTTTGATAGAGCGTTCTTTTGCCTTTACCACTTTGCTGTTTGTAGGACGATTTCCCTTGACAAATGCAAACTGACGGTTGGCGTCATCTACTGAAATTACCATCTTTTTCATGGCTTTTACTTACTCTGTCCTTTATGCAGAGGGGCTGATAATGGCTGCAATCCCCGCCCAAAGATTGCAGACCGCAAAGAATACCCTTACGGCAGAACAAAGGTCTGAATAAATTTCTGTCAGAATGTCGATTAGAGATTGATTTTCAGATGCTAACAACGCAAAACATATAATTTATTGCAAAATGCATTAAACTATTTGATTATCGGTTAAATATTTTATATCTTTGCAAGGCAATTCCGCAAAGACATTCACCCAATCAAGCAGTTCATATAAGGCGGAATCTATCCGCTTTTCCTATTATCGCACGATATTTCCGCATTTTTTTGAGTGTGAAATGAAGATTTCCTTTATAAGCATAAATTCGGAATCAAGAAATACGGAACGCAGAACAGCGAATTGATAACGAAATTTTGGAGGTAAAAACATTTTTTTGCCGAAAATTTCTTTCTGTTTTTGCGAACTGCTTAAAAGGTTGATAACAAAATTTCAGAGGTAAATACATTTTTTCATGCAAAAAAAGTTGCAAGAATTTTCTTTGAATGACCCCAATATGACACTTATATATTTAATAATCAAAGACTTGCATTCTATTTCGAAAAATCAAAGATAAATTGACAAGATGGTAGGGTTCATAGCATACAGGCGATTGCTCAAAACAGTCCTGTGCAGATTGCTCCAAACTGTCCTATATATACACTACCTACTTTATACTTATACATAACCTATTAAAGTCTTTCAGACCATGTACTACCACATCAAAGACCGCAAGTGATTCGATAACCGTAAGCAGGCTAAAGAGCATTACGGCATTGCCTGTTTTCGGAAATTACTACATCTAAAAGAAATCATATTTACCAATAACACAAATTCCATTGCTAACGATGAATTATACCGTAATCCCCAAATCAATCGTGAACTTTCAGACGGGCAACAGTAAACCCGTCGATGTTTATGTGTGAGCCATTATTAAATGTTGCTCCAACCACAAGACTAATATTTCCCATGTAACAGAAGAAAAGCTATCCTTACTGACGGGGTTGGATGAACGAACAATCAGACGGAGCATTAAACGCTTAAAGGATGCAGGCTATCTGACTGTGCAGACTATTGTTAAAGAAGATGCAGACAGAGGTTTTATAAAACGCAACTCGTATTATATAAAGCCAACCAGCAAAGATTATTTCTTTTTGGATAACAGTTTCTTTAAAAAGAACTATCCCGCCAAAATCGCAGGTTTCTTGCTGTTATTAAAGGCAATTTGCCTTAATAATACCGATACCGTTCAATGAAGCAACAGCCAAATTACAAAGGCTATCGGCTTATCGAGAAACACAACTACTGCATTCACTACTGTCCCGTAAAAGTTGATAAATAGTTCTTTGAAATTATTGAAATATAG
>OBXI01001729.1_pt1 | contig 11119 bp, 10 predicted proteins | sample 1538161 | NCBI WGS metagenome assembly OBXI01 (sample SAMEA2580142, study PRJEB22360) | human gut metagenome | biome: human gut; feature: human-associated habitat; material: faeces | place: Denmark | collected 2008/2010 | reverse complement strand
TTTCATCTGATCAAGTTATGGGAACTATTTTAGTATTGTCTGTTACTCATGGTATTCCAGAAGCCATCTTTGCAGGCGTTATCGTAACACCGATTGCATTGGCGTTGCGAAAAGCATTGCGTAAGGACGTACAAAAATAATTTATATTTTACATAGTTTGAATATCTATGATAAAATAACAGTAATACAATAAGTATTGAGGAGGATAATCATGGCTAAACGTATTCGTACAATCAACACTGAATCTTTACAAAAAACTGCTAAAACTGGCGGTTGTGGTGAATGCCAAACTTCTTGCCAATCCGCTTGCAAAACAAGCTGTACAGTAGGCAACCAAGTTTGCAAACAAAAATAATAAAAAGAGAGCCGATGGCTCTCTTTTTTTATGTATGTAATATATACATACTGTTTATGGTATATATTTATGAGGACTTTTAGCACGATAGACAAAAAATGTGGTACAATTATCTAGAAAGTTCTATATAGTTTAGTGCTTTCACATACACATAATTTGGAGGTACCATGTTAGAATTAAAACCAATGATCCATAAGTTTCGGATGAAAGATAACTACTATTGTTTAGATGTAAATAGCGGTATCATTCACGTTATTGATGAACTCATTGATAAAGTATTAGATATATATGACGGCACCAATCGTGATGCAGTCCATGCAGCGTTAGATAGCTCTCAGGATCCTGTAGAATTAAATGAAATCATGGATGAATTAGATGAGCTCATCGCTGCAGAACAACTCTTTGCTCCTATGAGCACCGAATTCAAGCTCGTAGTTGGGGAAAAACCAATCGTTAAAGCATTGTGTCTTAATATTGCCCATGACTGTAATTTAGCATGTAAATATTGTTTTGCTAGTCAAGGCGATTACGGCGGTGTAAAACGCGAATTGATGAGCTTTGATGTAGCTAAACGTGCTGTTGATTTTCTCATTCAAATGAGTGGCACTCGTCAACATTGCGAAATCGATTTCTTCGGTGGTGAGCCTCTTCTTAATTGGGACGTGGTGAAACAAACTGTAGAATATATTGAGCAAGAAGCGCCAAAACATAATAAAATCTTTAAATTGACGTTGACTACTAATGGTATGTTATTGTCTCAAGAGAAAATCGATTATGTAAACGAACATAAAATGAGCTTGGTCTTGTCTCTAGATGGCCGAGAAGATGTGCATAATGCTATGCGCCCAGTCGCTGGCAGTGGAGCTAACTCTTATGAGTATATTGCTAAAAATCTTGTAAATGCTGTAAAGCAACGTCATGGTTTAGAATATTATGTACGCGGTACATATACGCATAAGAATCTTGATTTTACTAAAGATGTATTGGCTATGTCTGATTTAGGCTTTGAACACTTATCTATGGAGCCTGTAGTTGGTGAAGAAGGCGATTATGTACTTCGCGAAGAAGATTGGCCAACGCTTGAGAAAGAATATGAAACATTAGCAGATATATATTTGCAACGTCAAAAGGACGGGTGGGGTGAGAAATTTAATTTCTTCCACTTCCGTATGGACTTGTACCGTGGACCTTGTATGGCAAAACGTTTGCGTGGCTGTGGGGCTGGTCATGAATATATGGCTGTCGTGCCAAATGGAGATATTTATCCATGCCACCAATTTGTAGGCAAAGATGGTTATATACTTGGTAATGTATATGAAGGTTTAAAAAATACTGAAATTCCAAAGGATTTCCGTAACACACATGTGTTTACAAAACCTACCTGTGCAGAATGTTGGGCTAAATTCTTCTGCTCTGGTGGCTGTCATGCCAATAACATTACATTAGGTGGAGATTTACAAACGCCTTATGAGTTTGGCTGTCGTCTACAAAAGAAACGAATTGAATGTGCTATCATGATTCAAGCTGAACTCGAACAAGCCGGCATCGATGGTAGTATTCCTGTAGCTTTAGGATAGACATTTTAAATAAGATATATTTTGTAATAGGAGCCGCTATGGACACTAGATTGGATAAAAAACAAACTATTGAACGTTGGGGGATTCGATTTACAGGTATTGTACAAGGGGTCGGATTTCGACCCCTTGTTTCTATGTGGGCCCATCAATTAGGGATTAGTGGATTTGTATATAATGATAGTTCCGGTGTATATGTAGAGGCCCAATCCGACATAGATACATTGCAATTATTTGTTGATACGATTCAGGAAGAACAGCCGCGATTATGCCGTATTACACATGTGAGCATTACAAAGATTGATCTATCTGTAAATGATAATAAGAAATTTGTTATCGCTCAGTCTCCTATGGATGGTACTGTAAACACGTTTATTAGTGCCGATACATCACCGTGTGATGATTGTTTGGCTGAAATGAAGGAATCTGGTAGAAGGTATGATTATCCTTTTATCAACTGTACCAATTGTGGACCTCGATATTCCATTATTAAATCCATGCCCTATGATCGAGAACGAACTACTATGTCTGATTTCACCATGTGTGAAGCTTGCCATGAAGAATACGTTGATGTGAATGGTCGTAGGTATCATGCGGAACCAAATGCTTGTGAACAATGCGGACCGAGCTACCAACTATTAGATAAGAATGGTAATCTCTGTATCGTTGATGATTGTTTTGAAACTGCTAGAGAAATGATATCAAATGGTGCGATTATTGCATTAAAGGGAATTGGTGGATATCACTTGGTTTGTGATGCTACTAATGATAAAGCAGTACAAACATTACGGGAGCGAAAGCATCGCAAGGATAAGCCGTTTGCTATTATGGCAGGTTCCATTGATATCGTAGAAGACTTTGCCGTCGTTAGCGATGGAGACTTAGATGCATTAAGCGCTATGGCAAGGCCTATTGTTTTATTAGAGAAAAATGATAATTTTCATGCGTCTATAAGTGAGTTAGTAGCCCCTAATAATCATTTAATTGGTGTTATGTTACCGTATGCACCTATCCATCATGTGTTAGTACCGCATGATGCGAAATGGGTTATGACAAGTGGTAATGCGAGTGGTGATTCCGTTATTTATGATGATGAAAAAGCTTTTTTAGAATTGCAGACTATAGCAGATTATTTTTTGACGCATAATCGTCAAATTTATGCGCCTGTAGATGATTCGATTGTATCAGTGGTGGAAAATACACCTATTTTAATTCGTCGAAGTCGCGGGTATATTCCTGAACCCATTCATTGTGAGTCGATTACAGATCAATCAATACTCGCCATGGGCAGTGATTTGAAGAATACCTTTGCGATTAATAAAAAGCAGGAGGTATTGTTAGGTCCTCATATAGGTGATTTGGCAAGTGAATCCACTCATAACACTTTTGAGTGGACCATCGAACGATATGAACGGCTGTTTGATGTGAAGCCGAAAGCAATTGTCATGGATAAGCATCCATCATTTTTCTCTTCTAATTATGGTCGACAATTAAGTAAAACGCTAAATCTTCCGGCTATAGAGGTCCAACATCATCATAGTCACATCGCAGCTGTTATGGCTGAATACGATTTAAAATATCCTGTTCTTGGAATTTGTTTTGATGGCACTGGGTATGGTGACGATGATACGATTTGGGGCGGCGAATTTATGCTATGTTATGGCGCAGAGTATATGCGTGTTGCCCATATACATGTAGCTCCTTTGCCTGGTGGTGAAAAAGCGGTAAAAGAACCATGGCGTCAAGCTTTATGGTACTTACGGAATTATTATGGAGAAGAGTTACCTAATATATATAAAACATGGTTAACCACATTGCCTAAAGGCTGGCAAATTCTAGATAAGGCATTGCAATCAGACATGTCCATGATGATGACATCTAGTGCAGGTAGATTATTTGATGTAATTGGTTGTTTGTTGGGCTTAGGCAATGAACACTCTTTTGATGCACAGATCGCCATAGCATTAGAATCTGCCTGTGCAAATGAAGAAGGTCGATTGTTAGATTTTAACTATGATGGGCAAGTATTAGATCTCGTGCCTGCAGTTCAACAAATTATGGATGGCTATTCTCAAGGTGAAAGTGTATCCTCGTTAGCGGCGAGCTTCCATAAAACACTGGCCATTGCTATTTGTGAAGTTGGAGCTGATTTGTGTGAACGCTATGGCATTGATGATGTATGTATCGGTGGTGGCGTTTTTCAAAATCGCAGATTATTAGCCTCCTTACAACATAAATGGCACCATGGCACATTATATATTAATAAAAAAGTACCATGTAATGATGGTGGTTTATCGTTGGGGCAATTGTGGGTTGCTCATCAAAAAAATATATAAACGTATCATTGGTTACATAAGAGTTCTTAGTTTTGTGATACAATTAAATCAATCAAAATATTTGAATTAATAGTTATAAATAGATGTATAAGTATATTTACAAAAGGAGGGCGTATGTGTTTAGCAGTACCAGCACAGTTAATTTCTATTAATGAAGCCATTGGCACAGTAGAATTAACAGGTGCAACGCGCGATTGTAGTTTGCTTCTCGTGCCAGATGCAAAGGTGGGAGACTGGTTATTAGTACATGCCGGTTTTGCAGTTCAAATTGTAGATGAAGAAGAAGCGAAGGCAACCTTAGATGCCTTCCGGGAGTTGGAAGAACTTGAAGAAGCTTACTTTGCAGGAAAAACAGAAAACAGCTGATGCTTTATTACGCCGTATTAGCGAACTACATACACCTGGCGAACGGGTGCGACTTATGGAAGTTTGTGGTACACATACAGTATCTATTTTTAGAGAAGGGTTACGACAATTATTGCCATCGGGAATAGAATTAGTCAGTGGTCCTGGATGTCCTGTGTGTGTAACGGACCAAGTGTATATGGATAAAGCTCTAGAGTATGCCAAACGTGATGATGTTATTATTGCAACCTTTGGGGATATGCTAAAGGTGCCAGGTAGTTATAGTAGTCTTAGTGAAGCTCAAACACAGGGTGCTCATATTCATGTTATCTATACGCCGTTAGAAGTGTTGGAACTAAGTAAAAAACACCCGGATAAATATATAGTATTTTTAGCTATAGGGTTTGAAACGACGATTGCTGTCATCGGTGCCACTGTGAAAGCTGTAGCACAGGCTGGCGTGAAAAATGTATTATTCTTGGTGTCTCATAAATTGGTTCCGCCTGCATTACGCGCCTTATTAGACCGACAAGTAGGACAAATTGATGGCTTTATCTTGCCTGGGCATGTCAGTGTTATCATTGGCGAAAAACCATATCAATTTTTACCGGATGAGTATAAAATTCCATCCTGCATTGCTGGGTTTGATGGGGTAGAAATATTATCTGCTATCGTCAATATTTTAGAACAACGGAAAAGTGGTCATTTTGAAGTAGGTAATACCTATCACTCTGTTGTTATGAAGGAAGGCAATCCTGTGGCTGTGCGTATGATGAATGAAATATACGATGTTTGTGATGATGCATGGCGTGGTATTGGTATAATTCCAAGTTCTGGGTTACAGCTTAATGATGACTATGCATTTCTAGATGCAGAAAAGGTGTTACCTATACAGTTAGAAAAACCATCTCTTGATCCTAAAGGCTGTCAATGTGGTAGTGTATTACAAGGTTTAATCAAACCCAATGAGTGCCCGCTTTTTGGAAAAGCTTGTACACCGGATCATGCAGTAGGTGCTTGTATGGTATCTGTAGAAGGTAGTTGTGCTGCATGGTATAAGTATGGTTTTTCTAGTGGCGGATTAGCCTGGGAGGATTAATGGAACGAGTTCGTTTAGTTCATGGCAATGGTGGCCGTTTTAGCCACGAATTGACAGAACGATTTATATTAAAATATTTTATTAATGATTTGTTAGCTCCCTTACATGATGGGGCACAATTTCCGGTAGACTCGGGGCGAATGGCTTTCACAACGGATTCCTATGTTGTACAGCCCACTTTTTTCCCGGGTGGTAATATCGGTAAATTAGCTGTATGCGGTACAGTTAACGACCTAGCTATGAATGGCGCTGTTCCACAATATCTTAGCTGTGGTTTGATTTTAGAAGAAGGTCTTCCTTTCGACGAATTAGAAACAATTTTAAGCACCATGTCTGATATGGCAAAGCTTGCGAATGTACAAATTGTGACGGGTGATACGAAGGTCGTAAAAAAAGGTGAAGTTGATAAAATTTATATCAATACAGCCGGCATTGGTATGATTCCAGATGGCATAAATATAGGTCCGAATTTCGTAAAACCTAATATGGATATTATTCTGTCCGGATCTATTGGTGATCACTCTATAGCTGTCATGGGACAACGATTTGGACTAGAATTATCAGACTCTGTTAAGACTGATTGTGCTCCATTGAACCATATGGTTCATGCTGTTTTAAATGCAGTAGGGCCTCAGGTTGCACTATTGCGTGATCCTACGCGCGGTGGTGTGGGTACTGTTCTTAAAGAGATTGCCGAACAAAGTCAAGTGGGGATAAAGGTTGAGGAATCCAAGCTTATTATTCATGATGAAGTTCGTTCCGTTTGTGATATTTTAGGTTACGATCCTTTATACTTAGCAAATGAAGGTAAATGTATTTTCGTTGTAGAGCCGTCTGTAACAAATGATGTGCTAGATATTTTACATAGTTATCCAGAAGGCTGTGAAGCGACTCATATCGGTGTAACCATGGATAAAAATATTGGTAAAGTAGGCCTACAAACATCGATTGGCGGTGTTCGTCTAGTAGATTTATTGGGTGAAGATCAAGTGCCTCGAATCTGTTAAGTCTTCTGGTTATAATTGTATGATTTGCGGTTAAAACATAGCTAAAAATTAAATTGCATAAAATTCATAATAAACTCATTGTATTTTTATATAATTTTACTATCTTTAAGTGTAAGTATTTATACTTTCACTAGAAACTATGTATAGAATTTGTTAAAATATAAGTATCTATTAGGAGGCTTATCATGAAAAAGAAAATTATGACCGCTGTTCTAGGCATTTGTTTAACTACAACTGCATTTGGTGGCATTTTAACCACTCAAGCTGGCGGCTTAAGTAGTATCCTTGGTGGTGCTGCTAAAATTGGTGGCGTTGGCATTCTAGTTAGTAAATTTGGTCCACAAATTGATTCTTTCTTAAATAAATTACTAAAACAAAATAATTTGAGTACTGAATATACTACAAAGGTTGTACCTATCATTAGTATTGGTACAAAAGGATATATTGGTGCTGCTCAAGTAACAGGACCTGCATCTAGTATCGAACAAGTTAAGGCTGTTGCTCAAGTTGAAGGTAGCTTTAATGGCATGGTTCGTGTTAAAGGTTTAGTACCAGTAGATAGTACAAATCCAGTGGGCGCTTCCCGTGTTCAAGGTGTAGGTGTATCTGCACTTATTGATTTAAAAATTTAATGGCCACTGAGATACTTCCTTAGAAGTACTCAGAAAATAAGCACGGTCTTAGGCCCGTGCTTATTGTGCTGTTTAACGTATATGTCCCATAGAGGATAAGTTGTGGAGGATTATATGAAGAAGCAAGTACTTACACTTTTGATGGCATCTTTGTTGACAGGTACCGCATTTGCTGCACCTGGTACAGTAACGGAAAAAACACAAGTATTAGAAAGCACTGTATATGGTGCACCTCAAGATGGTGCCGTTGTGGATCGTATTAATCAATTGGATGAAACTGTATACGGCAACGGATTTTCTGGCAATACTGCTACATTGAGTAAACGTGTAGATTCTTTATATGATTCCGTTGAAGGTAGTGGTACTAATATTTCATTGCGTGAAGAAATGGATGCACTTGAATATACATACCAAAACAGCATTAATGATGGTTCCTTGGTAGAACGTGTTGAAAAGATGGAACGTAGTGTGAATGGTAGAATTTCAACAGGTTCATTACAAAAACGTATTATTAGCTTGAAAACCAAGGTATATGGTAGTAATGTAACTCTTACAAATCAAGTAGGAACACTATCTTCTGATCACGTGTTCAAGGTAACACTAAATGATGCGGTATCCACAAAAACAAGTCATGAAGGAGATACAATTAAATTCACTGTTGCTGAAAATGTAATGGATGGCAATGTATTGTTGGTGCCAGCTGGTACTGTAGGTTCTGCAACGATTACATCCTTGAAAAAAGCGCGCTCTTTTGGACGTAATGGTGCATTAGATATAACTTTTGAATCTGTTCCTGCTATTGATGGTACAGAATTTACTGCTGTACAAGGTAATGAGGCTAAGGAAAAAACAAAGGGCGAAATTAAAGCAGCTGGTGCCTCTGTGGCTGGTGCAGTTCTACTTGGCCCTGTTGGCTTAGTAGGTGGTGCTTTCATTAAGGGTAAAAATATTGATTACCCAGTAGGATCCACTGTATTTATTCAACCTCAAGACTCTGTATCTATTCAAGGTCTTGTTATTGGTGGTGATGGGTTAGCTCATAGTGATGATGAATTAGCTGAAGCCGTGACAGTACCGACTGCGAATGATGATTCCGTAGATAGCACTGTGGATGAAGCAGATGATTCAACTATGAATACTGACGAAGAAGATACAAACACTGCTGATTCAGAAGAAGTAGAAGATACAAATGATACAGCAGAAAATGTTTCACAACCAATCGTCGTAGTAAAACGTAACCAATAGAGGAGTTTAGTAACCATGAGGAAACAAAGAGTACAATGGCTCGTGGCAGTATGCTTGCTTTGTTTAGCCCAGCCAGCGTGGGCTGCTTCAGACTCAATTACATATCAAGATAGTTTAGATAGTATATCTGAATCCTATCCAGGTGAACTGCAACAACCTTCGACACCTGAACGCAGCAATATTCGTGTTGTTCGTCGTGGTGCTTCACCGATTACTGCACCGACAGAAAAGTTACCAACTCGTGTAGATGCAGATAAGATGACATATTCCGGTAGTACTGGCGATGTAAATGCTTTTGGTAATGTAGTGGTTACTCAAGGTAATCGCACATTACTAGCTAATCGTATCACTGGTAATACAAAAACCACAGAGTATCGAACTGCTGATGGTCCGTATCGCTACTTAGAAGATGGCGGTAAAACTAAAGATCTTACTGGTGATGTTATGACCTATCGTACCAGTGACCAACATTTTGATGCCGGTCATACGCAAGGTTGGTCTGATCCGTATTATGTGAAGGGGCAGAACTTATCCTATGATGGTCAAACCGGTTCCATCGAAAAAGGTATGATTACATCTAAGCATGCGATGGCATTTAAGCATACACCTGATTACCGTATTGAAGGTGAAGACATTAAAATTTACCCTGGCGATAAGGTGGTTATTCAACATCCAAGCTTTTACATCAAGAATTTTAAACTTTTTAGCTTGAAATCTTATACAAAATCTATACGTGGAGATAAACAAGGTAAAGTAAGTGCATTTTCTATTATGCCTCGTCCTATTTATAATAGTGATGATGGCATTGGATTGCGTGGTAATGCAGAAATTCCATTGGGTAAATCTGGTGAAGCGTATTTTGATTACAAATGGTATTCAAAATCTGGATTTAAGCCTCAAATTGGATATCGCTATTTCTTACCTTGGGGAACTGCATCCATCGGGTATAGTAAAGTATCCAATGAATATAATGATGAAACCGTATGGGTAGAAAAAATCGGCGAATTACGTCTTGATACACATACGTACCATATTGGTAAATCTCCATTTACTGCACGTGGTGAAACAAGTATTGGTTATTGGAAGGAAGGATCTGTAAAGGGGGTCCATAAGGACTATAAGGTAGAAGTATCTCATGATCCTATCAACCTTTGGAAAGATGGTACTTTGCGATTCTTCGGCGGTTATCAACGCGATTATTATGGCTATGATAAGTCGATACGTAGCATGCCGTACTGGGGCGCTCAATTCCGTACAGCTGTAGGACCTAGAGTTAATGCGTGGGTATCGTATAATCAACGCAATATTAGCTATAACAACTCGCCATATCGCTTTGATAGTACAGAGCTTCCTAAGGAGCTCATCTATGGTGGTTCCTTTAAATTGACACGTCTCGATGATATTTCGGTGAGTGTTAAACAAAATATGATGAGTGGCGATGTGGATTCTATCTATTACACATACCATCGTGATTTGCACTCCTTTGATATGTATTTAACATATAAAGATTCTCATAAAAATAACAATAACCAATGGAAAATCAAATTCGTTGGTAAAGATTTCTAAGGAGCATACACATGAAGTCTATTCGTAAGGCTGTCATTCCAGCAGCTGGTTTCGGTACACGTTTTTTGCCAGCTACGAAAGCACAACCAAAGGAAATGTTGCCTATTGTTGATACACCGGCGATTCAATATATTGTAAAAGAAGCACTCGATTCTGGTATCGAAGAAATTCTTATCATAACAGGTCGTAGCAAACGCGCCATAGAAGACCATTTTGATAGCAGTGTCGAGCTAGAAGAGCTATTACAAAAGCAAGGTAAAAATAAACAATTAGCCATGGTAAAAGATTTGGCGGATATTAAAATTCATTTTATTCGTCAAAAATCACCGCGTGGTTTAGGTGATGCCGTATTATGTGCTAAAGCGTTTATTGGTGATGAGCCATTTGCTGTATTATTAGGTGATGACATTGTTTATAATCCAGAAAAACCATGCTTACAACAGTTGATGGATTGTTATGAACAACATCCAGGTATCATATTAGGTGCTCAATTTGTACCGAATGAAAAGGTAAGCTCCTATGGTATTGTGTCCGGAGAACCGTTGGCAGATAACTTGTATCGTGTTCATGGATTAGTAGAAAAACCAAGTGTTGATAAGGCACCGTCCAATTTAGCTGTTCTTGGTCGATATATTTTAACGCCTGATATTTTTGATATCTTAGAGAATACAAAACCAGGTGTTGGTAATGAAGTACAACTAACAGATGCATTAGCTGCATCCAAAACAGATACCTATGCATTAGCCTATGAAGGTGTTCGCTATGATACGGGTGATAAATTAGGCTATTTGAAAGCTACCGTGGAATATGCGCTTCGTAATGAAGAATTAGGGGCAGCATTTAAGGAATATTTAAAAGGATTGAAGTTATAAAATAGCTTATATATTCTTTGGATTTAAATATAAAATTGAGGCCACCATTGATTATCAATGGTGGCTTTTGTTGTTAACTCGTATATGG
>OBXI01001727.1_pt1 | contig 11121 bp, 8 predicted proteins | sample 1538161 | NCBI WGS metagenome assembly OBXI01 (sample SAMEA2580142, study PRJEB22360) | human gut metagenome | biome: human gut; feature: human-associated habitat; material: faeces | place: Denmark | collected 2008/2010 | reverse complement strand
CGCCGCCCGCCATCGAGCAGAGTTTTACACCTAATTGGGGATAAAACAGCTTATGAGTGGCGGTGGCATCATCATTGTGGCACAGACGGTAATTCCACAGCTTACCACTCTGTTCTCATAATTCATGGGCGGTATCATTGATAAGATTACTGAATTCATAAAGGAACTGTTGCAGGGGTGGGTGCTGACCAATTTTGAAACCATGTTTACCGATGTTAATGACAAGGTAGGCACGATTGCAGGGGAGGTCAGTAAAACTCCCAGCACTTGGAACTCCGGTATTTTTGACATGATAAAAACCCTGTCCGATAACGTGATGATTCCCATAGCGGGAATGATCATCAGTTTTGTACTCGTCTATGAGCTTATTTCCATGGTTATTGACAAGAATAATCTGCATGACTTCAATACGGCAATTTTTATCCGTTTTTTTATGAAAGCGTGTATTGCAGTCATGCTTCTTAGCAAGACTTTTGACATTGTAATGGCGGTATTTGATGTGGGAAGCCACATCGTCAATTCTGCCGCCGCAGCAATCAGCGGGGAAACCAGTATTGATGTTTCAAGTACGCTGCAGACGATGTTCAATGAGCAGTTTTCGGAAATGAGCATAGGAGAGCTGTTGGGACTTGGAATGGAGACCATGATCGTCAGTTTATGTATGAAAATCATGTCAGTCCTGATTACCGTCATTCTTTATGGGCGAATGATTGAAATATATCTTTATGTATCAGTAGCACCTGTTCCCTGTGCAACCGTAACCAATCGGGAATGGGGAACGATAGGAACTAATTATTTTAAGGGACTTTGTGCATTGGCATTTCAGGGCTTTTTTATGATGGTGTGCGTTGCTATCTATGCGGTGCTGGTGGCAGGTGTGGCAGTAGCCGACAACCTGCATACCGCACTCTGGTCAGTGGCGGCATATACCGTTATCCTATGTTTTTCACTTTTTAAGACAGGCTCCCTGTCTAAATCTATCTGGAATGCACATTAAAGGAGGAACGAAATGGCAATATCCGTGCAGGTGCCAAAGGATTTGTCCGGTATCAAGACAAAAGTGGCACTGAACTTGACAAAGAGACAGATCATCTGTTTCAGCGGTGCGGCAGTAGCCGGGATACCCTTGTATTTTTTAACCAAGGGATTGATCGGAACATCTGCCGCATCACTTCTTATGATGGGAGCAATGCTTCCATTTTTCTTTTTTGCAATGTATGAGAAAAACGGGTTTCCGGCGGAGAAGATTTTGTATTTTATGCTCCGGCAGAAGATACTCACACCGGGCATAAGACCATACCGGTCGGAAAATTTATACAAGCAGTTGGAAGAAAAAGAAAAATTACGAAGGGAGGTTCGTTATCTTGAAGAAAAAGCAAAAGGCAGAACCGGAAAGCCGCAGAAAAAGCAGTTATAAAGGCAATAGCAGGAACAACAGTAAAAGTGGCGGTCTTACCTTTTCAGAAAAGAAGCGTCTTATACAGTTAAAGCATATTTTATCGGGAAAGAGTATTGAGAAAGAAAAGCCGACTACCGCACAAAGGACGATCACTTTTGAAAAGATGTTCCGGGACGGTATCTGTCAGGTCAGCCACCGTTATTATACAAAGATGGTGGAATTTTTTGATATAAACTATGAGCTTCTGGAAGTGGATGACCAAGCGGACATACTGGCACAGTACAGCAAGCTTATCAATTATTTTGATCCGTCTGTGAAGTTTGAACTGGTGCTTTTCAACAGGCAGGTCAACGAGCAGATGCTTACAGAACAGTTTGACATTCCGTGGCAGGAGGATGATTTTAACGATATTCGTGAGGAATATACGGAAATGTTAAAGAAGCAGGCGGCAAAGGGCAACAACGGTATCATCAAATCAAAATATCTGATTTTTGGTGTAGAAAGCAACGGCTACAAGGAAGCCAAGAGCCGCCTTAACAACATTGAAAAAGATGTCATACGGAACTTAAACAACATAGGAACCCTTGCGAGGGGACTGGACGGAAAGGAAAGACTGCGCATCCTGCATGAATATTTTAATCAGGATACGATGGAGCCTTTCCGTTTTTCATTTAAGGATTTGGCAGAATCCGGTAAGTCGGTCAAGGACTATATTGCACCGCCGGGATTTGATTTCCGCTATCCGAACCGCTTTAAGTCAGGGAATATGTATGGCTGTGTGTCCTATCTGGATATTATCGCACCGAAGTTTACGGACGAGCTGATCAAGCAGCTTCTTGATATTGATGCTAATCTTACGATTTCCATGCACATGCAGACGGAAGATCCGGTAAAGGCAATCAAGAAGTTAAAAGTGGTTATTTCCAATATCCAGAAAATGAAGATTGAGGAACAGAAAAAGGCAGTCCGAAGCGGCTACGATATGGATATTCTTCCAACAGACATCGTGACTTATGAAAAGGACACGCTGGAATTTCTCGATGATTTGAATACGAGCAACCAGAAGATGATCAACATGACATTCCTTATTACCTGTTATGGCAGAACCAAGCGGGAACTGGAGAGCTTAATGCAGAGGGTGTCCGGTATCATTCAGCAGGCAAACTGTGACCTCAGATGTTTACAGTATTTGCAGGAACAGGGACTTATGGCATCCGCACCGATTGGATGCAATGAGACAGGCATTGAGCGTACTCTTTCCACAAAAAGCACCGCAATCTTAGTACCATTCTGCACACAGGAGTTATTTATGCCTGCACCGGCAATCTATTACGGATTAAATGCACTTAGCAACAACATGATTATGGCAGACAGAAAAAGGCTCCGTACACCAAACGGAGTTATCTTAGGTACTCCCGGAAGTGGTAAGAGTTTTAGTGCAAAGCGTGAGATTTTAAGCTGTTTTCTTATCACAAAGGACGATATTATCATCTGCGATCCGGAGGGAGAGTATTTTGCTCTTGTGGCAGCACTACATGGACAGGTGGTAAAACTTGCCACCAATTCCAAAGACTATCTGAACCCTATGGATATTCAATTGAGCCATAAGGGGGATAAGGAAGCATTAAAACTGAAATCTGATTTTATCATAACATTATGTGACCTGATCGCAGGTGGCAAGGACGGTCTGGAGAACGATGAGAAAGGTATCATCGACGAATGTATCCGTCATATTTATGACAAGTATTTTGAAAATCCGGTGCCGGAAAATATGCCGCTGCTGGAAGATTTATATGATGCCCTGTTAGCACACAAAAATCCAAAGGCGGAGCGTATCGCAAACAGCCTTGTGCTGTATGTGCATGGTTCCCAGAATTACTTCAACCACCATACCAACGTAGACAGCGGCAATCGTATCATGTGCTTTGACATCAGAGACTTGGGAAATCAGTTGAAAGAGCTGGGTATGTTAATCGTGCAGGATGCGGTTTGGAACAGGGTATCGCAGAACAGGGAGCGAAAGATTGCTACCCGTTATTACTGTGATGAGTTCCACCTTCTTCTGAAGGAGAAGCAGACAGCTATTTATTCCGTGGAAATCTGGAAGCGTTTCAGAAAATGGGGCGGTATTCCGACAGGTTTGACGCAGAACGTGGGCGATTTTCTTCGTTCTGAGGAGATTGAAGGTATTTTGGGTAACAGCGATTTTGTGTATCTGTTAAATCAGAATGCCAAAGATCAGGCAATTCTCGCTGATAAACTGGGACTTTCTGATAAGCAGCTTTCCTATGTCACCAACTCCGAGCCGGGAAGTGGTCTGATACTGTTTGACAATGTGGTAATTCCATTTGTAGACAAATATCCGACAGACACCAAGACTTACAGAATTATGAATACCAAGCCGGAGGAATCGGTGCAGAAGGAGGACGCAGTATAAAATGGCAGAAAAAAGACAGAAGAAGCAGGCAGTAAAGGCATTTGAAAAAGAGACATTTTCCAAGGATAAGGAAGTGACTGGAGCAAAACACACAGAACACAGGCAGGATAACACCTTTCCTACGGAAAATCATTTTCATGCCAATGAGAAGCCTGTGAGCAATCTGCCACGGGATGCGAACCATGGCAGTGATACAAAAAATGTAACTTCTGGTCACAATGTCCAAAAGTCGGAAACTGGAGCAGAGAGAAAAACGGGCAATAAAAAGAAATATTACCGTCAGTTGCAACAGCAACAGAACACTTCTGGTCACAATGTCCAGAAGTCAGAAGCCGATGCGGAAAAGGCATTCTTAAAGGAAAACAGTTTCATGCAGGAGGAACAGCCGGGGGATTCTGACAGCACGATGGAAAATGAGGTTCATGTCAGGGACACCTACCAACGGTCTGAGGAAAAAGGAAAATATCACAAAGGGCGTGTGCAGAGAGAACACGCACACAGAGAACGTGCGAAGTCAGAAAATACAAAGCAGTCCGATTATGGAGATTTCCAGACAAAGGATGCCACATTTTCGCAGGGGCAGGCGGAAGAATTTACCGACAAAAAAGTACAGAAGGCTTTTGATAAGTCGGAAAAGAGTCGTCAGAAGTTGCAGAAAGCAAAGGACAAGATGCCGAAAAAGCGGCAGTATGAGATGAAACGTGTCTTTGATGAACAGAATGGAAAAGCAAAATATATCGTTGTTCCGGTGGATGTGGAGAAGCCATTTAAGCAGGATGGTCTGGGAAAGACTGCGGTTCATAAGCTGCAAACGGAAAATATGTATTTTGTGCATCGAAAGATTGCAGAGACAGAAAAGGATAATTCTGCTGTGGAGGGTGCACATAAGACAGAACAGCGTGCAGAAGATGTTTACCATTACATGAAATATCACCGCAAGAGCAAGGCACAGAGAAAGCGTGACCGATTAGAGCGATTGCAGAAAAAACAGGTCACAGCGGATATGAAGCTGGAGTATGAGAAATTCATCAGTGAAAATCCACATCTAAAGGGCAACAGTCCAAAGAAGCAGTTGCAAAGGCAGCTACAGAAACAGCGTATCAAGCGTGAGTATGCCAAGGCAAGGCGGGCAGGAGCAGAAGCCAAGACTGCAAAGGAAACATTTACAAAGACAACCAATGCTGCAACCGGCATTGCAAAGAAGTTACAGGAGATTGCCACAAAAAATAAAACACTGATTATCACAGTGGGTATTTTTGCTCTTCTGCTTATTATGATCATGTCGGCATTATCAAGCTGCGGTTCCATGTTTACCGGAACTGTGACAACAACGATGGCAAGCACATATCTTAGCCTTCCGGCAGAGATTGATGCAGCAGATTTATCTTTTACAGAAAAGGAAATGGAACTGCAAAATAAGATTGACCGGATTGAAACTGATTATCCGGGATATGATGAATACGATTATAACCTTGGTGCAATCGGGCATGATCCGTACACACTGATCAGTTATCTTTCCGCAGTCCATACGGAATTTACTGCCGCAGGAATAGAGAGTGAGATTCAGGAATTATTTGATGCCATGTATTCACTCACTACCGAGGAAGTAGAGGAAACACGGACAAGGACAGTCACAAAGACCGGAACCAGAATAGTAACAAATCCGGACGGGACTACCCGTACCGAGGAATACGAGTATGAGGAGGAAGAAGAATATACCGTAACAATTCTTCGTGTCACACTTACGGTCACACCGCTTGAGAGCATTGTAGTCGGACGCATGGACAGCGAACAGACGGAAATTTTTGGAGCCTATACGGAGACAAAAGGCGGCTTACAGGTCTTTGCTTCTCCGGTTGATTATTACTGGTATTACTATATCAGCAGTTATTATGGCTACCGGAAAAATCCAAACACCGGAGTCGAGGAGCTTCACAGGGGTGTGGATATAGCGGTGCCGACAGGAACGTTTGTATATGCGGCACATGATGGAACGGTAACAGAAGCAACTTACGATTCCTATTATGGAAATTATGTGGTGATTACGGACAGTAAGGGATATACCACAAAATATGCCCACATGGACAGCTTAAATGTGTCCGCAGGGCAGAGTGTAAAAAAAGGTGACAATATAGGCAAAAGCGGAAATACAGGAAGCAGTACCGGAAGCCACCTTCATATCGAATGTCTGTATAACGGGGAATATTATAACTCGTTATTTTATTTTGAAGCAGGAGAACAGACCATTTATGGAGAAACAACGGGCGGCACCGGAGGAGGAACCAGCAATGTGATACCGCCGGAATCCTATGATGGTGCAACCGTACAGACGCTTATGCGTGAAGCAAACAGGTATCTGGGAATGCCATATACTTTTGGCGGCACAGCTCCGGCTAGTTTTGACTGTTCCGGTTTTGTATGCTGGGTATTTTCAAACAGTGGCGTACATAACCTGCCAAGAACCACAGCACAGGGCATTTATGACCAGTGTACTCCGGTATCAGCGGCAGATGCAAAGGCAGGGGACATTATATTTTTTACAGGAACCTATAATGCAGGACGTCCGGTTACACACGTTGGTATCTACTGTGGAAACGGTACGATGGTGCATTGCGGTGATCCAATTCAGTACACATCAATCAATACTTCTTACTGGCAGAGCCATTTCTATGGTTTTGGAAGATTGAATTAGCGAAGGGAGGAATTATTTTTGTCAGTAGAACGAATCAATTCACAGCTTAAAAAGGTCAGAGAGCAGATAGCACAGCTACAGGCAAAGGAAAAAGACCTTGCAGAACAGAAACAGATGGCGGAGGATGCCGAAGCCATGAAGATTATACGAAAATATAAAATCTCATCGGAGCGTTTGCAGATGTTAAACAAGCTCAGTGAGGATGAAGTCAGAAATTTATTACAGAAACGGGAACAGGAAAAGGAGGTTTCAACCAATGAAAATGAAGAAGTTATCCGTTAAGGCACTAATGTCCCTGATACTGTCGGCAATACTTTTTTGTATGCCGATTGGGGCATTTTTTGCAAACAGGGCAAATACTGTGGAGGTTCATGCGGAGGATACAGCAGAGCAGAAAACAGAAAGTGCGGCAGAGGAAAGCAGTGCAGAAAGCACAGCGTCCGGTAATGATAACAAGGACAGTTCCGGTAGTGGAGAAAATCACACAGAGCAGTCCACAGAGAATACAACGGAAAATTCCACAGAAGGCACAACCGAGGAAACACAGCCTTCTGCAAAATGCACCTGCAAGGAAAAATGCAGTCAGTATGCGGTGGATGAGGATTGTGAGGTGTGTGCAAAGGATTATAAGGAATGTGCTTATATCAATCCGAGCGTAAAAATCACAATCAATACACCTTCTGGGTGGCATAACGATACCACGAAAGTAACAGTCAAGGTGGAGGATACTATTGTATCCGGCAATTTTACTATTCAGACAGTAAAGGCGAAAGTCGGACAGAATGGAAGCTGGACAGACATTACCGAGGATATGTACATAGAGATTTCCGAGAACAGCACCATTTATGTGCAGGTCACAGACCAGAAGGGCAAGACCTACGAGAAAAACCGTTATATCAAGTGTTTTGATTTTACCAAGCCTACCTTAAATGCGGCAGTCAGCGACGGTCTTTTGAGCATTCAGGCACATGATACGGATTCCGGTATCAAGGCAATCTATGTCAATGGCTATGAGTTTACAGAGCATACGAATGGAGCCTTGAATATCCGTCTGCAACAGTTCGATGCAGGGTATCAGTATTTCACGATTTCTGCCATGGATAATGCAGGAAATACCTCTGAAATCTATAAAACAGCCAATCCGTATTACACCGATCCGGAGAATAAGGACAGCAATGAAAAAGATCCGGCACAGCAGCTCCCAGTGGATGCGTCGGCAACCAAACCTAGCTCTGCAACCGCACAGGTCACAGAACATACAAAAACGGATGTGAATGGAAATACAGTTTCCCAGACAGGCAGTGGAACAAATTCAAGCAGTTCCGCAACAGCAAAGCAATCTCCAAGTACGGGAGATACTTCTAAGGATGCAGACCAGAGCAGTGACAGTCAGACTTCTGAAAAAGGCAAGGAATTTTACACAATCCAGACTGCATCAGAAAAGGTATTTTATCTTGTGATTGATCGTGATGGGGAAGATGAAAAGGTGTATTTCCTTACAGAAGTCAGTGAAAACGACCTGCTGAATACCACAACGGATAACAGCGAGACACTTCCGAAAAATTCAGCGGCATTGGAATCTGCAATCCCTACCAAAGACAGCGCATTATCAAACAATAATGCTGATACCACAGGAGAGAAAACACAGGGAGCAGAAAGTGTTGAGGACAGCACCGAAGATAGCACGGAAGATACAAGTGAGCCGAAAGAGGATACCGCAAAGGCAGATGGTTCCGGCTTTACATATATTTTAATGGGCATTGCTGCGGTAGCTGTGATCGGAGTGGTATATGTTGTGAAATCCAAGAAGAAAAAGGAAAACTTCATTGATGAGGATGAAGATGAGGACGAGCTTGACGAGGACTACGATTATGAGGACGAGGAAGAAACCGAGCAGGATTCCGACGAAGCATTCATAAATGGTGGTGATGATACAGAATCAGTAGACACAGACGAGAATGACAATGAAGATAACAACAACGAGAATGACGAAGAAGATGGGGAGGAATAGAGATGGAGCTTGTAATTGCAGAGAAGCCGAGTGTGGCACAGAGCATTGCGGCGGTTCTTGGTGCCACACAGCGTAAGGACGGATATTTGGAAGGCAATGAGTATCTGGTATCATGGTGTGTGGGACATCTGGTAGAACTGGCACAGCCGGAAAGCTATGAGGAAGCATGGAAGAAATGGAGCTATGAGAGCCTTCCGATCATTCCGCAGGAATGGCAGCATGAAGTGAAAAGTGATACAAAAGCACAGTATCAGATTTTGAAAAAGCTCATGCATGATGACAGGGTAGATGCCGTTGTATGTGCTACCGATGCTGGAAGGGAGGGTGAGCTGATCTTTCGCCTGACCTACAACATGGCAGGGTGCAGAAAACCGATGAAGCGGTTATGGATTTCTTCCATGGAGGAAAGTGCTATCCGTGACGGCTTCCATAATCTTCGCCCAGGCAGCGACTATGATAACTTGTATCATTCAGCATTATGCAGGCAGGAAGCAGACTGGCTTGTGGGTATCAATGGCACTAGGCTTTTTACGGTATTGTATGGTGGCAAGGCATTAAAGGTCGGCAGAGTGCAGACACCGACACTTGCCATGCTGGTAGACCGTGAAAGTAAAATCATGAATTTCAAGAAAGAAGCCTATTATATGGCTCATATCATGGAAAATGGTCTGGATGCTGTATCGGAGCATATCAGTGATAAAACGGAAGCAGAGAGGATTGCAGGAGCCTGTGAAAACGGACAGGCTCTTGTCACTTCTGTGATAAAGGAAGAAAAGTGGGTGGCACCACCGAAACTCTATGACCTTACCACACTCCAGAGGGATGCAAACCGTCTGTTTGGCTTTACTGCCAAGCAGACATTGGAATATACGCAGAGTCTTTATGAGAAAAAGTTAGTAACATATCCGAGAACAGACAGCCAGTACCTTTCCGATGACATGGAGGGAACAGCGAAAAATGTGATTGAAGCAATTTTCAATTCGCTGTTATTTGAGCAGAATATCATATTCAATCCAGATATTAAAAGAATTTTGAATAGCAAGAAAGTGACAGACCACCATGCAATCATTCCGACCATGGAGATCATCAAACAGGACTTAAAGGTGATTCCTGAGAGTGAAATGAAGATCTTTTCATTATGTGCGAACCGTCTGCTGTGTGCAACCGGGGAGAAGCACATTTATAATTCCACAAAGGCAGAGCTTACCTGCAACGAGATTGTGTTTAAGGTATCAGGTAAGGAAGTATGGAAAAATGGATGGAAGGAATTTGATGATTTCTTCAAAAATTCCTATAAGACCACAGAGGATAAATCAGATGCCGAGGAAGAAAAGAAGCTGCCGGAGCTTCGTGAGGGCATGACGATTGCAGTGGAGCAGACAAAGGTTTCCGAGCATTTCACACAGCCACCGAAGCATTATACTGAAGATTCCCTTTTGTCGGCAATGGAGCGAGCCGGAGCAGAGGATATGGGTGATGAGGTGGAGAGAAAAGGACTTGGCACACCTGCCACCAGAGCCGATATCATAGAAAAGTTGGTAAAAGACGGATTTGTGAAACGTGAGAAAAAGCAGATGATCCCGACAGAGGACGGAATGAAGCTGATCACGATACTTCCGGATGTAGTAAAATCTCCGAAACTGACCGCTGACTGGGAGAATGAGCTTACTCTTGTATCCAAAGGAGAAGTTGCTGCAGAACAGTTTATGTCAGGTATTGAAGCAATGGTAACTGATCTTGTAAAGACCTATCACAGCGTTAGTGATGAACATAAAGCCATGTTTGGCACAGGCAAGGGTGGACAAGAAGTGCTAGGCAAATGCCCGAAGTGTGGTGCTGATGTAGTCAAGGGAAAATTCGGAGCGTATTGTACCGGGAAATGTGGCATGAATGTCGGCAAGGCACTTGGGGTAACACTTTCCGATACACAGGTCAAGAGCCTGCTTCAAGGGAAAAAGATACTTGTAAAAGGTCTGAAGGGCAAGAAAGGCAGCTACGATGCTTATTTGATTCCAGAGAGGATAGAGGAGTTTTCTTACACGAAGGACGGTAAAGAAATCAAGGGATTACAGTATAAATTTAAGATGGAATTTCCACCGAAAAAGGACAAATAGAAGAAAACAATTCCAAAATAATTTGTAAGAATTTGTCGAAAACTGTCATGTATATAGTGAAGGGAGGACTTTGGCATGAATAAGGAAAAAGAAATAGATATGCTGAAAGAAAAACTTGACTATTATACGTTGGTAGCAACCGATGAGGAATTTGATGCCGAGGAAGTTATAAAAATTGTAAAAAGGCTGGAAGAACTTGAACCGACAGAAGCACCGGAAAAATCTGTCGATGAATTTTTGGACGATTTCTGGAAATATTGCGAGGAACGAGAAAGGGAGGAAAAAATACTAGAAGAATTTCGGAAGCAGAAATAGCTGTATCTATGATGAAAAAAGTGTGGTATTATGAGAGAAAGAAATTTACAAATCGTTAAGGAAAGAATCGAAGGTGGTGCAAACGAAAAAGCAGTATTGAGACTTTTCATTAACTGCCCTTTCGTTTGCATCAATTTCGATTTTTTCTGGTTG
>OBXI01001723.1_pt1 | contig 11151 bp, 9 predicted proteins | sample 1538161 | NCBI WGS metagenome assembly OBXI01 (sample SAMEA2580142, study PRJEB22360) | human gut metagenome | biome: human gut; feature: human-associated habitat; material: faeces | place: Denmark | collected 2008/2010 | reverse complement strand
CGAGCCGCTGGTCGGGTCTGCCCGGCCGTGTCTGGGGCGCGGCCAACCCGCCGGTGGTCATCAACGGCGATATTCGCGACGTCAACCACATCGCCTACCGCACCTGCTCGGCAGAGTTCTACCTCGGGCCGTCGCTTTGGAAGTACCACGTCCGCACAACGGGCTGCTACGCCTGCCCGATTCGCTGCTACTCAGTCATTCGCGACGAAGAAACGGCTGCCAAATATAAGGTTGACCCGATCACCGAACAGACCTGTCTCGCGCTCTGGGGCCGCTGGTTCTTCCCGAGCCTCATCAACGACCTCGAGAAGCCCGTGTCGCGTGAAGCCTGCCTCGTAGGCTCTCAGACGCTCGACGACCTCGGCATCTGGTGCAACTACGGTCAGCTGCACCGTGACTTCGTCTACTTCCTCAAGAAGGGGTATTGGAAGAAGTACCTCTCCGAAGAAGAGTACAAGCAGATTCCGTGGGACAAGTTTGAAAATCCCGATCCCAGCGCGCTTCAGGACATTCTCCCGCGCATTGCTTACCGCAAAGGCGAATTCGGCCGCTGGCTCGGTGAAACCACGCCGAAGATTCTCGAACACTTTGGTCTTGCCGAATCGGCCTGGCAGAAGGATCACGATACGCTTTACTGGGCGCACGGCCATCCCAAGCACCATTCCAACGAAGACGACGGTCAGATCGGCTGCGTGCTCAATTCGCTCTATAACCGCGATCCAATGAGCCACGGCCACATCAACTTCACCCGCTGCGGTCTGCCGATCGATGTGCAAAAGCGCATCGGCGAGAAGTTCTGGGGAAGTCCGGATACCGTCGATGCGATCGGTGACTACACGCCGACCAACATCTACAAGATGAAGCGTCTGCAGTGGGTTGTCGCCCGCAAGGAACTCCACGACATGCTCGGCATCTGCTCGTGGACGGCGCCGTGGGAAGTCTCGCCGCTGCGTGAAAAGGGCTACATCGGAGACATCGAGATGGAAAGCAAGGTCTTTCGCGCCGTCACCGGCATCGAAATGACCCAGGATGACCTCGACAAGGCCGGTCTTCGCGCCTTCATCCTGCAGCGCCTCTACACGATGCGTCAGCTCAAGAGCCGCAACCCCCGTCAGGATCATGACCAGTATCCGGAATGGATTTTCTGGGATCCCAAGGACAAAGCGCCGTTCACCAAGGGCACGATCCGCATGGAACGCTCCGACATCGAAAAGAGCTTCGATCTCTTTTACGGTCTCATGGACTTCGATGTGAAGACCGGCGCTCCGACGGAAAAATCCCTTAAGGAATACGGCCTCGACTTCGCGCTTCCGACGATGAAGCAGGAAGGTCTGATGTAACTGCGCGCCGACAAGAGGTATTGAGTCATGAATCGCGAAGCAGAAATCTGTGCCGACATGAATGCTGCCGAGGGAGCCGCTCAGGCGTCTCTCGCAGGATCGAGTGCGGCCGTCATCGAGGAACACGCCCCGTCGGCCTTGGATGAGCTCTCCCGGCTTGACGCCGACGTCCTGATCCTTGTGGATCTCGTCGCCGACGCGAGCCGCCGGGTTGAACTCATCGAGCGCCCTGCGCTTTTCGCGGCCTTCCGCGAAAAAGCTGCAGCCGCGCCGATCCCCAAGGCGCACGAGCTGCTTGAAGATGCCGACCGGCAGATGGACAGCACGTATAACCGTGCGCCCGGCACGGTTTCCTTCGTGCCGCCGAAAACGAAGAACCGCGAAGAGCGCGAAGCTAACCGCCTGAAGGTGCCGACGCTGCGCGATCAGCGCGAAGCCTTCACGCGGCGCGAACTGCTGCGCGGTCTGCTCGAGGGACGGCTTGCTGAAACGGCTCAAGCCCTTGAGCGTGAAAACGCCGCTGCTGAGGCCGCCGAAGCCCAAGAAGCGCCCGAACCCCGCGAGATCACCGAAGAGTACTTCAATCAGGTGGTGGACACTGCGCTCGCCCGCGACTGCGGCGTCGCAAACTTGACCTCCTGGGACGAGAAGGAATATTTCCACTATCGCCCGCTCCTATCGGCCTCTTATGCCCGCATTCTTTCGGCCAAAAACAATCCCGCCGAAATGATCTGCGACCTTGTTCGCGAGCACTCGCGCATCTATCCGCGTCCGGTGACGATCGGCACCTTCCAGGAAGAGCCCTTCAATCTGAAGCCCGAAGAACTTCAGGACCTGATGCAGTCCTTCCCCAAGGATCCGAAGAAAAGCGACATTAAGTTCACCACTTCTTCGCTCGGCACCGTGTTCCTTTATTCGAACAAGTACCTCGAAGACGACTATGCGGACTTTCTCGCGCAGTACCTCGACGTCGACCAGGTGATGAGTCCCTGAGGTGCTCTGCGCATCTCAGGCGACCCGCCCAGTGCGGCTTTACATGACTTCAATGCCTCATGAGGCCTGTGTGCGGAACGCAGATTTCGGTCCGCACGCACGATATGAAAAGGATTCCCCAAATGAACACCCGTATTTTCACGACCGGCGCCCTTGCCTGCGCGGTCTTTCTCGCCGGCGCCGCACAGGCGGCGGAACAGGCGGCCGACCCCTATCCGCCCGTGAAGTTTGATTTGCCCGAGCATCAGGCCTTTGTTGATTCGCTTAAGCTCGACCCCGCGCGCCACCAGGGGCCGCAGACAAAAGAAGAAATCAAGGCTGAACTCACCAAGATCTTCAACGAAAAAACCGAGCAGCACGCCCTCACGAAGCACTATGAAAAAGGGCTCACCTGCGTGACCTGCCACGATCAGCAGCGCGTAGGCGGCCCCGACTGGATGACGTCCGTGACGGCCCCGGAAATGAAGAAAAACTGCGGCGACTGCCATGAGACGCAAAAGGCCGTCTTTGCGAAGACCGATACGCATCAGAAGATCACCTGCGTGGCCTGCCATATGCCCAACATCCCTTCGCCCGAAGACTTCACCGGCCCCGACGCTGTTGAGCAGTACTACTCGGCCGTGCGCCGCTCGCATCTCTACCGCATTAATACAGACCCGACCGCACAGACGCTGATCCGCTCCGACGCGAAGGAAGGTTCCGGCGAACGCCTCTGGACCTATGCGCTCGACAAGAAGGGTCATGCCTATGTTGATATCGTTTGGTCCTGCGGCCGCGCTACGCCGGGCGACTACACGCTCTCGGGCGACGCTCAGGGCTGCCACAGTCCTGCAACGAGCACGCTTGACGAGGGGCTGCGCTACGGCAGTCAGCAGGCGATCTATGACGAGATCCAAAAGTGGCAGGAACCGGTCAAAGCCAAGTTTGCTGAAATCGAAAAGGGTCTCGAGCGCATCAAGCAGCTTCTGGAAGTGACAAAACTCACGCCCGAAGAACTCGCAGAAGTCCACCTGATGCTCGACAAAGCTCAGGAAATCTACGACCAGGTGAAAAAAGACGGTTCGTGGGGCGTCCATGCGCCGCGCTACCTCTTGGATCGCGTGACGTCCGGCGCCGCCTACATCGTGCGCGCTCAGGCCATCGTCGACAACGGGGGCTATCAGACCCCTGCCGACAAACGCGCCGCTGAGAAGAAGGCCGCCAAGTAACGCCATTGACTCAGCTTCGGGGGATCTAATCCCCCGAACGATCCTCATTTCACCTATTGCGGTTTCTGGCGGACTTCAGGCGCTAAGCCTTGCTGCCGCCCGTCACCGCTAGGGAGATCCAAGTGACCCAAAACATTGACCGGAGAAGCTTCCTCACGGCAGCCGCCGGCGGACTTGTCGTCATTTCGCTCGGAGGGTGCACCTCCGACACGGTCGACGGCAAGAAGCGCCCGCACTACGTGATGGTCTTCGACCAGAATAAATGCGTCGGCTGCGGCGAATGCAAACGCGCCTGCAACGAAGCAAATCACCTCCCCCCAGGGCGCTCGCGTGTGCTTTTGCTGCGCATGCCGGGCCCAGACCGTCACTACATCCGCGTTTCCTGCCAGCAGTGCGTGGATTCGCCTTGCGTGAAGGTCTGCCCGACCGGCGCCTGCCACCACGATCCGGAAACCAACATCGTCACGATGAATACGGACCGCTGTGTCGGCTGCAAATACTGCATCGCAGCCTGCCCCTACAACGCCCGCTGGATCAACCCGGAAACCAAGGTTGCCGACAACTGCGACTTCTGCCTCCATTCCAAGAACCTTGCCGCCGGCGAGCTTCCCGGGTGCGTAGCGCACTGCCGTTTTCATGCGCTCTCCTTCGGCGACCTCAATGATCCCAACTCCTTCGTTTCGAAGCTGCTTAAGGCGAAGGACACGGTGCGCATTCGTCCGTGGCTTGGCACTGAACCAACCCTGAGGTACATCCCCGTGGTTAAAACCGGAGTTCGATAATGGACGGCGTTCTTGATTTTTCAATCGGTCTCACCGAAGGCGTCGCCTGGCCGTGGCCGATTGCCGTGTACCTTTTCCTCGCAGGCATCTCGGGGGGCTCGTTGGGCGTAATTCTCACGATGATGAAGCTTCGGGGGCTTTCGGGCGACGAGCCGCTCCTCAAAGCATCCGCATCTATCGCGCTGGCAACGATTCTCCTCGGCATGCTCTGCCTGGTGCTCGATCTGACCGATCCGCTCTTTTTCTAGCGCATTCTCGTCTTCTACAACCCGACGAGCGTCATGAGCGTGGGCGTGATGATGCTTCTTTTTTACATCCCGCTTACTGCGGTGCTCACGGTGATTGTGCTTCGGCACAGTCTGAAGTGGCTGCCGTTTGGTCTGGGCGGTTTGGTCGAAAAATTGGGCGACATCTTCAATAAAGCCAGAGGCCCGATCACCTGGATCGTTCTCTTTCTGGCATTCGGCATCTGCGCCTACACCGGGTTCCTGATTTCCGCACTGATCCGCTATCCGCTCATCAATACGGCCGTGCTGCCCGCACTCTTCGTAGCGTCCGGCGTCTCGGCGGGCACAGCTGCAGCGAAGCTCCTCGCAACTGCCGTATTCGGTGAAAAACGCGATTCGCATACGATGCATATCCTGCACCTGGCCGAATGGCCGATGATGGCAGCCGAAATCTCCTGCATTTTCATGATCGCCATGGCCATGATCTTCGGCATGGCCGGGGCTCAGGCCGCGGTCACCGCCTTCACGACGGGCGTCTGGGCCACCGTCTTCTGGGTGGGCGCTGTGGGAGTCGGCTTCGGCGTGCCGTTTGCGCTTGGCATGACGGGCTGCACTCGTTCGGCTGCCGGCTTTTGGACCGCCGGATTTGCAGCAGTTGCCGGCATGATGTGCCTGCGCCTCTTCATCCTTTACGCCGGCCAGCTCAACTCTCTGATGCTTACTCCGGTATAAGTTTTTTCCTCCTCAATCTCCTAAAGCTCTCCATGGCATGCAGCGTCCGCAGCGCCTGCTTCCTATCGATCGATACCAGCGGCCAGAAAGAAGCGCTCGAACGCATCAATGCCTCTCTCAGAGATCTCTGCAGAAGATAAAAGCGAAAGCAATATCTTCTGCAGTAAATCTCATGGCGGAACCCCTTCCTCGAGTGTGGTTCCGCCTTTTTTATTTGCTGCCGCCAACAGCTTACCGTTCAATTAACAAGTACTCAGCGGGATCTTGATAATTAAAACTAATCATGATCATTTCGAACAACTCGATATCGTTGTTTTGGACTTCGAGCATTTTCTGTAGGTTCGACTTTTCCTGTACGCACAAGTTTTCTGATATGGCTTGTCATAGTTGCTCGAGACAACCCAGACATAGCCATCAGCTCTTTAATCGAGCAACTTCCACGTGAAGTCAGCTCCGCAATAATGGCTTCATCAATCACTTCCCAAGAGCGATTTGACATTTCTATCATCGTCCTGCGACGTTTCTCAAAAGTCAGCTTAAAAAATGTCAAGGAGTTTTGAATTTTTGGCGGCGGCATCAAGGCTTGAGCCAACGACGACTCAATCACCATAAATCCGGTTCCCTTATTTTCGACAACATAACCAGATTCAAACGGCGTATAAGTCAAGAGTCTTGACAAATATTCATTACGGCTTGATGAAATTCCCTCTTTGCCGAGGCTTTCAATAGTTGTCGATCCGAAAAGACCTCCTGGATTTGTAATTTCCAGACGATCTGAATACATATTAACTTCTACATGAGTTCCCCGTCCCTCAGGTGAATAATCCCTATGCTGCAATGCGTTAGCAACAGCCTCTCTAACCGCAATTAACGGATAATCAGGCACATCCTTCCGCAAGACACCTTCTAGGACTGCGCCTGTATTCATCCGCATTTGAACCATCGTTAGTGTTTCAACAAGCATGTCTGGAATAGATCCAACAATTTCTTTTGAATCCAAATAACGAACCCCAGTTTTTTCGTTGCCTGTTTTACTAACGCCAGGATAAACTGTAAAAACAACCTCTAATCTAGGGAAAAATCGCTGAGGGAATATTCCCGCCACTAAAAGCCCTGATAAAGTCGGGCAAATTCGATCATCAACCTTCGTGAGCACACCGAGTTGAATTAATATTGTTTCATCAGGTAGTGTCGCAAACACTCTTGGAAAAATATCTCTGGCTCTTCTTATGATCGCTGTTAGAGTATTTTTATTTAAATCATCAATACTTGCCGCTGCAACCGGTTCGATATCATAATGCGGCTGGAATGCCCCCTCTGCCAGTCGATCAACCTCATAAGGCGACAAACGTCTATCTCCATCGCCGGAACGAATAAATGCCCCCTCATAACGACCTTTCTGCGTTATGTAACAAGGCTTCTGATTCTTAGGCAATTCCGGCACATAGGCAACCACAATCATCTGGTTCTCGAAGATCATTTTTTCGATCTCCATTCGAACGACGGGTGTTAAACGATCACCGACAGTCTGTAACTTCGTATAAGTTTTATTAGCATCAAAACTCTTGGCTGGATGAAAACCATTCTTTTCAGAAACACCAAGAATAATGGTTCCGCCATGCATATTTGAAAAAGCGGAGATGGTATCAAGCAAGCTCTTTGGGAGATCAACAACGGCCTCCTTAACCTCCCAGTGCTGAGTATCAGCACCAATTTGGCGCATGTGCTCCAATGCTTCCAGTACATCTTGTTCGATAATCATTCGGTAACCGCTCTGAATAATATTAAAATAGAGTGATCAAGTATAGCTACTTGATATATATGAAATATCAGAAGTTTACAATATCTGTAATCGTTAAAAAGGTTATTGGCGATCTAGAACGCATTGGCAGGCAGTATTGATAATCAGTCCCTCAGCTCATAGTTTCTTGGATATAACTCACCAAAGAGTTCAACAGAAGAATACCTCTTTCGCTGTGCCAGAAGGGTTTATCCGAAGAACAATGCTGCATCGAACGGAAAAAACACTTCACGGAAACTTAACAAGACTCAGCATCAGACAAGCAGTAACTGCCTATCTACTGCCTACTTACTGCGTATTTTACTGCTAAGTAGGCAGTTAACTGCCTACTTAGCAAGTGTACTGAGTCACTTCATTTCCGCGATGTCCGCTCAGAACCACTGTCCGAAGCGACGAATGTAAAAGCGCTTCATGCCTTGTGCAAGCAGACAGTAACTGAAGAGAATCGCGGCGAGCCACGGGAAATATGTCCAGGGCAGCGGCTGCAGGCCGACCATTGCACCGAGCGGCGAAAACGGAATGCCGATGCCGACTGCTTGTCCCGGGCGGGGAAAAAGGAAAGGCTTGGGCCGACAGCCACAATCACAACCGTCATCAGCAGAACCGGCAGCGCGGCACAGCTTTGGAAGAACGGAATTTTTTCGGTTCTCAGCATGTGTACCACCAAGGTTTGCGAAAGCAGTCCCTCAATGAACCAGCCGGATTGGAAGAGTGACTGACTGGCCGCTGAATTGGCGCCGAAGACAAACCACATCACGGCGTAAGTTGCAATGTCAAAGACCGAGGACGTCGGACCGATCCAGAGCATGAAGCGGCCGATATTCTGCGCATCCCACTTGCGCGGCTTCTTCAGAAACTCCGGATCCATCTTGTCCCAGGGGAGAGCAAGCTGAGAGAGGTCATAGAGCAAATTCTGGATGAGGAGATGAATCGCCAGCATCGGCAGGAACGGCAGAAAGGCGCTCGCAACGAGCACGGAGAAAACGTTGCCGAAGTTTGAGCTCGCCGTCATGTTGATGTACTTGATAATGTTGCCGAAGGTTTCGCGTCCTTTGAGAACGCCTTCTTCGAGCACCATCAAGTCCTTTTCCAACAAGATGATGTCGCTCGCCTCCTTGGCGATATCGGCCGCGCTGTCGACGGAAATGCCGACATCAGCGTCTTTCAAAGCCGGGGCATCATTGATGCCGTCTCCTAAAAAGCCGACCGTGCGGCCGTTTTTCTGCAGCACACGCAGAATGCGGGCCTTCTGCTGCGGCGTGAGTTTGGCAAATATGCTGCCCGTCTGTGCCGCTTGAGCGAGCTCAGCGTCCGAAAGGGCCTCGACTTCCGATCCGACCAGAACCTGATCGGCGTCAATGCCGACTTCAGCGCAAATGCTGGCAGTCACGACCGGATTGTCGCCCGTAAGCACCTTGACCGCTACGCCGTGTTCGCGCAGCGCCAGTATGGCTTTGCGTGCGCTCTCTTTGGGCGGATCGAGGAAAGTGAGAATGCCTTCGACCGTGAGACCGCACTCATCGTCGTTGACAAGCGACGTCTTTCCATGGTCGGACAAGCGTTTTCTCGCAACGATCAGCACACGGAATCCCTGCTTATTGAAGGCTTGCGTTTGTTCGAGAAGCCCTTGGGCGCGCTCTGGCGTGAGGGGCACCAAAGAGGCGCCCTCCTGCAGGTGCGTGCAGATGCTGAGCATTTCTTCCACCGCGCCTTTGCAGATCAAGCAGCGCTCTTTGGAAGCGGTATCTTCAACGAGCACCGATACACGGCGGCGGACAAAGTCAAAAGGCAGCTCGTCGAGCTTCATAAAGCGCTCGCGCACGGCTCGATCCAAATGAGATTCGCCGCAGCGAAGAACAGCCTGATCGATCAGATTTTTGGCGCCGCTCTGGCTGCTGCTGTTAAGCCAGGCATAGGTGAGCACGGTCGAACTTTCTTTACCCTGCGCATCCAGATAATGCTCGAGGATGATCTTGTCCTGAGTGAGCGTTCCGGTTTTATCCGTGCAGAGGACGTCCATTGCGCCAAAGTTCTGAATGGCATTCAGGCGCTTGACGATCACTTTGCGCCGGCTCATGGCAACTGCCCCTTTGGCCAAATTGGAGCTCACGATCATGGGCAGCATTTCCGGCGTCAGCCCGACCGCAACAGCCAGTGCGAAGAGTGAGGCCTCAAGCCAGTCGCCTTTGGTAAATCCGTTGATGAAGAGCACAACGGGAGCCATGACCAGCATGAAGCGGATCAGCACCCAGCTCACGCTGTTGACGCCTCGATCAAAAGCGGTCATGGCGCGGGTGCCGATGATCGACTTGGCAAGCGAACCAAACCAAGTGCTGTTTCCGGTTGCCACGACCAAGGCTGATGCATGGCCGCTCACGACATTGGTTCCCATGAGACAGATGTTTTTCAGGTCAAGCAGGTCCGCTTTGGCATCAGCATTCGGCAGCGTCTTCCGGGTCGTCAGCAGGGCCGCATCGGGTGCAGCATCCCCTTTTTCGACCGGCAGCGCTTCGCCGCTCAGGATGGACTGACTGACGAACAAGTCGCGCGATTCAAGGAGTCGCACATCGGCCGGCACAAGATCACCGGCAGCGAGATAGACCACATCGCCCGGAACCAATTCACTGATATCGACTTCTGCGCGGGACTGCGATGCAGAGCCGTCCCCCGGACGCCGGACCGTTGCCGTCGTCTTTACCATTGACTTCAGCGCCTGAGCGGCCTTATTCGTGCGGAATTCCTGCCAAAAGCGAAGCAGACCGCTCAAGATAATCATCGTTGACATGATGACGATGCCGGCCGGTTCAGCTTCTTCGCCCTGCGCGATGGGGAGCCAAACATCCGTGAAGCAGCTGATCGCAACGAGCACGAGCAGCACGTAAATGAAGGGGCTGTTGTAGGCGCCTAAAAGCTGGCGGTAAACCGGCGGCGCCTTTTCCTGAGCGACCTCATTGCGGCCGTAAATGTCAAGACGCTTTTTGGCTTCTTCGGCACTCAGCCCGGCAGGCGTTGCGCTTAGCCAGGCAAGCACCACATCGAGTGTTTGATGGGCTGCCCGTTCAACCGCGAAAATTCTGGTTTTGCGCTGCTTCCCGTTTTCCGCAGCATTCCGGCCGAGGAGCCGGTTCTTTTTGGTCATGTCGGTCATGACACACCTCTTGAATTTGGGTTGACCGCTGCGCTGCTTGTCGCTTAAAGCGCTCCCGACGCAGTGAGCGGTCAGGGTTTCACTGCCGCGCCTGAGGCGCAGCTCCGTCAGACGGCCGATGGTTCTCCAGTCCATCACCATATGTCTTCATTTCATTTGTGACTGCCGTTCACCATTCTTTAGCGGTGAAGACGCCTTCCTCAGTCAATGAGAAACCGTAATATTTGGGACCCAAAAAGTACCGCACCAACCATTAAAAATGATCAGAACGCGTCCATTTTTTGGGTGCAAAAATACCCCTGCATTTCAAGAAATGCATTCAAAGTTTTTCTTTGAGAGGAATTGCGGCGGCTCTCGATATTCACCGGACGAACGAAAGGCACCGAACTGAATCGGCTCGACAAGACCCAAAACACCGCAGTCAGCGGTTCACGCCAGCGAACCCTGCCGAACAAGGACTCCCCGTACAGCATGCGGTGAGCGCATCTATTTCGAAATTTCCGGGCAAAATCAGCCCTGTCCTCCTGCTCTGGTCAAATAGACGCAGCACAGCAAAGGGAGGCCGCCTCGCGCAGATCAGATCCGCGAAGGGGGAAAGAGCTGTTGGATATAGGTGAACATGACGATCTGCTCCAACTTTGAATTGATTTTGGGTAGCAATCGTCAAATTGAAGATCGCTGCCCGCCGTATTGATCGTTGATAGTGTCGGCAGGCAGCGCAGAGAAAGTGTTTCTCTGTAGCTGCCTGACTAAATAATCAACAAAGGACTCGGGTGTTCGTCCACCGCTCGTCTCCTATAAAAATGATGCTGAAAGTTTAACCCTGACTATTGAAAAGTCAAGCTTTGCATCACTCATCATGAATAAAAAAATCGATTTAACAAACCCATATGAATAAGAATTTATTGTCTACTGCAGAA
>OBXI01001713.1_pt1 | contig 11189 bp, 9 predicted proteins | sample 1538161 | NCBI WGS metagenome assembly OBXI01 (sample SAMEA2580142, study PRJEB22360) | human gut metagenome | biome: human gut; feature: human-associated habitat; material: faeces | place: Denmark | collected 2008/2010 | reverse complement strand
CCAACAGCTCCTCCCTGTTTCCGCCGCTGGCGGCGGTCGTCGCCGTTGCTCCCAAGGGGAGAGGCTTTGGCTCACGGGCAAGCCTTTCCTCACATCCCCTTCGGCCTCTGCCACTCCTTCACATCCTTGACCTCATCGTACATGGCGCAGTAGCTGTCGTAGCGGGTCTGGGAGAGCTTGCCTTCTGCGAGGGCGGCGCGGACGGCGCAGCCCTTCTCGGAGCGGTGGGAGCAGCCGGTGAACCGGCACGCGCCGAGGTAAGGCCCGAACTCCGGGAAGGCGTGTTCCAGAGCCTCCTTCGGGATGAAGCCCGCCCGGCCGGCCTCGAGACTGGCGAAGCCCGGGGTGTCGGCGATGCGGCCCCCGAAGGCTTCAAAGATGGTCACCTCGCGGGTGGTGTGACGGCCTCGGCCCAGCTTCTGGCTGATGGCGGCGGTCTGACGCTCCACGTCGGGCAGGAGGGCGTTCAGCAGGGTGGATTTGCCCACGCCGGAGTTGCCGCAGAAGGCGCAGAGACGGCCATTGATCCAGTGTTTGATGTCGTCCAGACCCTCGCCGGTGGCGTAGTCGATGCGGATGAAGGGCAGGGTCGATTTTTCGTAGGCGCTGCGCAGGAACTCCGCCTCGGCGAGGTCGCCTTTGGTGCAGACGATGACGGGCTGGACGCCCTTGTCCACCGCGATGGCCGAGAGCTTATCCAGCACGAGGGTGCTGGGGGTGGGCTGGGTGGTGCTTGCCACGAGGAACAGCACGTCGAGGTTCGCCATGGGCGGGCGGACGAAGACGTTCCGCCGGGGCGCGATGGACGCGATGACCGCCCCGCCGTTCTCGGTCTCCAGCGTCACCACGTCGCCCGCCACGGGGGTGATCTTCTGCTTGCGGAAGATGCCCCGGGGCTTGCACTCCAGGATGCCTTCCGACGTCTTGACGTAATAAAATCCGCCGATGCCTTTTGTGATATAACCTGTCATACCTACTCCCTCAGCCCAGCCAGGACGTCCACCAGTCGCTGAGACCGCCGCCGGTGGTGGAAGAAGACGAGCTGGCGCCGGTGCTCTCGCTGGAAGAGCTGCTGCCCCCGAAGAGGCCGCCCAGCCAGCCGCTGCTGGCGGTGCTCTCGCTGGGTGCTTCGGGTTCCGGTGCAGGCTCAGGGCCTGCGCTGACCACGACGCTGACCCGGGTGTTCAGCTTGGCCGATGCGCCCTCGCCGGGGTTCTGGCTGATGATGCTGCCCACGGGCTGGTCGCTGTACTGCTCGGTCTGGCTGCCCAGACCCAGCTTCCGCTGCACCAGCAGGGTGCGGGCGTCCTCCACGCTCATGCCGATGAGGCTGGGGACCTTGGTGGTGGTGGCCACCTGCGGGCGGCTGACGTAGATCACCACCGTGGTGCCTGCGGCCACCTGACTGCCTGCGGCGGGGTCGGTGCGGATGATGGAGCCCGCGGCCACCGACTCATCCACGGCCTGAGTGACCAGCACCGACACCCCCAGGTCCTTCAGCTGCTGTTCGCCGTCGGCCTGCACATAGTTGGTCAGGTCGGGGACGGTGACGTAGTGGATGCCGAGGCTGACGGTGAGGGTCACGCTCTGGCCCTCGCGGACGGTGCGGCCCGCCACCGGCGACTGCTTGTAGACATAGCCTGCAGCGTAGTCGTTGCTGTACTCCTCTTCCCAGTTGACGACCACCTGACCGGAGGCCACCTGCTGGGAGGCGTTCACCTCGTCCTGGGTCATGCCGCTGAAATCGCCCAGCACGATGTCGGCGCGGTCGGTCATGATGTTGCTGGAATCGTTCAGGATGGTCCAGCACAGGGCCGCACAGGCCAGCGCAAAGGCCGTCGTGATGCCCAGCAGCACCGGCATAAAGCCGCTGCGCTTCTTCTTTTTCGCCTTAGCCTTGGGGCGGGCGGGATTCGCCGCCGGTCTCTCCGGGGGTCTGCGGATGCTGCGTTTCTGCGGCATGGGTTCATTCACCACCTTTTCGGGTTCTTCCTTTACATATTGATACTGGAACGTGACGGAGGGGTCCTGCACATAGGCGTCCAGCGCCTCCAGCATCTCTGCGGCGCTGGAATACCGGTTGACCGGCAGCTTCGCCATGGCGCGCTCCGTGATCTGCACGAGGCCCGTCGGCACCTCCGGGGCAAGCTCTGCCAGCGGCTTCGGGGTGTCCCGGATCTGCTTGCGGGCCACCTCCACCATGTCGTCGGCGTCGAAGGGCAGCCTGCCCGAGAGCATCTCGTACATCATGACGCCCACGGAGTAGATGTCGCTCTTGGGGTCGGTCTCCTCCCCCTTCGCCTGTTCGGGGCTGATGTAGTGGACGCTGCCCATGGTCTTTTTGCCGTTCTGTATCTGGTTCTCGGCCCGGGAGATGCGGGCGATGCCAAAGTCCATCATCCGCAGCTGGCCATTGTCCAGCAGCATGATGTTCTGGGGCTTGATGTCCCGGTGGACGACGCCGTTGCGGTGGGCGTGGTCGAGGGCGCGGAGGATCTGGGCGATGAAGTGGACGGTCTCCCGGCTGGTTATTTTGCCGCCCCGCTCGTTGAGGTACTCCCGGAGGGTCATCCCCTCCACGCACTCCATCACGATATACTGTAGGTTTTCGCCGACAGAGACGTCGTAGACCTTGACGATGTTGGGGTGGTTGAGCAGGGAGATGGCCTTGGACTCGTTCTTGAAGCGGCGGACGAGGTCGGCGTCATGCATCAGCTCCTGACGCAGCACCTTGACGGCCACCACCGTGCCTTCCGGCACAGGCCCGCCGGGGGCAGAGACCACGGCCTTGTAGACGTTGGCCATGCCGCCTGCGCCGATGAGCTCCCGAATGGTGTAGAGCCCGTCCAGCGTCTTGCCGATGAGATTATCCATGCTTCACCTCCAGCGGCTCCACGCCCAGCAGCAGCGCGGTGATGTTGTCGGGGCCGCCGCCCGCGTTGGCGGCGTCCACCAGCCGGTCGGGGATGTCGTAGAACCCGCCCTTGGTGAAAATTTCCTCGATTTTTTCCTTGGGCAGGACGTTGGTGAGGCCGTCGGTGCAGAGCAGGAGCATATCGCCCTTCTGCACCGGCAGGCTGGTGAAGTCGGGGTCGAGGCGGTAGTCCACGCCCAGCGCCCGGGTGATGATGTTCTTCTGGGGGTGATGCTCGGCCTCCTCGGCGGTGATGGTGCCGCAGTCCACCAGCTCCTGCACATAGGAGTGGTCGTGGGTGAGCTGGGTGAGTCTGCCGTCCCGGACGAGGTAGGCCCGGGAGTCGCCTGCGTGGCAGATAAAGGCGCTGCCGCCCCGCACGAGGGCGCAGACCGCCGTGGTGCCCATGCCCGCCAGCTCCTCCTCCCGGGAGGCTTTCTGGAAGACGAAGCGGTTGGCGCTGATGAGCGCCCGCTTCAAAAACCTTTCCTCGTCGCCGGGCAGGCACTGGGCGTACTGCTCGTGGAAGATGTGCTCGATGACGTCGCAGGCGCTCACGGAAGCCTCACGGCCCCCCCGCGCACCGCCCATGCCGTCGCACACGAGGCCCCAGGCCGCGTCGCTGTTCAGCTCGCCTGCCCGGTAGTCGTCCTGATTCTCGGGGCGGACGCTGCCGACGTCTGTTTTTCCTGCAAGTTTCATAGGATTCTCCTTCTCAAGCTTTGCCGTTCATCTCGTCGCGGCGGAGCTGGCCGCAGGCGGCGCTGATCTCGCTGCCCAGACGGCGGCGGACGGTGGCATTGACGCCGAGGCTTTCCAGCTTCTGCTGGAAGCGCCGGACGTTGGCGGCGTCGGTAGCCGAATAAGGGCTGCCGTCCACCGGGTTGATGGGGATGAGGTTGACGTGAGCGCCCATCCCCCGGATAAGGTCGGCCAGCTGCCGGGCGCAGGCGTCGGAGTCGTTGACCCCCCGCACCATAGAGTACTCGAAGCTCACTCTCCGGCCCGTCGTCTCCTGATACCGGCGCACGGCCTGCATCAGCACCTCCACGGGGTAGGCGTCGTTCACCGGCATCATGCCGCTGCGGATGTCGTTGTTGGGGGCGTGGAGGGAGACGGAGAGGGTGAGCTGGAGCTTCTTCTCGGCCAGCTGGTCGATCTTCGGCACGAGGCCGCAGGTGGAGAGGCTGATGTTCCGCATCCCGATGTTCACCCCCTCGGGGGAGGAGATGTTCTCGAGAAAGCGCATGACTTCGTCGAAATTATCCAGCGGCTCCCCGATGCCCATCAGCACGATGTGGGAGATGCGCTCCCCGATGTCCTTCTGGGCGGTGTAGATCTCGGAGCAGATCTCCCCCGCCTCGAGGTTGCGCACCCGGCCCGCCTGGGTCGAGGCGCAGAAGCGGCAGCCCATCCGACAGCCCACCTGGGTGGACACGCAGACCGTGTTGCCGTAGTGGTAGCGCATGACGACGGTCTCGATGCAGTTGCCGTCGGCCATCCGCAGCAGGTACTTCACGGTGCCGTCCTTGGCCTCCTGCCGCCGCTCGATGATGGGCGCGGCGATGTAAAATGCCTCCTCCAGCTTCGCCAGCAGGGCTTTGGGCTGGTCGGTCATGGCCGAAAAGTCGGTCACCAGCTTCTGGTGGACCCAGTGGAAGAGCTGCTTTGCCCGGAAGCCGGGCTGGCCCATCGCTTTCAGCTCCGCTGTCAGCTGTTCCAGCGTCAGGGAGGATATACAGCGTTTCATCTCCATGAAAATCTCCTTTTGTCAGGAATCACGTTTCTGCATCGCGCAGAGGAAAAAGCCGTCCATGCCGGTGCGGGTGGGGACGGAAAGCGCCCCCCAGTCCCCCACCGTCATCCCGGCCGGGAAGCGGACGTCCGGCGTCACCACCCGGAGCTCCGGGTGTCGGCCCACGAAGGCCCGCACCTGCTCTTCGTTCTCGGCAGGGTCGATGGTGCAGGTGGAGTAGACCAGACGCCCGCCCTCTTTCAGGTGGGCGGCGGCTGTATCCAGAATGGCCGACTGGGTGGCCAATAATTCATCGTGACGCGCTTTTTCGAGGGTCTTGTACCGGATGTCCGGCTTCTTGGCAAGGATGCCGAGGCCGCTGCAGGGGGCGTCTACCAAAATAGCGTCCGCCATGGGCAGGTCGGCGTCCGGCCTTGTGCCGTCGGAGACCCGGGGCTCCACGTTCCGGAACCCCATCCGCTCCACGGCCTTGCGGATAAGCCGGACGCGGTTCTCGCTGACGTCGCAGCTCACCAGCCGCCCTTGGTCCCCCATCTCCTCGATGAGGAGCAGGCTCTTGCCGCCGGGGGCGGCGCAGAGGTCGAGGACGGTATCGCCGGGCTTTGCCTCCACGCAGAGGGCGGCAAGCTGGCTGGCCTGCCCCTCCACATGGAAATACCCGTCCCGGAAAAGCCCGCTCTCCGCCGGGCTCCCCTCGAAGCGGGCCAAGACGCTGCCCGGCACAAGGCCCGGGGCAGCGGTCTTCGCGCCCGAGGCCAGCAGCTTTTCGCAGAGGGCTTCCGGCGTCCCCTTCAGGGGGTTGGCCCGGAGGCTGGTCAGGCCGCCGTCGGCGGTGTGGGTCAGGATGTCCAGCGCCTCGTCGGGGTAGTGTTCGTGGAGGAAGGCTGCCACGTCCCGGCCCGCCGAGCCCAGCACCATCAGCCGCTCCACCTCGTCGGCGAAGACGGCAGAGCCGAGGTCATAGCCGATGGCCCGGCGCAGCACGGCGTTCACGAGGCCGGAGGCGCTGGCTTTTTTGAAGGTGCGGGTCAGCTTGACGGCCTCATTGACCGCCGCCGAGGCCGGCACCTGCATATAGCGGGCCTGTGCCAGCGCGGCGCGGAGAATTTCCCGCACCTGCGGGTCGAGCCTTGCGAGGCCCTTGGGCAGAAACCGGCTCAGGATATAGTCCAGCGTTCCCTGATGCTCCAGCACGGTATAAAAGATCGCGCCGGCAAATGCCTTCTCGCGGCCCTCCAGCTTCCGGCGGCGCAGCTCTGCGTCGAGGATGAGGTTCGAAAAGCCGTCTTGCTCCTGCCGCACCAGCGCCGCCACCGCCGCCGCGCGGGGGTTCGGGCCGCTCACAGGCTGTCCCCCGCCCTGAGGCGGAGCCCGGCGGCGAAGGAGGTGCCGTCCATGGGCTTCTTGCCCTCCGGCACGACATGCAGAAGCTGGACAGCGCCCTCGCCGCAGGCCACGGTCAGGGGCTTGGTGGCGAGGACAGTGCCGGCGGCTTCGCCGTGGCTTTCCGCGACCCGGCACTCCGTCACCTTGACCTTCCTGCCGCCCGCCGTCACGAACCATGCCCCGGGCCAGGGGTTCATGCCCCGCACCCAGTTGTGGATGTGGTCGGCGCTGTCGGTCAGATGGAACTGGGCCATCTCCTTGCTCAGCATGGGGGCGGTGGAAGCGTTCTCGCGGGCCTGAGGCTCTGCTTTCAGCGTCCCGGCTGCGATGGCAGGCAGGGTCTCGCAGAGCACCCGTGCGCCCACGGCAATGACCCGGTCGAACAGCTGGCCGCTGGTCTCCTCGGGGTCGATTTTGATTCTCTCGCAGGCCAGCACGTCGCCGGTGTCGAGGCCCTCGTCCATCTGCATGATGGAGACGCCCGTCTCGGCGTCGCCGTTCAGCACCGCCCACTGCACGGGGGCGCTGCCCCGGTATTTCGGCAGCAGGGAGACGTGGAGGTTGATGCAGCCGTATTTCGGCGCTTCCAGCACCGAGCTGGGCAGGATGCAGCCGTAGGCCACCACCACGATGAGCTCCGGAGCCAGCGCGCGGATGTTCTCGTCCTCGCCGCCGTCCCGCAGGGTGCGGGGCTGAAAGACGGGGGTGCCGTGGGCCAGCGCCACCTCCTTCACCGGGGGTGCGGTGAGCACCTGCTTGCGGCCCACGGGCTTATCGCGCCGGGTGTAGACCCCGCAGATGTCGTGGCCCGCCTCATACAGGGCTTTCAGGCAGTCCGCCGCAATGTCCGGCGTCCCCATGAACAGAATGCGCATCAGTCGTTCTCCTTCTTCTTGGCGGCGGCGGCGCGGCCCTCCTCGGTGTCCTCATAGAAGAACTCGCTGGACTCCATGATGGTGATGCCGTCCAGATGGTCGTTCTCGTGCTGGATGCAGCGGGCCAGCAGGTCCTCGGCTTCCAGCTCGAACCACTCGCCGTTCCGGTCCTGTGCGCGGACCTTGACGGCCACGGGGCGGGTCACGGCGCCGTTGTGGCCCGGGAAGGACAGGCAGCCCTCGTAGGCGGTCTCCTCGTCCTCAGACACGGCGAGGATCTCCGGGTTGACGAAGTCGATGAACTTGTACTCGTAGTTTTCGGGAATTTCTTCGGGGGCGTCGGTGGTGTCCCACACCACGAAGACGCGGCGCAGCATCCCCACCTGGGGGCCTGCGAGACCCACGCCGTCGGCGGCGATCATCGTCTCGCGCATATCGTCCAGCAGGGTGGCCAGACGGTCATCGAAGCTGGTCACCGGGCGGCAGACCTTGTTCAGGATGGGGTCGCCCTCTTTTACAATGTTGCGGATAGCCATGAAGTATACCTCCAAATGATCTTATCAAATATCACCGTCAGAATGCATATCCACCACCACGGTGGCCTTGCTGGGCAGCTTTTCCTGCTCGTAGAGGCCGAGGGTCTGGCGGACAAGGTCGCGGAAGCGTTTGTCTGCGCGGCACTTGATGGTGAGCTTGTAGCGGTAGTTCTCGTTGATCTTTTCGATGTTGCCGGGGGTGGGGCCAAGCACCCGGAGGGGCAGGTCCGGCTGCTGCGCGGCCTGACGGCCTAAGAGGGCCGAGAACCGGGCGGCGGCCCGGGCCACCTCGACTTCCTTCGGGCCGGAGAAGCCCACGACGCAGAGCCCGCAGAAGGGCGGGTAGAGCCCTAACTTTCGATAGGCGATCTCCTGCTCGAAGAAGGCGTCGTAGTCCTGGGCGGCGGCGAGGTTGAGGACGGGGTTGTCGGGGTCGGTGGTCTGGATGATGGCGAAGCCCGGGTCTTTCGCCCGGCCGGAGCGCCCCACCACCTGGGTGATGAGGCTGAACACCGTCTCGTAGGCCCGAAACCCCTGCGCAAAGAGCAGCGAGTCGATGCCGAGGACGCCCACGAGGGTCACGTCCTCGAAATCGAGGCCCTTGGCCACCATCTGCGTCCCCACCATGATGTCGTACTCATGCCGGGCGAACCTCGCCAGCAGCTTTTCGTGGGCGTCCTTGGCGGCGGTGGAGTCCTGGTCCATCCGCAGCACTCTTGCCTCCGGGAAGAGCTGGGCCAGCTCCTCCTCGGCCTTCTGGGTGCCGAAGCCCCGGTAGAGCAGCCTGCCGCCGCAGGCGGGGCAGGTCTTGGGGGGCGGGTCGAGCTGGGTGCCGCAGTAGTGGCAGAGCAGCTTGTGGCCCGCCTTGTGGTAGACCATGGGGACGCTGCACTTGGGGCATTTCAGCACCTCGCGGCAGTCGTCGCACTGGGCCATGGTCTGGTAGCCCCGGCGGTTGAGCAGCAGGATGGTCTGCCTGCCCGCGTCGAGGTTGCGCCGGATGGCGTCCTCCATGGCAAGGCTGATCTCCCTCGGGTTGCCCGAGGCCAGCTCTGCCCGCATATCCACGATCTGGACGCTGGGCAGCGGGTTGCCGCCGTAGCGCTGGGTGAGCCGGACGAGCTGGGTGCGGCCATTCTGGGCGGCATAAAAGCTCTCGGTGCTGGGGGTAGCGCTGGCCAGAAGGAGCAGGGAGCCGTTCTCCGCCGCCCGCTGCCGGGCCACCTCGTGGGCGGCGTACCGGGGCGCGGACTCGGAGCGGTAGGTGTGCTCCTGCTCCTCGTCGATGATGACGAGGCCGATGTTTTCCAGTGGGGCAAAGACGGCGCTCCGGGTCCCCACCACGATGTCGGCCCCGCCGTCCTGTATCATCTGCCATTGGAGCAGACGCTCGGTGTGATTGAGGGCCGAGTGCTGGACGGCCACCCGCCGCCCGAACCGGCTCTTGAGGCGGAGGATCATCTGCGGCGTCAGGCTGATCTCCGGCACCAGCACGAGGGCGCGGCGGCCCAGCGCCAGACACCGCTCGATGAGCTTTAAGAACACCAGCGTCTTGCCGCTGCCGGTGACGCCGTAGAGCAGCGCCGAGCGGGGGGCGGTGTCTTCGAGGCCGGGCAGCAGGGCGTCATAGGCCGCCTGCTGCTCTTCCGTCAGGGTGATGGGCTCGTTTTTCAGCGGGATAGACGAATACAGGTCGATGGATTTGTTCACCTTGCCGCATTCGACGACGCCCTTGGCGCAGAGGTTGTCCAGCACGGCTTTGGTGATGCCGTGGGCCTCCATCTCGTTCTGGGTGCGCTCTCCCCCGCTCAGCAGGGCCACCGCCGCCAGCTGCTTGGCCGTGGGGCGGGGCTTCTGCCGCAAAGCCCCCACCAGCTTATAGCTGTTCTCGGTGTGGCGGGTGAGCTGCTTTTGGAGCACCGGCGTCACGCCGTCCGCCGCGAGGGCGGGCTTATACTGCGCCCCATAGGGGATGACCGCCTTGACGGCCTCGTAGTAGGTGCAGAAGGTGCGCTCCTTGAGGAAATGCACCAGCCGCAGCAGCTCCGGCGTCAGGCAGGCCGAGGCCGGGGCCACGTCGAAGAGGTACTTGAGCTTTGCGTGCTCCGGCTCTTCGTCGCAGGCCAGCACCACGCCCATCCGGGCCCTGCTCCCCCGCCCGAAGGGCACCAGCACCATGCTGCCGAGGCGGACGGCCTCCTGCTGGTCGGGCATGACGGCGTAGGTATAGAGTTTGTCGAAGTGGAAGGTCGCGTTGCTCACGGCAACGCCTACCGTTTTTGGCATTCGCAGCTCCTTGTTATCTGTCGAGGCCGGCCCGCTGGCGGATGATGCCGTAGAGCTTCTCGGCGCAGGCGTCCACCTCGTCGTTCACGAGGGTGAGGGTGAACTTCTCCTGCTCGGCCAGCTCCTTCTTTGCGGTGTCGAGGCGCTCGAGGATGCTGGCTTCCGTCTCGGTGCCGCGGCCCCGGAGGCGGCGTTCCAGCTCCTCCACGGAGGGCGGCAGCAGGAAGATGGTGGTAGCCCCCGGGAACATCCGGCGGATGTTGGCCGCGCCGTGGACGTCGATGACCAGCACCACCAGCTTGCCCGCCTCGAGGCGCTTATCCACCTCTTCGCGGAGGGTGCCGTAGTAGTTGCCGTTATAGAAGTTGTGCTCCACCACCTGATCGGTGTCGATGAGGTGCCGGAACTGCTCCCGGGTGCGGTAGTAGTAGTCCACCCCCTCCTGCTCCCCGGGGCGGGGCGCGCGGGTGGTGGCGGAGACGGTCTTTTCGATCTCGGGGTGGGCCTCGCGCAGGGCCTTGACCACACTATCCTTGCCGGTACCGGCGGCACCGGAGACGACAAACAGGTACTTTTCGTTTTCCATTTTTTACTGCTCCTCTGTCGGTTTTCCTTCCGGCTGGCCCGCAGCGCGGCTTGCCACTGTCTCAGGCGTCAGGGCCGAAAGGACTACATGGTCGGAGTCCATGATGAGCACGGCCCGGGTGCTGCGGCCATAGGACGCATCAATGAGCATCCCCCGCTCCCGCGCCTCCTTCACCAGACGCTTGACCGGCGCAGAGTCGGGGCTGACGACGGCCACCACCCGCCCTGCGCTGACCAGATTGCCAAAGCCGATGTTGATGAGCTTCATCTGAACTCCTCCGTACTGTTTTTATTCGAGGTTCTGGATCTGTTCGCGGATCTTCTCGATCTCCGCCTTCATGTCCACCACCGTGCGGGTGATGTCCAGGTCCTGACACTTGGAGCCGATGGTGTTGGTCTCACGGTTCAGCTCCTGGGTCAGGAAGTCCAGCTTCCGGCCCACCGGCTCGTCCAGCTCCAGAATGGAGCGGTACTGGGCGATGTGGCTGCGCAGACGGACGGTCTCCTCGTCCACGGCGGTCTTGTCGCCGAAGATGGCGGCTTCCGTCAGGACGCGGGCGTCGTCGATGCTGCGGTCCTCGAGGATGGTCCTGAGCTTCTCGTAGAGGCGGCTGGTGTAGGCTTCGACGCGGCCTGCGCTCAGGGTCTCCACCCTGCCCACCCGCTCCTCGAGGAAGCACAGGCGGCTCTCCACGTCGGCCTTCATCTTGGCGCCCTCGGCGGCGCGCATGGCGATGAAGTTGTCCAGCGCCTGAGCCGTCACGGCGGAGACGTCGGCCCAGAGCTGTTCCTCGTCCACGTCGGCGTGGCGGGGGGGGAGCACCCCCCGGGAGCGGGGCCGGTCAACTCCC
>OBXI01001705.1_pt1 | contig 11270 bp, 7 predicted proteins | sample 1538161 | NCBI WGS metagenome assembly OBXI01 (sample SAMEA2580142, study PRJEB22360) | human gut metagenome | biome: human gut; feature: human-associated habitat; material: faeces | place: Denmark | collected 2008/2010 | reverse complement strand
TTTGACAATCATGGAGATAGACGGCGCGCCAATATAAGATCGGTCATTTCCTTCTTTGTCTTTAGGAAGGCGTTGTTTCCATCTGGCTTTGGAATGCCAGGAAAGCAGGTTGTTAAGGTATTCGGAGACGGTGAATTCCTGAAAGCTCGAGAGGGACATGCGCCCCGGCGACGCAGAATTCAAGCTGAGAACAAGAACACGGTTTTTAATATCGTTTTCATTCAATGATGTCCGCAGCAGCTCTTTTCCTCCTCCGGAGAGTTCTTTTTTAAATTGCTTAATCAATTGGGTAACTTGGTCATTCGGTGTTGGCTGGTCGGGCGTGTAGTGTTCCCATTCCTGCACATTGCCACAGGGAGACGGAACTTTCAACAGACCGGGAGACCAGGCGAGAACGACAAGATCTCCATCATACCAGCCTTGGCGAGAGATAAGCCAGCGAAGCGCGCTGTGGGCTTTTTGGGTGACTTCCGTACTTACTCCGCACGCTTCATCCGCTTCAATGAATCTGCCGCGGTAGGTATAGCCGGAACTGTCATTGGAAGAAATGAGTTTGGCTTTGTCGCCGGCGTTTCTGATGCGTGCCGGGTGAGTGGTTGCCAGAGGCGCTGTTTTTCCCAGGACATAGCACATCCCTTCTTTGTTGGCCTTGGATTCCGTATAAATCCGCCAGGATTCGTACATGGCGGGGTCTTCATACACTTCCGGAGGGCTTCCATCCCTGCTGTTGACCTTCCATCTTATGAACGCATTTTCCTGGGTGGATGCTCCCAGGATTTCAAAGATGTCGGGCATTTCCCGTTTGTCCCCTTTCCATACAGGAAGCAGAGTGTTGGTGGAATCTTCCGCATATAGGATTCCCCCGTTGATCAAGTCCGTGATCAGGGATTTTTTACGAATATAGGCCAGAACGGCGTTCAGTTTAACATTACCGGGATCAAATGCCGCCCATTCCGATAATTGCTGTTCATATTGTTCGTAGGATTCCTGAAGGGTTTTGAGTTGCTTTGTCCGTTTGGCCGGGGATTCTTCCGGAGGGAAATAGTCAGCGTTATCACCTGCCACGTATTGGAGCTTGTCACACAGAGGGTGGGCACAGGCTCCGCTGGTGCGGCCTCCTGAGGCTTCCGTAACGGGGATGATGGTGGGTTGACTGTTCTGATTGTTGATGGATGCATTAATTAGCTCTCCCTGTTTGTTCAGTGTGATGGTGATGTGAGCATTCTGCATGCTGTGGTACAGCGGCAGAAGAGGGGTAATGAGGCGTTCTTTCCTGTTGCCGTGGGCCGGTTCTTTGTCAATACGACCCACATAATCACGGTTTTGTTCATAGGTGGCGTATAAGGCGTACATCCAGTTCATCTTTTTCTTTTTCCTTTCATTCTCTCAGGCTCAGATCATTCAGTCCGCTGGATCTTGGCGGACATGCCGCCATGGGGCGTACATGCTTGACAATTTCGCATGCTTCAGGGCGCACGAAGCGGATCATTCCATTTTCCATGACCGGACGCCAAAAACGTATGGAAAGCTCCTCTTTTCCCGTTTCATCCGGATAATTGAAACCATGGAACATGAGTCCGAAAGACGTGTTTCCATATTGGTCATAGAATCCCTTTCCTTCTCCAAACCGGCATGGTTCCACGTATCCCTGGCATTCCCTGGTTCCCAACGCGATGTCCCTACGTCCTCCGCGGTCAATCATGCGACGGGCAATTTCATAATGCTTGCCGTCGATCCGGTCCTTGGACATATCCGGACGGTACATGTTCCATTCAAAATGAGCCTTGACTTGATATTCCACATCTTGAAGGTAGGTATATACGGATAAATCCGCCCCAGCTTCATGATATTTGATCAGTTTCATATTTTTGGGAACCAGGCGGATAGGGCGCATTATTCTCACCTCGTCAATTAACCAGATCAGGGTGGGTTTCCAGTAGACCGCCTTTACAATTCCTTTCAGGGCTTCATAAGTGGGGATTTGATAAGAACATTTTTCTCCGCCTATCCGGGTGAGGGGGTCGGAGAAAAGCGCATATTTCCCGTAGACCTTAAATTCGATTTGATTAAGCATGAATATGAAGCTGTTGAAATTTTTAAATCCGGGAAACGGTCAGCGCACCGGAAGTCTCTCCGGGGTCTGTGAGAAAGCCCAGAAATGGATCATATTTATTAGGTACTGTTGTATAAATATCCACTCCTTCCTGTATACGCATGATGTCTCCAGAATTCAAGTATTTTTCAAGAAGTTGGCTGGAAATCGCGACGGAATAGGCTCTGGCTTTTTGGATCCATTCATTCCATTGTTCCCATTCTTCATCCGTATGAGGATTCATGTTCCAGAGTTTTTCCCTGCATTCTTCCCCTCTTCCATAAGGGGTGATAACAGCTATTGTATCATCCTTGATTGGATGATAGTGGCGTGCTGCCGAGTCAAAGGCCTGGAAAAGACGGAGGGGAGCATATTTGGACTGCTGACGGGAATGTGTCATCAGTTTGGAATTTTGAGATAGCGCATCCTCCATGTTGGTGGCGACGTCGGAGCATATAAACGGGTAGGATAGATGATCATGATTATGAGAGCGGGTGAGCTTGCCGTAGAATTCCTTAAAATAGAGCGAAACGGATTTATTTCCCAGAATTCCTCCTTCTTCAGGATCACAAATCATTCCCATAGCAATTTCCCTTCCGATTTCAAGTTCCGGTAGAAAATCCAGTCTTTCCAGATTGCCTGCGGGATTAATCAGGATAACTCTTCCCCCGGAACGGTTGGCGTCCCTGTTGCATCGGCCTGCCGCCTGAGTGCAGGAATCCAGGCCGGCCACGCTCCGTATGATTACGTCAAAGTCTACGTCCACTCCGGCCTCAATGAGGCCGGTACTGATGCACACAACGGCTTTTCCCTTCCTTCTGGCCTTTTCCAGAGATTTTTTGTCAATACGGTTCGTGATGATTTCTTTCCTGTGGGCAGGGCACATATTGGTGCTGAGGTGGAAAACGTCCGCCTCTGTATTCAGGTCCCGGCAGGCGCAGGCCAGTTTGGAGGCCAGTTTTTTGGTGTTTACGATGACGAGGGTGGGGCCTTTGGAAGAAGCTTGCTCCATGATGAAGTCCCTCATTTTTTCTACAGTCCAGTAATTGGAGGGTTTCCGTTCACAGACAACCTCGCATTGACGGAATTGGCTAAATTGATCGAAGTAAGCTTGGCTGTCCGGAATAATAGGTGTTTCGATGAGATGAGCATGCGTTCCGTCTTCCGTGGCAGTTTCCGGAGGAGTAGCCGTACAGCGGATGGTGCTGCTGTGGCAGATGCCGGCGAGAAAATCCAGCGAATGTTCAAAAAGCCGTAGTGAGGTTGGGGGAATAGCTTGCACTTCGTCAAAAATAACAACGGCATTTGCCAGGGAGTGCATGCGCCGCACATACTGTTTGCCGGATGCATATAAGGCATTCAAGTATTGGACGGATGTAGTGAGTACAATGGGAACGTTCCATGTTTGAGTGGCTTCCATGTACCAGGTTTTTCTTTCCGGTGACCATGGTTCCATTTCTCCCTCCTTGTTAAGGGTTTCCTTCACCAGATTGGAATGATGCTCCAGGATGCAGTCTTTATATTCATTTCCAAGTACTTTCCGGATGGCATTGGCCGTTTGGTCAAGAATGGAGGTATAGGGAATGATGTAAATGATGCGTGACAAATGGTGCCGCCGTGCATGTTCCAGGGCAAATCTAAGGCTTGAGAGGGTTTTGCCTGCACCGGTGGGAAGTGTAAGGTTCCACTTGCCAACTCGTCCTGGCGCAGCTTGAAGGCACTCCTGCGACATGGCTGCCCGGCTTTGATTGATGGGAGTATCAGCCTTGAATTGTTCGAGATGTTTATTCAAGTTTTTTAACATTCCTTCCCAATCCGGTTCCGGAATGCTTTCGTAGCTTCCTTTTCCAGAAGCACTAGTGTAATCCGCTTCGATAAGGCTGCTCAAGCAGAACCGTGCGATTAGTCCGGCATGGAATGCTTGTTTTTTTGGACAGTGGCCAAACAGTGTTGTAAGGAGGGTGTAAACATTCTTGAATTCCGTGGCCAGTTCCGTTTTTTTCAGGAGAGAGTAGTAATGCTCTTTCTCCTGAAACGTCAATTTGGACAGGATTTCATCAAGATGGGTTTTCTCGCCGGATTTTTCCATGCGCTTGGAGAATACGTCATCTCCGGGCATCGTGCCACGGAAGCAGTCAATGAGAGCAGAGTTGTGATGGGAGGCAATACATAAAGCAATGATTTGCCGGAAGATAAAAAATTCTTCAGAGTCCTCCGGGATGGGGAAATAATTCCAGACAAACTGGGCTCCAGCAGTGGAATGGTCTATGCCGCCTTTTGGAATTGGAGGACTGATATGTTGAGAGAGAGCATCCATGTATTGCTGAAAGTCTACACTCATTTTGCCGAAGTCGTGCATGCCGCCGATCAAGGCTCCAAATTGCGATAGCCCTAAGGGAGCAAGCAGGGTGGACATCGTACGGGCACATTCTTGTTCGTGAGTGGAAAGAGACTGATGGGGGCGAGCCTGATACATGTGAAACTATCATAGGTTCCATATGATCATTTGCAATATATGAATTGATTAATTTAGTATTTTATTTAGTGTTTCACCCTGAACAGAATTTCCAAGATGTCTTCTTCCTTTTTTTCAGTGCCCCTGGCGGCATTACAGCATTACTTGTATTGTCCCAGGCAATGCGCACTGATTCATCTGGAATGCGCGTGGGCTGATAATCAATTTACGGCGGAGGGGAATGTATTTCATGAACGGGCGGATTCCGGCATGACGGAAAACCGCGGGCGAAAGAGGATCCTGCGTTCTCTTCATATTTCTTCCCTCCAATGGGGAATTCACGGCATTGCGGATGTCGTGGAGGTTGTTTATGCTGAGAAAGGCGGCATTCCCGTATCCATGACGCCCGTGGAGTACAAGGTTGGCAAGCCCAAACCGCACCGTGCGGATGAAGTGCAGGTGTGCGCCCAGGCCTTGTGCCTGGAAGAAATGTTTGGGTTGGAGATTCCCTCCGGTTTTCTGTTTTATGGAAAGACCCAGAAAAGGATGGAGGTGGTATTTGATGAAGAGCTGCGTATTCTGACAGCCGAGGCTATCAGGAATGCCAGGGAGGTTTTAACCGGGGAAGTGACGCCGCCGCCCATGTATTCCAAAGCCTGCAAATCCTGTTCCCTGGTCAATGACTGTCTTCCTAACGTTTGCCGGGAGCACAGGCAGACCATGAAAGCCCGGGTGGATAGTGTGTTTGAAGACAGCTTGGAAACAAGTGAAGCCGATGATTTATGAAGAAGCATTTAAATACATTGTTTGTGACGCTGGAAGGATGCTGGCTGTCCAAGGATGGCGATACTGTAAAAGTCAATGCGGAAGGAACGTGTCTGCTGAGGGTTCCCCTCCATAACTTGGAGGGTATTGTGACGCTGGGATGGGACATAGGAGTTTCCCCTTATTTGATGGGAGCCTGTGCGGAACGCGGCATCACGCTTTCCTTCTGCAATCCTTACGGTAAATTTCTGGCTGGCGTACAGGGCTTCATGAAGGGAAATATCCTGTTGCGCCGGGAGCAATACCGCTGGGCTGATGATGAGGCAAGATGGGTTGGCGTTGCCCGGGAAATGATAGGAGCCAAAATTGCGAATTGCCGCAGTCTGCTTTTAAGGGCGCAAAGAACATACGGGAAAGATTTGTCGGAGGCGATCGATCGTCTGGCGGCTTTTTGCCGCATGGCACGTGGATGCAATTCCGGAGACATGTTGCGGGGCATTGAAGGTTCCGCAGCGGAAACCTATTTTTCCTGCTTGTCCCATTGCCAGAGGACGGAAGATCCGGAGCTGGTGTTTGAAAGCCGCAATAGACGTCCTCCCAAAGATTGTTTTAATGCTCTTTTATCTTTTCTATACAGTTTGTTGTGCCATGACTCCAGGTCCGCCCTTGAAAGTTCCGGCATTGATGCCGCCGCAGGCTTTCTGCACCGTGACCGCCCGGGGCGTCCCGGAATGGCTTTGGATCTGATGGAGGAATTCCGGGCTCCTCTTGCCGATCGCCTGGCCCTTACCCTGATTAACCGCAAGCAGATATCCTCAGATGATTTTGACAAGGAAGAATCCGGAGCCGTTTTTTTGAAGGAAGATTCCCGTAAAAAAGTATTAAATGCCTGGCAGGAACGGAAAAAGACCGTTCTGGTGCATCCTTTTCTTCAGGAAAAAACCACCCTGGGATTGCTGATTCATATTCAGGCCCTTTTGTTGGCACGCCATTTGCGTGGGGATCTGGATTGCTACCCTCCGTTCATCGGCAAGTAAAACGAGCTGTTGTCATGTATATTCTCATTACGTATGATGTAGCTACGGATGACAAGGCCGGACAGCGGCAAGTGGCCGGAGCCTGTGAAAATGTCGGACAGAGAGTGCAGAATTCCGTATTTGAATGTGAATTGCCTCCTGCTCAATTGGTTGACATCAGGAACAAGCTGCTTAAGATTATTGATAGCGAGAGTGACAGCCTCAGAATTTATCATATGGGGTCCAATTGGCATCATAAAATAGAACAATTGGGTAAGGAGAAAAGCTATGACATCTCTGGTTCCTTGATTATTTAAAGACTGTTGAACATGGCCTGTGCGCCAACCTCAAGCTCACACGAATTCCCCGGTAGGTCGGCGATTGGTGTAATGCATTGGGAATAGAAGATTGACAGATAAATACTCAGAAAGAGCAACCGTGCAATGACGGTCTTTTTAGGGAGGTTGGCGCAAAGTATGATTTGCTTTGTTGAGTAGCAATGTATAAGGTTGGGCGCAGTCGCACTCCGCAAGGAGTGCGTGGATTGAAACCCGGCTTGGCAAACTTGTCCAGTAGTACTTCCGAGTCGCACTCCGCAAGGAGTGCGTGGATTGAAACCTCAATCTCCCGGAGCTTGGTATCAAGGCGAACCGTCGCACTCCGCAAGGAGTGCGTGGATTGAAACCTTTCAGATACACCTTTACCCGGCTACCGTCTGTGTCGCACTCCGCAAGGAGTGCGTGGATTGAAACTCCATGAGGTCATCCCGTGTTTCAGCTACGGCGGTCGCACTCCGCAAGGAGTGCGTGGATTGAAACTTCCACTTTAACGGCTTGTGTAAAATAGGCGCACGTCGCACTCCGCAAGGAGTGCGTGGATTGAAACATCAAACGCCGTTAATAGCCGAGGTGAAAAGTGCCGTCGCACTCCGCAAGGAGTGCGTGGATTGAAACCCACACATTTATCATGTCCAGGTCTTCCAGCGCAGTCGCACTCCGCAAGGAGTGCGTGGATTGAAACTGCTCTCTTTATCATCTAACCGTCAACGATAGGGTCGCACTCCGCAAGGAGTGCGTGGATTGAAACAATTGGTACCAAGTTAAATGCCCACTTGGCGGCAGTCGCACTCCGCAAGGAGTGCGTGGATTGAAACAACTTCTCCGGTGGGGGTAACGGCGGAATAGGCAGTCGCACTCCGCAAGGAGTGCGTGGATTGAAACTATTGTTTATTGTTTATTGTTAGTTTGTTAGGGTGTCGCACTCCGCAAGGAGTGCGTGGATTGAAACATCACCTCATCGCCGGGTGCTGATTCCGGCACCTGTCGCACTCCGCAAGGAGTGCGTGGATTGAAACGATTTGTGAGCTTAAGCCATTCCGTGCGGGAAAGTCGCACTCCGCAAGGAGTGCGTGGATTGAAACAGGTTATCAGATTTTATTATCTTGTCAATTAGTTGTCGCACTCCGCAAGGAGTGCGTGGATTGAAACAATCGTGTCCTCGTCAATGTCGAGGATGAGTTCTGTCGCACTCCGCAAGGAGTGCGTGGATTGAAACCCGCCCCATATATTTCCGCTTCCGCTGGTGTGAGGTCGCACTCCGCAAGGAGTGCGTGGATTGAAACTTGGCATGGTCATCGTAAATGCTCATAATCTTATGTCGCACTCCGCAAGGAGTGCGTGGATTGAAACGGCAAACAGGACAAGGGACAAAATGCCCGCGCCGGTCGCACTCCGCAAGGAGTGCGTGGATTGAAACATCAGGCTATCACACCTCTAAAACAACTCCATTGGTCGCACTCCGCAAGGAGTGCGTGGATTGAAACCTCGCACGGTTATGTTCCGGTGGCATGGTTGCAAGTCGCACTCCGCAAGGAGTGCGTGGATTGAAACCCACCGGGGAAATTGCCACACTGGTCAAAAACCGTCGCACTCCGCAAGGAGTGCGTGGATTGAAACTTTTAGTTAGTGTTTTGTTGTCCGGGGTTGCCCTGTCGCACTCCGCAAGGAGTGCGTGGATTGAAACAAGGAACAGGTTAATTTCATCGATGTCATAGTTAGTCGCACTCCGCAAGGAGTGCGTGGATTGAAACCACGTGGAACAATTTAAGGCCAAAAGAAGCCAAAGTCGCACTCCGCAAGGAGTGCGTGGATTGAAACACCTTCGATGAAACGATTGCGTTGATTGCTTCGGTCGCACTCCGCAAGGAGTGCGTGGATTGAAACTATGGCATCCCCTACATTTTTTGCCAATCTTTCCGTCGCACTCCGCAAGGAGTGCGTGGATTGAAACCTTATTAGGTGTGAGGAATCGGAAGCGCATGTAAGTCGCACTCCGCAAGGAGTGCGTGGATTGAAACTGATTATTCTTCATGAGGTCATCACGTGTTTCAGGTCGCACTCCGCAAGGAGTGCGTGGATTGAAACTAATGGGTGGGGTAGTTGGGGCTGGAGGTCAGGCGTCGCACTCCGCAAGGAGTGCGTGGATTGAAACCCCACACACTAGATAAGTGATTGCGTAGGTGGGAGTCGCACTCCGCAAGGAGTGCGTGGATTGAAACTATTGTTTTATTGTTAATATGTTAGAGCGGCGTGTCGCACTCCGCAAGGAGTGCGTGGATTGAAACGTGTCGATGACGGCGGACTGCTCCGTCTTCTTCTGTCGCACTCCGCAAGGAGTGCGTGGATTGAAACGATGTGCGGGCAATCCTCGTATTTGACGCGGATTGTCGCACTCCGCAAGGAGTGCGTGGATTGAAACCATGTAATCGTGTGTTTCCAATCCGATACAAATTGTCGCACTCCGCAAGGAGTGCGTGGATTGAAACCAAAACCCGGAAACACTCCCGGAAGCCGGATTTCGTCGCACTCCGCAAGGAGTGCGTGGATTGAAACAACGTAAGCGAAAAGGCCCGCCCCCTCGTAAAAGGTCGCACTCCGCAAGGAGTGCGTGGATTGAAACGATGTACAGAACGAGGGTAAGGCCGTCGTACTTCGGTCGCACTCCGCAAGGAGTGCGTGGATTGAAACTATTGTTTTATTGTTAATATGTTAGAGCGGCGTAAGTCGCACTCCGCAAGGAGTGCGTGGATTGAAACATTCTTTTCCGTCCGCGTCGGGAGACGCGGGCGGGTCGCACTCCGCAAGGAGTGCGTGGATTGAAACTCTGCCATTTGCCGCTGATGATTATTTCCGAGGGGTCGCACTCCGCAAGGAGTGCGTGGATTGAAACTCTTTTAGTTTAGTTTAGTGTTTTGGTTTGTTGTGTCGCACTCCGCAAGGAGTGCGTGGATTGAAACTTTATATAGTGTTCTCATTTCCGGGGTTGCCCCCGTCGCACTCCGCAAGGAGTGCGTGGATTGAAACCGATAGGGATTGTGATTGAAGGCCTGAAATGGACGTCGCACTCCGCAAGGAGTGCGTGGATTGAAACAACGGGTTACGATTGTGTCATACAAATTAAAAAAGTCGCACTCCGCAAGGAGTGCGTGGATTGAAACCTCGCATGGATATGTTCCGGTGGCATGGTTGCAATGTCGCACTCCGCAAGGAGTGCGTGGATTGAAACCGAATATGGATTGCCCATGTATGACGAGGCTACGGGTCGCACTCCGCAAGGAGTGCGTGGATTGAAACTGATTATTCTTCATGAGGTCATCACGTGTTTCAGGTCGCACTCCGCAAGGAGTGCGTGGATTGAAACACGGCGGTACAAGGAATCCCTACTAAAACGGTAGGGATGTCGCACTCCGCAAGGAGTGCGTGGATTGAAACACGGTCCTATAGCATGTACGGCGGGGTCATTCAGGTCGCACTCCGCAAGGAGTGCGTGGATTGAAACTTTCTATTAGTTAGGGTTGCTTTCATAGGGCGGGTCGCACTCCGCAAGGAGTGCGTGGATTGAAACAAGGAACAGGTTAATTTCATCGATGTCATAATTAGTCGCACTCCGCAAGGAGTGCGTGGATTGAAACCGGGGAAACCGGGGAATCCGGGGGTTGTATGACAGTCGCACTCCGCAAGGAGTGCGTGGATTGAAACCACATAAGCGAAACGGGCGGCATCCTCGTAAAAGGTCGCACTCCGCAAGGAGTGCGTGGATTGAAACAAATCCCTACATAGTGAGGGCGTCAGGGGCGCGGGTCGCACTCCGCAAGGAGTGCGTGGATTGAAACCCCCCTCGTAGGTCTCGCATTCCGCCGGGGTTAAGTCGCACTCCGCAAGGAGTGCGTGGATTGAAACTCATGGGACGTTGCCCCCGCCCTTGCGGATTTGGGTCGCACTCCGCAAGGAGTGCGTGGATTGAAACCATCGTCCTGGTCTTGCTCAACCGGTCCCAGGCGGTCGCACTCCGCAAGGAGTGCGTGGATTGAAACCTTTTAGTGGTTTTAGTTTAGCTGATTTTATTATGTCGCACTCCGCAAGGAGTGCGTGGATTGAAACCCTTCCCTTCCCGGCTGATGACTATTTCCGGGGGTCGCACTCCGCAAGGAGTGCGTGGATTGAAACAAGTCTGGACTAACATTTTAAGTCCGGTCTAACTTGTCGCACTCCGCAAGGAGTGCGTGGATTGAAACATAAAAGTCCGGGGGGTGTACGTCTACCGCGCCCGTCGCACTCCGCAAGGAGTGCGTGGATTGAAACAGCAGGGGTTAAATAGTAGCGGTGGACGAAAAAAGTCGCACTCCGCAAGGAGTGCGTGGATTGAAACCCGTTGCATGGTTGCAATGGGATGATTCACAGGCGTCGCACTCCGCAAGGAGTGCGTGGATTGAAACTTCCCTGGGACGTTAAACCTGCCCTCAATGATTTGTCGCACTCCGCAAGGAGTGCGTGGATTGAAACGTTTCCCCGGTGCGGGTGATTTGCGTGTATGCCAGTCGCACTCCGCAAGGAGTGCGTGGATTGAAACCAGTTGAGGCGCAGAATATCCCCCAGCCGCTGGG
>OBXI01001702.1_pt1 | contig 11298 bp, 10 predicted proteins | sample 1538161 | NCBI WGS metagenome assembly OBXI01 (sample SAMEA2580142, study PRJEB22360) | human gut metagenome | biome: human gut; feature: human-associated habitat; material: faeces | place: Denmark | collected 2008/2010 | reverse complement strand
GCCCCACGAGGCCGGGGGAAGGCCGGGTCCTCCCGGGAGCCGTTCGAGGATGCCGCACAGGGAGCCGTCGATCAGCGCGTTCTGGACGCGTGTGGCCGTGGCGGCGGACGCTTTGCCGCGCGCGCGTCCCTGCTCAGCGGCCATTGAACTTCTCCTGGGTGGCGGCGAGTCCGTCGAAGATGATGGTTTCGGCCGCGTCGGCGCCGTCTGCGAGGAATTCCGGCAGCTGCTTGCGCTGGTCGGGTCCGAAACCGCCGAGCACCCAGTTGACGGTGTTGTCGTGCGCGTGGGCTCCGCGCTGAGCGTGGCCGACGCCCATGCGCACGCGCGCGTACTTCGGGGTGCTCAGGGCTTTGTCGATTGATTTGATGCCGTTGTGTCCGCCGGCGGATCCGCCCGCCTTGACCTTTATGCGGCCGAATTCGAGATCCATGTCGTCATGGATGACGACGACGTGATCCGGCTGGATCTGATAGTACGCGCTGATCGAGGCGACCGCGTTGCCCGAGTCGTTCATGTAGGTCAGCGGCTTGGCGAGGAAGAACTTGACGTTGCGACCCTGCAGATTCATCGCGCCCTTGCCGAGCATCGCGAGCCCCTTGTGGTCGGAAAAGGCGACGGACCAGCGTTCGGCCAATATGTCGGCGGTCATGAAGCCCATGTTGTGACGGGTGCCCTCGTACTTCTTGCCGGGATTGCCCAGCCCCACGATCAGCCAGAAATCGGATGCCATGTGTTACTCTCCTGTCTTCAACCTTAAGGATTGTACCCCACCCGCCAACGCCTTGACCCAATAGCTCATGTCATGCAGCTTGCCGTCAAGCGCGCCCACCGCGGCGGGAAGCAGGCCGAACCGGATGAATCCGAACCGCCGCATGAGCGCGACGGAGCCGGCGTTGTCGGCGTAGATGATCGCCGTGACATGCGTGAATCCGCGCTCTGCCGCGGCATCGATCAGCCATCGCACCATCATGGTGCCGAGTCCCTGGCGTTGGTGGTCGCCGGCGATGTAGTAGCTCAGTTCGGCGATGCCGTCGTATCCGGCCCGCTGATGGAATTTCGAAAGCGAGCCGAACCCCACGACGGCGCCTTCGGGACCTTCGATGACGACGACCGGATACTTGGCGCGTGGCCGATGGGAGTCGACCCACGCACGACGGCTTTCCAGAGACACCGGTTCAAGGTCGGCGGACGCTCCCCCACGGATCACCGCCTCGTTGTAGATGTCGGCGATGGCCGGAACGTCGGCGTCAACGGCCGCGCGGATGGTATAGGACATGTCTTCAAGCATAACAACCGCCCTGCCGGCGGGATAGGGCGGGTGAGACTGGTGTCAGCGGTGCATGATGCGCGATTCGCCTCGATCCGCCGACAGGAATGTGGACAACGGCCGCAAAATCGCGAAACGCGGGAGTTGTCCCGGCCATCCGACCGAACGCGGTCAATGGACGTCGGCCGTGCCGCTTGCCGGCAACGCCGTCAGCGGAACGGTCGAAGCGTCACGAGGCGGTGTAGAAGTCGACGGCCTCCTCGATGCCACCGCTGAACATGGCTTTGCCCTTCTGGATGACGATGCCCCTGTGGCAGAACTCCTTCGCGGTGCCGGTCGAGTGGGTGACGAACAGCACGGTCACGTTCTCGTTGGCGATGATGCTTTTGACCCGCTCGCGGCACTTCTTCGCGAACTTGCGGTCGCCGACGGACAGCGCCTCGTCCACCACCAGGATGTCCGGGCGGATCGACGACACGAACGCGAAGCCCAGACGGGCGCGCATACCGCTCGAATACGTGCGCATCGGCTGGTCGATGTACTTGCCGAGTTCCGAGAACTCCACGATCTCGGGAATGAGCTCCTTGGACTCCTCTTTCGACAAACCCCACAGCTGGCAGCGCATGTCGATGTTCTCCATGCCCGACAGCTTCATGTCGAAGCCCGCGGAAAGCTCCAGCAGCGCGGACACGCGCCCGTGCACCTCGACGGTGCCGGACGTCGGGAAGCACACGCCGGTGATCATCTTGAGCGCCGTGGACTTGCCGGCGCCGTTGTCGCCGAGCAGCGCCAGGGATTCGCCGCGGTTCACGGTGAAACTCAGGTCGTCGCTCGCATTGACCGTATCGTGCGGAATGCGCTTGGAGAAGGTGGACAGCAGGCGCAGCTTGTCGTTCTTGAACAGCTTGTACTGCTTGGTGACGTGGTCGAAGCGCACGGCGACGGGATTGCTCGCGTCCTCGTCGCGGATGACCGTGGCATCGCCCATTCGCGTGACATTCGATGGGAGCTTAGAGGACATCCGGCACCTCCATGTACAGACGGTGGTAGTTGTGCAGCGCGAGCACGACGAAGATCAGCAGCACGAACAGGAACGGCAGGAACGACTCCCAATCCGTGAAGAACCATTTGTTGTAGATAAAGCAGTCACGCACCGACTGCACGACCCATGTGACCGGGTTGAAGGACGCCACCAGACGGGCGGTGCGCGGCCAGCCGCTGATGTCGAACAGGATGCCGGACAGCCAGAAAAACGGGGTGCCGAGCGTCTTGAGCAGGTTCGAGAAATCGCGCGATATCGCGCTCAAAGGCGACAAAGCCATGGACCACGCCAGCCAGAAGATGAACATGAACACCATGACCAGCGGCAATTGCAGCATGTAGCGGCCAAGATGCACGCCGGTGAGCAGCGCCACCACAGTGGTGAACGCCATCATGCACGCGAAGATGATGAGCAGCGACAGCGTGTAGAACGTGGAGATCAGCGACAGCGGGAATTTGATGCGGTTCACCAGATACGGGTATCGACGGTATACGTCACTGCCGGTAGTAATCATGTCGGACATGAAGAACCACGGGAACACACCGGCGGTCCATGGCTAGAAACACCCGGGGAACCCCCCGGGGGGGGAGCCACAGCAGGAACGGCTTGCCGTTGACGTCGGACGAGCTGCGCAGACCGAATTTCAGTGCCACCCAGAAAACCAGGATGTACACGGCCGGCTTGGCGAACAGCCAGATCTTGCCGAGCGCGGCACCGCGGTACGTCTTCACCAGATCGATCTTCGCCAGATTCCAGACCTGCCGTCGCCAATGCCAGTTCTCGCCGACGACTTGCTTCAGTGTTGCAAACAATGTTCTTCCAAATCTGCTTGTCTTCTCATGGTCAGGTGTGGTCTCCCGCGAGGTCAGCCCATGTATGCGATGAGCTTGCGGTACATGTCTTCGAGACCTACCTGCGGCCTCCAGCCGAGCGCCTCAAGGCGTGACACGTCGAGTGGCAGGTGGTGCTCCGGCGGGTAGGGCGCGTTCGGGTCGACGTCGATGATGACGCGCGCGTCGCCCGTACCGAATTCGCGGTACACCATATCGGCCATCTCGCGGATTGACGAGTAGGTGGAGGGATTGGCCACGTTGTACGAGACGCCGTTCTCCCCCGCGACCAGCACGGTGAGGATGGCGGACACCGCGTCGACGGTGTATGAGTACATTCGTGTGCTTTCGCCGGTCGTCTTCATGACGAAGTCCTTGCCGGCCACGGCGTTGCGTGCGAGCGCCGCGAACAGGCGGACGTCGTCGCGAGGGATGCCCGGGCCGAAGGTCTGCGCCAGGCGGACGGCCTTGACCGGCACCTGGTATTCGGAATGGTATGAGACGCACAGGTTTTCGGCGGCGCGCTTGCCTTCGGAGTAGCAGCTGCGCACCGAGCAGGGGTCGATGTAGCCGACGGCGCTCTCGTCAAGCAGGTGTTCCGTGCCGCGCTGCTTGTTGCCCATGCCGTAGATCTCCATGCTGGAGACGTAGACGAAGGAGGCCGCGCCGCGGCGTCGCGCCAGTTCCAGCATCGACCTGGTGCCGTCTACGATCGCGAAGAACGTCTCGACCGGATGGGACATGAAGAACGACGATGCGGTCGGACAGGCGGTGTGGATGACATAGTCCGCCGGCAGGTCGAGCGAGTCGACATCTTCGAGCGATCCCTGATGCAGCACGAGCCCGTCGTCGGCCGTGTACTGCCCCAGCATGGCCTGTGCCTTGGCCGGGTCTCGCACCAGCGCGTCCACGATGATGCCCGCCCCCGTCAAGCGGTTGCGTTCCAGCAGCGTGCGGGCGCACAGCGAGCCGATAAGGCCCGTGGCGCCGGTGACGAGCACATGCCGGCCGGCGAGCGCATCCCAGTCGATGTCGAGATGCTGCGCCAGTGACGCATATTCCTCTTGCAGATCAAACATGATGGTCGTTGTCCTCCGTGTTCGTGTCACAGACCGAAGATCTGGGAGCTTTCCTCCGCGTCCATGATGGCGCGCATGATGTAGAAGTCCGATGGCGTGGTGATCTTGATGTTCGAGTTGGCGCCTTCCACCTCGTACAGTTTGTGGCCGTAGTACAACATAAGGGACGCAGAGTCGATGAAGTCGAGCCCCCCCCCTTCTTCCACGGCCTTGTGGTGTGCGTCATGCAGCTCGCCGAGGCGGAAGCACTGCGGGGCGCGGGCGAGCTGGCACTGTTTGCGGTCGATGATGTTGGTGATCACGCCGTCCTCGCTTTGCACGATGGTCTCGGTGGCGGGTACGACGGTGACGGCGCTGCCGTTCTTCTTCACACTGACGATGCAGTCGGTGATGGTCTGCTGGTCGATCAGCGGCCTGACACCGTCATGAACGATGACGACCGAATCCGCGGGATACAGTCTGTTCGCCTTGTCGACGCCGTTGCGGATCGACTCCTGCCCGGATGAGCCGCCTGGCACGATCGCGGCGATCTTACCGACGCCAAACTTGGCGATGAGCTGTTCGAGAACGTCGATGTATTCCTTCAGGCATACGACGACGATGGCGTCGATGTCGGGATGCTGATCGAACGCCTCAAGCGTGTAGATGATGATCGGTTTGCCGTGCACGAGCAGAAACTGCTTGGGCTTGGTTCGCGAATTCATGCGTTGGCCGGTGCCGCCCGCAAAAATGACAGCGATGTTCATGCCCTCTCCATCGTTATATGCGCTTTCGGGCTTGCAGCCCCGTTAACTCATACGTAGTCTATGTTCCAGACACGACTTATTTACCGAGCATTCACCTTTCTGTGGTATTCGGCACGCAGAGTGCACTAAGACGGATCACCATCAGCCCTTTCCAAACAGACGCATGACCGCCCGCAGTGGCACAGTGACCTTCCACGACTTCGAGTTACGGAGTTTCTGGACCTCGGCGCGAGATTTCTTGAGATCCGCTTCGAGCTTCTTTCGCTTCTCGGATAGTTTCTTGTTCTCAGTTTTCAAACGTTCGATGTCAAGGTGTTCAAGAATACGCTCGGCGCCGATCTCGCAACCCGATACCATCTGGCCCACATAGGCGGCATAGTCATCGGCGTAATAGCGGACATCTTTCTCTTTGAAGACAGGCAGCTTTGATTGCGCCTCACCCATGTACATCTCGTTCCATTCTTCCATGAATGTTATTCCCATCTCATTCATGGAAGAGAAATCCACCTGCAACTCTTGATCCTCAAATGCGATATTGCGCTCCTCTAGGTAGTCACGGAAGAAACGGTTCGGTCCGAACAGGAACGGGCCATTCACGTGAGGTACCAGCAGAGGGTTCAAATATAGAACAAAGGCATGTGAAACGAATACAGCCATATTTTCGCCCGCTGATCCATGCCTGAAAGATGCCCCACGATGATAGCGAAACCACGCAGAGCATCCAGCCATCCAATTCTTTGAGAAAGTCTCATTTCACTGTGTCGGAATCTCTGATTCATCAAGCCGCATATGTGCCCCTATACTCTTTGGCATTAAGTAAACGTTTCCCACGCAGCAGCCTGTGCTGAATCAGGTTGCACAGCCGTTTCAGGGGTATCGACAGCGCGATCGCGCCGATGATCACGACGGCCTCATAGCGCGGGTGCGTGGTCGGCAGGTCGTTGAGGTTCAGCATCTTGCGAATCATCACGTGAAGCAGATACAGTTCCAGCGAATACCGTCCGAACCAGCTCAGCACTTTTGATACCACGTCGTGAAGGCCTGCGAGCGCGGGCTTTCCCGCGCGGGCCATCACGTCCATGATGACGACGCCGCATATGCACAACAGCAGGTTCAACGCCGCGCGAAGGTACACCTTGACCAGAGGGACATCAACCAGCTGCATCGGGTAGAGCATGACGGCCACGGCCGTCAGGCATGCGGCGACCACGGGCATGGGCAATGGACGACGTTCATGCGAGAGCCTTCCCAGCAGCGCGCCGAAGATGAAGCACGGTATGCGGTTGACGATCAGATCGACGTTGTCGTAGAAAGACGGCGCGAATCTGTACAGCGCCACCGCGACCAGCACCGCGGCCGCACACAATGCCAACGTTCGCACCCATGCCGCGGCGACGTTTCGGGTACCGTCCACGACGGCGAACACGAGCGGAAACAGCACATAGCAAATCAGGCACACCGCTATGTACCAGAACCACTTCACACCGTCCGTGAAAAACGTGACGAATGCGATGTCGGCGAGGAAACGCACCACTCCGGCATCCGAATGGACGAAGTCGAACCAGATCCACCCGACCAGCGCCACGGCGACGTACGGCACCAGCACGCGGGTCAGCCGCTTGCGGTAGAACGCCCCCGCGTCCGGGTTGCGCTTCCACGAGTAGTACAGGCCCAGCCCCGAGATCATCAGGAACATGTCGACGCCGGAACTGCCGATATAGTCGTAGAACACCTGAGCGGGACCGTTGAAATGGTCGGCCGCGTTCGACAGGTCCTCGGTGTAGTGGAACGCCATGATCAGCAGGATCTGCACGCCCATCAGCACGCCGCGGTATTTGGACAGCAGCTCGTATGATGGGCGCCCGGCACCGCGTGGTGCCGCGTGCCGGGCAGTCTCGCCGGAGCCACTGCCGGGCTCACCGGCGCCGGCGGCGGGCGCGACGGCCATGCTCGTTTTCCCCGGCACGCTCACTCCTCCTCGTCGGAGGCGGACTTGGTATCCTTGTCGGCGACCTTGGAATCCAGCAGTTCCTTTGCCTTCCTTTCGGACTTGGCCGACTTGTCGGACTGCCGGACCGGCACCGCGCCTCCCTTACCGGAGGCCTGTTTGCGCACACCCGGAACATCCTTGCCGTAGATAATAGTGTCGATGGCACGGTCGCTGGCGAGTCCGCTGCGCTCGGCGGCGCGGTCGATGGACGAGGGGTGAGGGGAAACCGTCTCATAATGGCGAGTCCTCAGCACGTCCAGGAACTCGTCGAACGTATCGCACACCACGCCCGGCGCCATCTCGTCGATGGACCGCTGCACACCGCGGATCAGCGAATACGCGGTCTTGTCGGGCACGAAGAACACTACCGGCTTCTTGAGCAACAGGTAGTCGTAGAAGCACGACGAATAGTCGGTCACCAGCACATCGGCGATGAAGAACAGCTTCGTCAGGCTCTCATCGGACAGGTCGAAGATGCGGTCGGCGTACTCGGCAGAGATATCCGGACGCTTGCGGATGAAATGATGCATCTCGAACACGAAATACGTGTCCGTCTCGACACACATGCGGTACAGACGATCCATGTCGATCTCGTCATACGGGTAATACGCGGTGCGCTGACCGGTGCCGCGGAACGTCGGAGCGAACACGATGACGCGTCCCTTGGCCGACCACGGGAACTTGTCGGCCATCTCCTCGCGGTATTCCTTCTCGACCTTCTCATCGAGGAAATGGTCGAGCCTGGGCATGCCTGTGGCGAGCAGCGCCTCCTCCTCGATGCCGAACACCTCGGAATAGATGCGACGCAGGTGCTCGTTGCCGACCAGCGCGTACGTGTATCGGCGGTGCGCGGAATTGTACGGATCCGGCGAGCCCTTGAGACCAAAACGGGCATAGCCGACCGACTTGAAACCGACGCCGGCATGCCAGATCTGCGTCAGCGTCACATCTTCACCGGGGTCGATAAAGTTGAATACAGGGGTGTAATCGTCGATGAAGACGTACCGGCTTCGGGCGATCTCGAACAGGTCGCGCAGCCAGGCGACGATGTTCTGCCTGCCCGCGAATACGTTGCGGTACCGGGCACGAATATCGAAGCGCTTGTCCATGCCGCGCTCGATCATGCGGCTCTGCAACGCCTCCATATTCTCCGTCGGGCCCTCGCCGTTCTCCTTGAGGAAGAGGATTCGATTGCGCTTGCGCGGCACCAGCTTGGTCATCACCGAGTACGTCGCCGCGAAAACGTCCTTCTGCATCTGGCGACGACTGCGCTGACGGTGGCGCGGGGTCTTGTTGCGCTGGAAGAACTGCATGTGCAACGCGAGATAGATGAGACCGGCACGATTCGTCTTGGGCACGAACACACCAGTATAGGCGTAGCTGTTCTTGCCGTAGCGGAACACGCGGTCGAGATTGTCAAGCCGCTCCAGCACCTCATCGTCGTAGGTGACTCCGCTGGTGACATAGGGGGACCGAGCCACCAGTTCCAGACGCTCTTCGTCGGTGTACTGTGCGACCGCCTCATCATCGTCACGCAACTCCGGGGGCAGCAGGTGACGTACATCGTAGTCGACGCGCTGCGGCATGAGCGGGTATTCGGCGTACAGCGCCTGCAGACTGAAGAGCGCAGACTCCTTGATTTTCTCGCAGATGATCCATTGGCCGCCGGGAAGCACCTCGCGCCCGTCCCCGAGCACCAGGTTCAGGCGGGCGCGGCGGACACCGCTCTCAAGCCCGACGATCTCGAACGGAACGAACTGGCGACGTCCCACGCAATACAGCCACGGCACACCACCATCCCGCGAGGAATAGTCGATCTCCAAGTAACTTGACCGCCAGCGGATTTGGTGAACGTCCAGTGACATCCCCGGGCTCCTTTACGACACCTTATGGTTCCCCTTGTGGTAACCCATGTAATATATAGAGTTGCAGTTACGGTAGACCGGCTAACACACCAACCTGATGCTTCGGTAAGGGAGAACAAGAATGAAACGTCATCTGATTAATGCAGTTCGGATGATGATGCTTCTTACATATAGGTTCTTCCGCGCGTTCCCGCGCAAGCGTAGGATTGTGTGCCTGAGTCGCGAGAGCGACCGCCCGACCACCGATTTCCGGCTCATCCGCCATTATGTGAGACAGACGCATCCGGATTATTCCGTGGTGATCCTCGCCAAGAAGCTGCACAACCCGGTACGATACGGGTTCCATATGATCCGGCAGCTGTATTTCATCGCCACCAGCCAGGCGGTGCTGCTCGACACCTACGCCATCGTGGTAAGCCTGCTCGCCGGCTACATCGACGTGCCCGTCATCCAGATGTGGCATGCGCTCGGCAACATGAAGAAGTTCGGATACACCGCGTTGGGCTCCAAGGAAGGCCGGAAGTTCTCCACCGCCTCGCTGCTGAACATGCATCGCGGGTACACGTCCGTGCTCATCTCATCCAAATCGTTCATCAGCGATTACGCTCGCGGCTTCGACATCGACCCGTCCATCATCTACGAGGCGCCACTGCCCCGCACCGATCTGCTGATCAACAGCTCGTACCGGGCGCAGCAGCGCGAACGCATCATCCGCGAGTTCCCGGAACTCGGGCGCAAGCTCAACATCGTCTACTGCCCCACGTTCCGCAAAAAGACGCCCGCCAATCAGACTCAGGCGGCAGCAGCCCTCGCCGATGCCATCGATTACGACAAGTACAACCTGATCGTGAAATGCCATCCGTTGGACGACCTGCGTATCAACAATCCGCACGTATTCCAGCACTATCCGAGCCAGTACGACATGCTGTTCGTCGCCGATTACGTCATCAGCGACTATTCGACCGTGATCTATGAGGCCGGACTGCTTGACCTGCCGGTGTTCCTCTATGCGTACGACTGGCCGGACTATTCGAAGAAACGCAGCCTGTACATCGACCCGAAGCGCGATATCCCGACGCTGTTCACGGATGATGCCGAGGCGATCGTGAGAGCCATCGAGCACGACGATTTCGACCATGCCGCCTATCAGGCGTTCATCCGTCGCAACGTGGCCATCCCCGAGCACGGCTCCTGCACGGCGCGCGTAGTCGAGCACGTATTCGATCTCATCGCCGCCCGCTAGTCAGGTTCCCCTTTCCCACTAGTCAGCTCCCTCCCTCCCGCGAAAGTTCCGTTTGAAGACCGCCGGATGGGACTTCCGCGAGAGAAGGTGTGGGGATGGTTACCGACCGACTGCCATCTAGCCCTCGCCTGTACCACACCATGCGATTTTTGACGGTTTTGGGGCTGGTGTGGCCAAGGGTGATTCCGGGCTCATCCACCGATCATTGGAAAATGGCGGTTTTCACGACTCGCATTCTGCCACACCACATGATGTGAAGGCTCACATCGCATGGTGTGGCCTTCTGCTGTACCACACCATGCGATTTTGGGGTGTTTTTCGCCTAGTGTGGCACACGGGCTGGGAGCGAATCAGATGGTCAGGTGGGTAGAGCATGGCTGGGGGCCGTTCTGGGCCGAGAACCACCCCCCCCCCCCAGTCATGCTGCGCATGACAGCCCCCGGTGTGGGGGCGTTCACAGTACTGGGGTTTTCTGGTTTGGCTCTTACTTGCCACCGTCGAGTTCGATGGCCTTGTTGAGGGCTTCTTCCAGTTGCTTCTGGGCTTCACCGTAGGCGGTCCAGTCGCCGTTCTTCATGGCGGACTGGGAGTCCTTCATCGCTTGGGCCGCATCCTTCAGCGCTTGCTGAAGCTCGGGGCTTTGGCTGCCGCCCTGCGAGGAGGAACCGTTCTGGTCCTTGCCCTCGTTCGTACCACTGCCATTCGCGTTGCCGTTGCTCTCGCTGCCATCACCGGATTCAGTGCCGTTCTGCCCGCCACTGTTCTGCCCGTCACCGCTTTGAGACGTGTTGCCGGAATTCTCGGCATCGCCCGCGGACGCACCCGAATTGCCGCCGAACACCTGGTCGAGCGCCTCGTCGAGCGTATCGGCGAATCCGACCTGGTCGCCGAACGCCACCAGCACCTTCTTGAGCAGCGGGAAGCTGGTCGATCCGCTGGACTGCACGTACACCGGCTGCACATACACCAGACCGCCACCCAGCGGCAGTGTCAGCAGGTTGCCTCGGTTGACCTTGGTGGAACCGGATTCGAGCAGGTTCAACTCCTTCGACACGTCCGCGTTCGCGTTGAAGTTGTTCTGCGCCTGCCCCGGTCCGGGAACGTTGGAGTCCTTGGGCAGCTCCTGCAATCGTATCGTGCCGTAGTTCGGCCCGATTACGCCCTTTTCGTTGCCCGCGTCGGAATCCACCGACAGGAAGCCGGTGAGGATTTCTCGCGTGGACGTGCCGGCGG
>OBXI01001672.1_pt1 | contig 11520 bp, 13 predicted proteins | sample 1538161 | NCBI WGS metagenome assembly OBXI01 (sample SAMEA2580142, study PRJEB22360) | human gut metagenome | biome: human gut; feature: human-associated habitat; material: faeces | place: Denmark | collected 2008/2010 | reverse complement strand
GGAACACAATACCTGCAGATTCTGTTCAATACTTTTGCCACCTTTTGATACTGGAATAATATGATCGATATGTAATCCAACTTCATCAGGCATATATTTACCACAGATTTTGCAAGTATAATTATCACGTCTCATGATCCGCTCTCTTAATTCTCTGGTCATGAGCTTTCGTTGATTTTTTGAATGATATTGTTTTAATGTACAAGAATGACCTATTCTTCTTAATTTTTGATATCTAGTATTTAAATAATTAAAATTGCAGGAAAAATTTAAGCATTCCGTTTTTACTGTATATGGTAATTTTTTGTAATTGACTTGTTTGTATCGTGTTTGATTACGCGTTGCAGCAAATTGATACATATGTTCATCATCGATGACGTCATTATACTGTTTCATTCGATAGTTTTTTAAGAATGATTTTTGTATTCTTATTTCACATTCGTTTCTCCATTTTTGCACTTTCTGATAATGTTTTTCTATTGCAGAAAAATATCCATTATTTAGATATTGATCGATTAGATCATTCATCTCAGGTTTTCTTTTACCGCTTACATCAAAATTATGTACAAAATACGGATATTCAAATGGACATCTCAGAATATATCGAATGATATTTACCACAGTCAGAAGCAAGATAATGGAAACTGCAATAATTAAAATCCTGCTCGAATTCTGCTCGAATAGATGATTGAAATCATTTGTTATCTTATCTATTTCCATGAATCGTTTTTTTCTTTCATATTAATTAATGATTACTCTTGTCATTATTGCATTTCTGACAAAGCATCTGTAAATTACTATCAATTGTTCTGCCACCTTGACTCCATGGGATGATATGATCTCCCTGCATTTCATTATAGGCATATTCCTTATCAATTCCATTCTTTACACAACATGGGCATTTATGACCCTGACGTTCATATGCTCTGCGTTTCTGCGCTTCTGAAAATGAACGGATGGAAAGGAATTTTTCATCATGTTTTGTGCGATCAGATAATATGTATGGAATGATACCTGCATTTTTCGTTACATCATCATCCATAAGAAGTCTCTGAACATCAGCTTCGAGCGTATTGCTATTATATTGCTTATTATGATACTTATTATAAAGCAATCCCCATTCTTGCACATTAGTCATTCCTTTACGTGATTTTGGGAACAGCATCTTCGCCCAGTTGATGACCATTTGAAAATAAAGCCAAAGATCGTTTGCATCTGCATCATGCTGATGAATTGCCATATACATCTGTCCTGATTCTAAATTATCCCTATTAGCAATCCATGCTAATGCCTTTTCAAGATAATCCTGCCTGATCGGATTTCCCTTGATATATCCATCTGCCATTTGTCCTGCAACACAGTTTCTCTTTGAAAAATAGTTCTTTGCATCAGCAAGCCATGGGCCAGTATACGTTGCATTTAAAAGTTCTTGATTTGTCAATGTTTCACCTGCAATGTTGATACGTTTAAACCACTTTAACTTTTCATCTTCCGTACCTTCACACACATGGATTTCTAACTCATAATTTAAGATATTTTCTTTCTCTTCATCTGTAAGGTTATGAAAAAATCTATCATTTCCATTAACTTTAATAGGAAAATCACTATTAACATACTGTGCGATAGATATTGTACGCTGCTGCCCATCAAGACATTCAAAATGGTTGTCATCCACCTTTGACCAGTACATAAGACCAAGCGGAAAACCTTCCATCACAGTATCAATTACATCATCTCTTTTCTTGTCAGAATAAATATATTCTCGCTGATATTTTGGACGTAAAACTAGGATATGTTTACCATTGTCATAGCCATACACCCCACCATCATTATCATCTCTATAATTCTCGCAAAGCTCTCTAACTGTTACTGATTCTTTTGTTATATTCATAATCGTTTATCCTTTCATATTGATTTCAAATTCCCTAAAAATTGTATCAGCATTTCTTCTGTTGTAAGCTGATTATATTTCATAACTTATCTCTAAGACGGTTATTATAACCGAATACACCATCATCTCCATCATCTTTGTAGTTCTTTGTAAGGTCAGCTATTGTAACCTGACTAGGTGTAATTTTCATAATTAATTAGTTCTCCTTATAAATGATATAGATTTTTCCAAATCAGAAAGTTTAATTGATTCAGATAATTTACATAAATCAGCATATATTTGATTTAATTCGATATGTAAAGGTTTTTGTTTATTTATTGCCGAAGTCAATGGCATTGCCTGATCTATTTCATCCGGTTGTCTATTTTTATTGATTATATTTTTCGTTAAAATACTATATTGATAAGTTTTAAAACATAAATCTGCGTATTCATTAAAATATTTACAAAGATTTTGTCCATGTTTTCCGCTGAATATAAAAGAACATTCAATCCCATAACTGCGTAATTTTTCTATCGTTGATAAGAATAATTTATGGCTTTCTGTTTTCATTAACGATTTATCATCTCTATCATTCCATCCGATTGTACTTGATTCTAATATACTATCATTGGTTAATTCGCTAATTAGCATATCATCTATACAAAAATCGTTAAGAGATTTATTTCTAAAATGTAATTCAACAGCTTTTTGATGTGTCAACAATATTTTATATAGCTGATAAAGATATAGCCTTTTATCAAATAAAAATTGTTTATTAGAAATAAATTGTTGCCTACCTGTGAAAACAATGGCAATTACAGATACAATAATAGGAATCCAAAACTTTAAAATATCACTCATAATCAAACACATGCTTTCTCACGAATTAATATCCGTGCATATTTTTTTACTCCATCAATCATTGTATCTTTAGGTGAGTTCATACATCCACCAATCGGCATACTTAACGGATAAAAATAATCAATTGGCTCTATTTCCGTCTGATTGTTATTCTCGCGTAAGTAGGCTTCCCATTGATTTTTCCTTCTGCGTTTTTTATCATCCCGGCTATTGACGTCGTACAATGATACGAAAGTACGGTTGAACTCTCTCTCTCCCTCTCTAGTAAATACTAAATCTTTACCGTCATTGCCTTTACGAAAGGCTACGATTTCAAACTGCTCAGGACAGTAATAATCAATAAATGTAATCGGAACACCCATAACACCATCATAGTCACATGGAATTTCAGAATACTTATTCACATTGATGGCATCATAATTATCGTATTTCGGATATTCTTCTGGTGTATAATTTTTCCAAAGCACCAACCTTTCATGTCTTGCCTTATAATCAAGGTTTGTGTACCAACGAACGCCTTTTACACGAATAAATCTTCGACCATTCTCGTCAATACCACAACCCGATGCTTTCAATGGATAATCGTCAGGCACATAGAACTTTCTGTCACCTGAATGAATGCTTGCCCCATACCATAACTGATTATCCCTGATAAGTGGAAAAATCTCTTTATATGTAAGAGCGTTCATATTACCCAAAATCAGAAACTTTTTCTCATGTTCCATCAACACAGCCACATATTCTCTGAACAGACTAAACGGTGGGTTCGTTACCACAATATCGCACTCATCCAACAGATCCAGACATTCCTGATTCCTGAAATCTCCATTACCCTCTAATGGTGTTTTCACACCAACTTCAATATCATTATCGTCTCCACCTGTATATTCCATCTTATACGTTGCTTCTTCTCTGTCATAATGAGTAGAGATCAGCTTCTTTAAACCAAGCTCTGCAAAGTTTAAATGAAAATACTTCCAAAATGCAGACCACGTTGGATCATCACAATTGCAAAATACAATCTTATCTTTGAAATGCTTTTTATAATGCATCAGTTCTTTTGCTACGTCAGTTAACTGTGTATAAAATTCATCATTTTTCGCATTTTTCGCTTTGTGTAAATTCGTATTTTTAACCATTTTCTTTTTCTCCTTGTATATTTGTTCTCATTTCAAATATGCAAGATTTGAGAAAAAAAGTGGTTCCTATAAAAAATGAGCAGATTACAGCACATCTACTTATCTTTCTATATTTTTCTTATAGTGTTGTTTCTCCATTTGGCAGAATGAATTCAAAATGTCCATCGGATGGATTTTGAGATCCTAATCTTATATTTTCAAGATTCATTTTTTCAAAAAGTTGTTTGGCCCTTTCTTTATCTTCTGGCGTCCAATTTTTAATCTCATCCATACACTGCTGCAAAAACTCTAATGATTCTTTCTGGTCCATACTGATCACTCCTTTTTTCGATTCTTGTCATTTTGGTAGAACAATGTTCGAATCAGACTTCGTTTTAGAAGTTCTTTTTCTTCTTTTGGAATATCTATGTATTCTGGACGTTTTACCACTTTCTTGTGTTTGTATTCCGCATCTACGTTAACAAAAATGATTCCAACATGTTTCGGAACCTGTTCTTTCCATTTTTCTAATGACTGCTGCATATATAAGTCTCTTGATAAGACTAAGTAATTGTAATTTCCATACCATGATTTTGCAGCTTTACTGCGAAAATCATTCATACTAACTTTGATCTCATAGCATCGAAAAATATCTTTTCTTGCATCGTAGCTCATGAAATCTACAAGTTCTTTTTTCTTTTTTGGAAATTGGATCGTTACTTCTGTTGTGCCGTATTCTTTTGCAAGAGATGGATTAGTGCCAAAAAGATTTCGATATAGTATACTTTCAATGATGATAGTTTCTGATCGTTTCATTATTTATTTCCTCCACCAATTCTTATAGTTTTGTTTTTTTTTACTTTCTAATACAAATATGAGGGATTTGATTTTTCCGCTTTTTCACATATAAAAAACAGACAAGATCAATTCCTGTCTGTTTTCCAAAATTATGCTGCAACAACACTTTTCTGATTCATTTCAAATCCCTTCCATTCGACATAAGCCATGACAAGTTTATAAACAAACTCATTTCTGCTGCTATCCTGGTTACGATATTTTTCAATCAGCTCATTTCCATTCATGCAAAGTCCGCCAAAATAATGTTCGGTATTTTCTGCAATCCCAAATTGGCACATGTAATTCCAATAATCTGTAAAAATAGATTTTAAAGGACCGGATGGACCGATTTCTAATGCTTTGATCAACTGAACTGCATAATAATTATCATCTTCTCTTGCATATTGGATCAAAAAATTATCTTTTTGATTTTCATAGTTATTGGAATATTTTAAAAATGTAACTGTCAGGTTCATATAATCCTGAAATAAATGAAATGGTAAACTATTTGTTGCGAATTGAATTGCTGCCATAGCAAAACCTCCTTTTTCTCTCTTCGTCATATGTTTTTATATGATAAATATGAGAGATGGGAAGAAAAATAAAAAAACAGAGAAGAATTGAATCTTCCCTGCTTTGATTTGTAGTTTTGTATTTTGTTTTTTATGACAGATATTTCTTAAACTCTTCTTCCGTCATATTTGCTCGCTTTGATGCTTCCGCAATAGAAAGTAGATTATCTTTCACAAGATCAACTAAAGTTTTAATAGTTCCGTTAATTTCGCCTTTGATAAAACCTTTATCAAAACCTTTAATTTCAGCTCTCTCTGCGATTGATTCTGATAAATTACACATAGTCTCCACTTCCTTTCTGATTTCTGGAGTCCATACATTATATTCCTGATTCAGAATATCTTTCTTTTCTTGGAGAGGAACTTTTTCTGGATCAGCAAACAACGCACATAAGAAACGATAAAACTTGCTTTCATCTGCTTCCGGGACACAACTGTCATTGACTCCGATCATGATCAGATTAAAAATATCGATATCACCCTTCCAATGATGATCCCCAATGATATTATCATTGACCAGATGAATATGGTTCATACAATTTTCTCCGGTATTCATACAGATCCAGATACTGTAGGTCCTCTTGATATCCTGATAGTTCGATTTTGAAAATTCGCGTTCTTTCTGTGAAGCAATCACTCGACAGTCATAAAAGATTGCTCGATTTAGGAGTGGATATGAGGTATTCTCATTTCGCTGAGCCTCCACATTGATGATGATCTTATTTTTTCCATCTTTTGTCAAAATATAAAATATAACATCAAATCGGATCAATCCTTCATATCTTTCTGAATTCTCTGTGTTGAAGCCAACAATCCTTTCTCCATTTACGATCTTTTCTGCATTTGTTAATCCTGGTTCCGCAGGAATAACACTGATATATGGATCGCCTTCGATCAAAGGAATGACATCTTCCGGTTTCATTTCCTTGTATTCATCTACCGTATTGGTCAGAATATGGGACAAAACCTCTTTGTTTCCAAGTATCCTTTTTGCAGCTTCATCGTACTGATTATCACCTTCAGTACTATCCATTGCATTATTTAGATCTTTTCCCATTAACTTTCCTTTCCTTCTATATTATAGTACATTTTTTGTAATGATACAACTAGAAGAAAGTCGTCGATTTAAAATTGCATACAAAATACATATCTAACATCTCCTTTCTCTCAATCGTCATTTAAGTTACATCTTAAATATGAAAGATAGAAGATCTTGTAATTATCCATCAGGTTTTTCTGAGTGAATACTATCCAACTGCTTTTTAATTTCGACCAAAGATAAGATTTCTATCTTATATCTTTTCTTTTCTATTAAATACAGTATTTTTTCATATTCTTTCTCATTCCGATAACGCTCATAAATTAGTTTCTTAAGTCGTTCAGAATACTTCATATGATATCTGTTCTGAAAGATCATTCCTCTTAAAATATTCAAATCAACATGAGGATTTTCTTCTAATACAATATCCAAAACATTACTTTCTTTTGTTTCTTTGTAAAGATCATCATACCATATATTGTTTTTGATATCGTAAACCAAGGAATCCATATTATAAAATACCGTATAAGGCAAATTCTTTAAGTAATCTTCTTCAGAACATTTGATGATATTTTTCTTGTATGCCCATGTGCTTTCAATTCTCCATAGATCAATTGTAAAGTCATCGCAATTAATTTTATATCCGCCAAAAGAATTCTTTTTGGTATGATATTTTGCACAGATTTCATGAAACTGACCAACTTTTTTTGTGCTGATTACAAGATCAATATCTCTTACATTTTCAATATCACCTGTTTCCAAGAATTCTCTTAGAACTCCACCAATTAGATAAAGTTCTCCAATATTGTATAATTTCATAAATAGTTGATCTGCTATGGGATGATGATTCAAATATTCTTTTAAATTACTTCTTATTGATACTTCCATAAGAACATTCTCATTTTTTATTTAACTTTGCATTCATCGAATTAAGAAAATCTGCAGCTTCTTGCATTGCATTCTTTCCTGTGAAAACTTTTGCGATACCATTGTCTTTACACAAATTTTCAACGGCTTTGAGGTCGTGTACAATGGCATCTCCATCATATAAATTTAAGAAGATTGTTTTTTCTGGACGTTTGTTTGCATCGTCGATCAATTCTGCTATGGAATAGACTCCTTTAATTCCTTTCGTAATGCCATATACAACATAATCAGCAGTTTTTCTTTCATAAACTTCTTTCTGCCGATCTTTTTCATTCCAACCGTGAGTCATTGGATTGTAATAATCACATTTAAGCATTTTCTGAAATTTGTTTCGCCATTTCCATCCAGAACATGTCCCTCCCAAAAATACTTTCATTTCTCTTCCTCCTTTGTGTTCTTCGGTTTCTGGTTATTCATTACACTGACATCAACAAAAGTTCCTGCTTTGTTTTCATAATATAGGTATGCAAGTAAGGTATTAATCGCATTGTAGGCCTCTTCTTCTGTTGGATGATGAAAATTCATTGCATGAAGGATGTTCGAGCATTCTTCTTCTGATAAAGTTGACCAATCCATACAATATGCAGGCATATGCAATGGGCCGTCTACATCAACTAACGCAATATTTAACATTTTACTCATGCGCACATTTCTCCTTTTCCTGTTGATTTTTTCTTTTTCTATAAATATGAGAGAATTTTTAAAATTTATTTTTCACATATAAGATTCTCACGCTTCAAAGGAAGACCGCATTCATCCCCGTCCAACTTTCATTATGGACGGGGTATTCTGCTTAGATCAATAAAAAAGGACTCATCGTTCCTATAAAAGGAAAAAGATGAATCCCATAACTCCAACACTTAGAAAGCAAAATATGTCTCCACTGCTTTGTATTTCATTTCATTGATCGTCTCCTCGAATAACCTGTATCCTTGGATCTTGTAATAATCAAGAGGATTTTTTCCTAATCCCTGATAACGAGATACTTTTTGCAGATCTTCTACTTTCTGAATATGTTCTGTCCATTCAGAAATGATCGCATATGCCAAACATGATTTTAATCTCTGTGTGATCATACCTTCTTCATTGTCATTCTCAAGTGATCCTTTTAAGAAGTCTTTTAATTTTCTGGCAGCTTTCTTCTGTTCTACATCTTCTTTTGTGATATGAAGATCCTGTAAAGGTAATCTTTTTGCCAACTTGTCATAATCAAACGATTTGCACATCATGTCAATGATCTGATAAAACAGTCCTGCAACAGAAAACTGATTTAAAACTTTTGATTTTGCATCAATCACAGCTTCAAACTGAAGATTGTCGATCTTGTCATAATCAAACAGATTTTTTCGAATTCCATAGTAGTTCTGTTCAATTTTCTTCTGTGTTTTTAACACATGGTTTTGCATGGTCTTATTATTTAATTCTTCTGTTTCATTTTCTAAGATTTTAGAAGAAAGTTCACTGTTTCCATACTGTTTCATAAAATCATCTTCTAAGGAAACGAAGAACATGCTTTCCCCAGGATCTCCCTGTCTTCCAGCTCTACCGCGGAGCTGATCATCAATACGTCTGGCTTCATGCTTTCCACATCCAATTACATATAGGCCACCAAGATCAGCGACTCCATCTCCAAGTAAAATATCAGTTCCACGTCCTGCCATATTCGTTGCAACAGTGATCGCATCAATCTGTCCGGCTTTTGCAATGATCTCAGCTTCTTTTAAATGATTTTTTGCATTTAAAACTTCATGAGCAAGTCCTTCTTTTGTTAATAGATCACTGATTCGTTCAGACATCTGTACGCTTGTTGTACCGATCAAAACTGGTCGGTGCAATTCATGGATTCCTTTGACTCGTTCAATGATCGCATTTTCTTTTGCTTTCTTTGTAGCGTAAATCTGATCATTATGATCAACTCTGATCACAGGTTTGTTTGTAGGAATCTGTTCAACTTTTAAATGATAGATCTCTTTAAATTCTTTCCGATCTTTGTAAACAGTTCCACTCATACCAGCTTTCCTGTCATATAGATTAAAGAGACTCTGATAAGTGATCTTTGCAGCTGTTTTTGTCTGGTCCTGTACCTCAACGCCTTCTTTTGCTTCAATCGCTTCATGCAAACCATCAGAATATCTACGATCCTGTAAGATACGTCCTGTAAACTCATCAACGATCTGGATCGTTCCACGATCGACAATGTAATCCTTATCTTTATGCATCAATTCTTTTGCTTTGATCGCTGTTACAACATGATGCTGATATTTTACATTTTCCGGGGCAGAATAATTATCAATTCCAAAATATTTTTCAATCTTTGATACCCCATTCTCTGTTAAGATCACAGCTTTATCCTTTTCATTGATCAGATAATCTCCATCTTCATCCGGTAAGATTCCACTGATCGCATCGATCTTACTTAATTCTGTTTCTCCTGTTCCTCTGACTAATCTTTCAGCTAATACTTTTGCAGAGATAAATAACTGTTCGCCCTCTTCATTTTCATCCGAAATAATCAAAGGCGTTCTGGCTTCATCAATAAGAATGGAGTCCACTTCATCAATAATACAGTAATGTAATGCATTTTCAGATCTTAGCGTCTTTGTCCCTAAAAAACCTCTTAAATAATCAAATCCAATCTCTGTATTTGTTACATAAGTGACATCACAGGAATAAGCATTTCTTTTATCAATAGATGACATATCATTTAAAGAAACTCCAACAGATAATCCAAGGAATTCTAATACCTGTCCCATCCATTCTGCATCACGCTGTGCCAGATATTCATTGACCGTTACGATATGAACACCTTTTTCTTCTAATGCTCTGACATAAGCAGGAAAGATCGAAACCAGAGTTTTACCTTCTCCAGTTTTCATTTCTACGACTTTTCCATCATATAATGCTAAAGCTCCCATTAACTGTACTGGGAAAGCATCTAACCCGATCACACGTTTTGCAGCTTCTTTTACGACTGCAAAAGCTTCCAATTTAATATCTTTCACTGGCTTTTTACGAAATTCTTCTGTTTTTGCTTTTAATTCATCATCAGAAAGCTGAGAAATTTTTTTCTGCAGCTGTAAGATCTTATCGACTTCTGATTTTCTTTTCTGATTCATTGTTACTTTTCCCTCCTTAATACTTCTTCAAGTGTTGTATAAATTAAGTTCTTTTCTGGTTCCATTCGTGTTCCATCAGGTCTTGTACAATGAGCGTTTAGCATTGCTTCTTTGGAAACAGATATGAATTTTCCTTTTGTACAAAAAACTCCAAACAACTGATCATTTTTCTTTTCATTTCCTTGAACTCTGACAACGATCGCTCCGTTATTTTTCAATGCCTCCAGACAGATTTCGCCAAAATATGATTTCATGAATTTTACTTCCGATTCCGCAAACGCACCTGGCATATGGTAAACATCAACATCAGAATTCACATCATCCGTACAATTCAGAATTTTATCCTGATGAATCTGTAAAAGCTGATCTCTGAATTTTTTAGCCTCTTTGATTTCTTCCGAAGTGGCTTGCTCTACCAGTTTTTTTCGTTCTTTTTCCCGATCCTGCATATACAGATTTTCCGTATATCGAAAGATCAAAGGTTCCTGTCCCCATTCTCTCATACGGGCTTTATATGTTTTTTCTCCATATTTTTCTAAGAACCAGTCATGAAATTCATACAGGGTTTCTTTTTCTTCTTTTGTGAACTCTTTTTTTGTTGCTATCATTGCGAGCAGAGTTGCATTATAAGCACTCAAAAAACGGAGCATCTTGTCATTTGAAAAAGATCTTCCCATATAATTTTGAAAAGCATTGATCAAAGATTCTTTTTTCAGATCGATGATCGGAACATTATTTGCATTCATATTCTTCTCCTTATTCGTTTAGATTGATAAATGGCAGATTATATGCTGGGAATTTTGAAACATTTGTAATGTTTGCAACGATCGGTCTTAAATATCCGATCAGTAGTGCCTGAGCATTTTTTTCTAACAAAATATCAATCTTCCCATCATTTTGTATCTTTTCACTCCATTCAAATTCTGCTTCTACGGTGCATTTTAATGCAAAAGGTTGATCATTTTCAAAATCGTCAAGATCACCTAATACCAAAGACACACTGATCACTGCATGATTTCCTTCAATTTTTTTGATATTTGAAAGAATATTTTCTGTTATTTCAATTTTTTCTTTGTTCATCACAAAATTAGGATTTTCCATAAATACCATTTCTGTTAAATGAGGATTTGTGTACTGGAATTCACTTACTTTCATACATTCTCCACCTTTCTTATTT
>OBXI01001668.1_pt1 | contig 11547 bp, 10 predicted proteins | sample 1538161 | NCBI WGS metagenome assembly OBXI01 (sample SAMEA2580142, study PRJEB22360) | human gut metagenome | biome: human gut; feature: human-associated habitat; material: faeces | place: Denmark | collected 2008/2010 | reverse complement strand
TGACCAAAAGCGTTTTGTCTACAGTCTGAGGTCAGTGGATTTTGATCCACTGGCCTTTTGTGTTTTTGATAAATGATAAAATTTTTCATTAAACGAAAAAAGCTGGAAATAGGAAAAATAGGTGTTTATAATATTCATTCATAAATAGAATAAACCAAAGAATTCGCACAGGAGGAAATGAATTATGTTGAAATGTTTAAAAAAGATTGATAAAGCAAAAACCGGTATTTTCGCAGCAGGCGTTCTGTTCGGAACCGCAGGCATCAAAGTACTGTCCAGCAAGGATGCGAAGAAGCTGTACACCAACTGCACCGCAGCAGTTCTGCGCGCAAAAGAGTGTGTCATGAAGACTGCGACCACCATCCAGGAGAACGCAGAGGATATCTACGCAGAAGCTCAGCAGATCAACGAGGACAGAGCAGCAAAGGCAGCTCAGGAGTTTGACGGCGAGGTTGAGGCAGAAGCAGCAGAGACTGCAGCAGACGCTGAATAATCCATCGAATCTTACAACACAGAATAAATGACACCTGCATGCTTCGGCATCGCAGGTGTTTTCATGAAAGCAGGCATAAATTATGAGATTTGTGATCAAACATGAGATAAAGGGGAGACTCAGGGTTCACATTCTGCAGAGCCGTATGAGCTTTGCACAGGCAGATACACTGCAATACTATCTGGATGGACAGAGTAATATTGTCAGTGCCAAAATTCAGGAGCGCACCCTGGATGTCACGGTAGTCTATACCGGTTCCAGGGAGGAGGCACTGAAGACACTGGAGAATTTTACATATCAGGGTACAGAAGTGCCGGAGAACTATCTTGCTAATTCCGGCAGAGAGATGAACCGGGAATATAAGGATCAGCTGATCAATAAAGTGGTAATGCATTATGGGATCAGGCTGTTTCTGCCCATGGACATCCGTTCCGTGATCACCACAGTGAAGTCTTTCAAATATCTCTGGCACGGCGTGAAGACTCTGGCGAAGGGCAAGATCGAAGTACCGGTACTGGATGCCACTGCTATCGGTGTATCTGTGCTGCGTGGTGATTACAACACAGCAGGTTCCGTAATGTTCCTGCTCGGCATTGGCGAGATCCTGGAAGAGTGGACGCACAAAAAGTCTGTCGGTGATCTGGCGAGGAGCATGTCCTTAAACATTGACAAGGTATGGGTTGTGAGCAACGGACAGGAGATCCTGGTGCCGTCCACATCCATTAAGTCGGGTGATCTGGTAAGGATCCACATGGGCAATGTGATTCCTTTCGACGGTACAGTGACGGATGGAGAAGGTATGGTGAATCAGGCATCTCTGACCGGAGAATCCGTTCCGGTGAGAAAAATTCCCGGTGGAACTGTCTATGCCGGAACTGTGGTAGAAGAAGGTGAGCTGACTATCTGTGTGAAAGAAAACGGCGGCTCCAGCAAATATGAGAAGATCATGACCATGATAGAGGAATCCGAGAAGCTGAAATCCTCTCTGGAGGGTAAGGCAGAGCACCTGGCAGATAAGCTGGTACCCTATACTTTCTTAGGCACCGGTCTGGTATGGCTGTTCACACGGAATGTGACCAAGGCATTATCCGTGCTGATGGTGGATTTCTCCTGCGCATTGAAGTTGTCTATGCCGTTAGCAGTATTGTCTGCGATCCGTGAGGCAAGCACCTATGAGATCACGGTGAAGGGCGGCAAATACTTAGAGGCTATGGCAGATGCCACCACCATTGTATTTGACAAGACCGGAACCCTGACCAAGGCACAGCCTACCGTGGCGGATGTGGTATCCTTTAACGGACAACCCGCAGAGGAACTGCTTCGGATCGCTGCCTGCCTGGAGGAGCATTTCCCGCATTCCATGGCAAAGGCAGTGGTGCGTGAAGCGGCCCGCAAGGAGCTGGTACATGAAGAACTGCATACCAAAGTGGAATATATTGTAGCTCATGGAATCTCTTCCACTCTGGAAGGCAAGAAGATCATCATCGGCAGCTACCATTTCGTATTTGAGGATGAGCAGGCACAGATTCCGGAGGGCAGACAGGAGCTGTTCGACCAGCTGCCTGAGGAATACTCCCGCCTGTATATGGCAATTGACGGCAAGCTGGCTGCAGTGATCTGCATCGAGGATCCTCTCAGAGAAGAGGCTCCGGAGGTTATCCGACAGCTGAAGAGTCTCGGAATCCACAAGGTAGTCATGATGACAGGAGACAGCGACCGTATCGCTGGGGCAATTGCGGGTACCGTCGGCGTGGATGAGTATTATTCCGAGGTGTTGCCGGAGGACAAAGCAAGGTTCGTGGAGCATGAGAAGCAGGCAGGTCATAAAGTCATTATGATCGGTGACGGCATCAACGATTCCCCGGCATTGTCTGCGGCAGATGTTGGTATTGCCATCAGCGAGGGTGCACAGATCGCCAGAGAGATCGCGGATGTGACCATCGGCGCAGACAATCTGTATGAAGTGGCTACCCTGAAGGAATTGAGCAACTCTCTGATGGAGCGGATCCATAAAAATTACCGCATGATCGTAGGGATCAACACCGGACTGATCATTTTAGGTGTGGCAGGAATCATTCCTCCCACTACGTCCGCTCTTCTGCATAATACATCTACCCTGTGGATCAGCACCAAGAGCATGAAGAACCTTCTGGACAAAGAAGAAGTATAAAGAAAAAAACATAGGCCATTGTAAGGGGAAGGATGAGTTCCCCTTGCAGTGGCCTGCATTTTGCTCTATAGTAAGTTTGGACTAACCACAAAGTGTAATACAATTTGCCGAGAATGTACGGTACTTTTGTAGGAATTATATGTTGCATATTTGCAGATGCGTGTATATAATGATATAGTAATTCCTAGTTGAACGATAGAGATAGGAGGAAGTATATGTCAGAACAATTATTACAGGTGCGTAACTTGTCCGTAAGTGTAGAGGACAAGCCCATCCTTCATGGAATAGATTTAGAGGTTCGTCCCGGAGAGACCCACGTCCTCATGGGACCCAACGGTGCCGGCAAGTCCACATTGGGCTACACCATCATGGGAAGTCCCCGCTATGAGGTGACCGATGGTGAGATCCTGTTCAAAGGAAAAGAGCTGTTGGAGGAGACTGCAGACCAGAGAGCGAAGGACGGTATCTTTTTATCCTTCCAGAATCCGCTGGAGGTTCCCGGTGTCTCTCTGCGGAACTTTATCCGCAATGCGGTGGAACAGAGAAGTGGTTCCCGCATCAAGCTGTGGACATTTAAAAAGGAACTGGAGAAAGCTATGGAAGTCTTACAGATGGATCCTTCCTACGGTGACCGTGACCTGAATGTCGGATTTTCCGGCGGCGAGAAGAAAAAGGCAGAGATTCTGCAGTTACTTATGTTGAAGCCTTCACTGGCCATTCTGGATGAGACGGATTCCGGCCTGGACGTGGATGCAGTGCGTACCGTATCCAAGGGCGTGGAAGAGTACCAGAAGGACAAAAAGGGTGCTCTGCTGATCATCACCCACAGCACCAGAATCTTAGAGTATCTGCATGTGGACAAGACCCATGTTCTGGTAAACGGCAAGATCGTGGCATCCGGCGATGCTTCTCTCGTAGACGAGATCAACGAGCATGGTTTCGAGCGTTTTCTGGAAGCATAAGGAGGTTGACGATCTGAATGAGTGAACGTGAAAAGACATACGTGGAAGACGTCAACAGAAGCATTTATGATATCCGTAATGAGGAGAAGGACGTCTATCGTATTAAAAAGGGACTGACTCCCGATATTGTGGCGGAGATTTCCGAGAAAAAGAAGGATCCCGCATGGATGGCAAATTTCAGATTACAGTCTCTGCAGATCTATAATGAGATGGAAGTTCCCGACTGGGGTCCCTCTATTGAGGGTCTGAACATGGAAGACATCGTAACCTATGTAAAACCTAATACCCATATGAGCGCCAAATGGTCCGAAGTGCCGGAGGACATCAAGGATACCTTCGAAAAATTGGGGATCCCACAGGCGGAGCGGAAGTCCCTCGCCGGTGTGGGCGCCCAGTACGATTCCGAGCTGGTATATCACAATGTCAGGGAAGAAGTGGCAGCCCAGGGCGTAGTCTATACCGATATGGAGAGTGCCCTGAATGGGGAATATGCGGATATGGTGAGGAAGCATTTTATGAAGCTGGTGACCCCCAGAGATCACAAATTCGCAGCGCTGCACGGTGCTGTGTGGTCCGGCGGCTCCTTCGTATATGTTCCCCCCGGAGTGTCTGTGACGATTCCCCTGCAGTCTTATTTTCGACTGAACGCACCGGGAGCCGGACAGTTCGAGCATACCCTGATCATTGTGGACGAGGGTGCATACCTGCATTTTATCGAAGGCTGTTCCGCCCCGAAGTACAACGTGGCGAACCTCCATGCCGGCTGTGTGGAGCTGTTCGTGGGGAAAAATGCAAAACTGCGTTACTCCACCATCGAGAACTGGTCCAAGAATATGTACAATCTGAATACCAAGCGGGCGTTGGTGGAAGAAGGCGGTACCATAGAATGGGTATCCGGTTCCTTCGGATCCCACGTATCCTATCTGTACCCCATGAGCGTGCTGAACGGTAAGGGGGCCAGAGCGGAATTCACCGGCATCACCTTTGCGGGAGCCGGACAGAATCTGGATACCGGTACCAAAGTTGTCCACAATGCACCGGAGACCACTTCCTATATCAATACCAAGTCCATCTCCAAGGATGGAGGTATCAGTACTTTCCGAAGTTCCGTAGTGGTGAAGAACAGTGCGGCAAAGAGCAAATCCGCCGTATCCTGTCAGTCCCTGATGCTGGATGACAAGTCCCGCTCCGATACCATCCCGGCCATGGATATCCGTACCCAGGATGCCGATATCGGACACGAGGCGAAGATCGGCCGGATCAGCGATGAAGCAGTGTTCTATCTGATGTCCCGCGGTATCTCAGAAGAGGATGCCAGAGCCATGATCGTCAGCGGATTCGCAGACAATGTATCGAAGGAGCTGCCGTTGGAATACGCGGTGGAGATGAACAATCTGATCCGTCTGGAGATGAAGGGCAGCATCGGTTAATGTGGCAGGAGGAATGGAGATCAGTATGGAAAAAGAATATAATATGACCATTAACAGACTGCCGGCGAAGACCTGGAACTGGCTTCGCATGAACGAGACGCAGTTGGAAAAGATAGAAGTACCTACGGCAGGGGGGGGAAAGGTAAGCCTGCCGGAAAAAATAACAACAGCAGAAAATGAGGGATCCCAGCCCTGGAATGCGGATTTTGCAGGCATCCCATCCGGCATGGGAGAGGACATGGACGGTCTTCTGACAGCAGCGGGAGTGAAGGCACAACATTATGAGGCGTCTGAGGAAACCACAGAAGCACAGCCGTTGCTGTTGGATTATACCTACGTACAAAATAGTTTACAGGCCGGTGCCGTAGCAGTGAGAGCCCGGAAAAACAGTGAAATCACTGTGATCCAGGATTTTGCTTCCGACAGGGAGGCAGCAGGGCAGGCGGCAGTATCCACCAGACTGTATCTGGAAGAAGGAGCGAAGCTCCGGCTGATCCAGGTGCAGAGACTGGGCAGTGATTTTACTTTTATGAATGATATCGGAGCCCTGTGTGAAGAGAAGGCTTCCCTGGAAGTGATCCAGCTGATCCTCGGCGGAAAGAATACTTACCTTGGATGCAAGACTACCTTACAGGGCAGAGAGAGCAGCCTGAATGCCGACACCGCTTATATCGTGGGCGGTGACGGAAGACTGGATATGAATTATGTAGCTGTGCATGAAGGCAAAAAGACCCAGAGCAATATGCAGGCCGGCGGCGTTCTGCGGGATCATGCTTTCAAGCTGTATCGTGGCACCATTGATTTCAAATGGGGGGCTAAAGGTGCAGTAGGCAATGAAAAAGAGGATGTACTGTTATTATCCAACGATGTGGTGAACCAGACCATTCCCCTGATCCTCTGTGCGGAGGAAGATGTGGAAGGTAATCACGGCGCCACCATTGGCAAACTGGACGATGAGCTGCTGTTCTACCTGGAGAGCCGCAGCATGAACAGAGAGCAGATCTATGAGATGATGGCTATGGCCAAGGTGGATGCGGTCTGCCGCAAGATTCCTGATGCAGCTACACGGGCTAAGGTACAGGAGTTCCTTGGCAGAGCCGGGGAAGAAGAGGAAGCGGAAGAGTAAGATAACAGGAGGAAGTATGACGACTTCAATCAGCGAGATCCGTAAGGATTTTCCTCTGCTTATGAGTAACGATGTGATTTATCTGGACACGGCGGCGACTTCCCAGAAGCCGTCCTGTGTTCTGGAGGCAGAGAGAACATTTTATGAAAAATACAATGCCAATCCCCTGCGCGGATTATACGAGCTGGGAGAGGCGGCAACCGAAAAATACGAAGAAGCCAGAGAGACGGTCCGGGAGTTTTTAAATGCCAGAGAGGCGGCGGAGATCGTTTTCGTCCGCAATGCCACGGAAGGCTTGAATCTGGTGGCCTACAGTTTCGGCTCACTGGTACTGAAACCGGGAGATGAGATCCTGGTGAGCATTATGGAGCACCACAGCAATCTCCTGCCCTGGCAGCAGGCGGCAGCCAGAACCGGAGCAGTGGTGAAGTATCTGGAGTGCACCGAAGACGGAAAATATACCGAGGAAGCTTTTAAGGAGGCACTGAGCGAACGAACGAAGATCGTTGCTATGACCCAGGTATCCAATGTGCTGGGCTGCAAAAATGATATCAAGCGTTTTGCGCAGCTGGCACATGAGGCAGGCGCTTATTTCGTGGCAGACGGAGCCCAGAGCGTTCCCCATATGGCAGTGGATGTACAGGATCTGGATGTGGATTTTTTGGCATTTTCCGGACACAAGATGTATGCTCCCATGGGAATTGGTGCGTTATATGCGAAGAGAGAACTGTTGGAGCAGATGCCTCCTTTCCTGTGCGGCGGGGAAATGATCGATTCCGTCAGCCGTACCGGAGCCGTGTGGGCGGAAGTGCCACATAAGTTCGAAGCAGGAACGGTAAACGGTGCCGGAGCCTATGCACTGGCAGAGGCAATCCGGTATGTGCAGAAGATCGGTTTTGACTTTATCGAAGAGAGAGAAGCGAAGCTGACAGCCATGCTGATGGATGGCATGAAAGAGATTCCCGCAGTACACATTCTGGGCTCACAGAAAGCAGAAGACCATCACGGCATTGTGACCTTCAAACTGGACGGTGTGCATCCCCATGATGTGGCTTCTATTTTGGATGCGGATCATATCGCGGTCCGGGCGGGACATCATTGTGCCCAGCCGTTATTGCAACATTTGAAAGTATTGTCCACCACCAGAGTAAGCCTGGGTGTCTACAATACGGAAGAAGAGATTCAGGCATTTTTAGAAAGCCTTGCAAAGATAAGGAGACAGATGGGCTATGGAGAATAAGACATTTTATAATGAAATCCTGACGGAGCACAATCTGCATCCGTATCACAAGCACAAGCTGGAGGATGCAAATCTGGTGTTGGAGGGCGTTAATCCCAGCTGTGGTGATGACATTTTTCTGGAGCTGAAAGTGGAGGATGGTGTGGTAGTTGACGGTGCCTTCGAAGGCGACGGCTGTGCCATTTCCCAGGCTTCCGCGGACATGATGCTGGAGCTGGTCATTGGCAGAAGCAAGGAGGAAGCGTTGCATCTGGCAGACCTGTTCCTCAAGATGATCAAGGGAAGTATCACCGATGAAGAGAAGGACGAGCTGGAAGAGGCCTCTGTGCTGCAGGATATTGCCCACATGCCTGCTAGGGTAAAATGCGCGGTGCTTGGCTGGCATACTATGCAGGAATTATTGAAAACAGAAGAAAAATAGCTGATAAAAAGATAAAGATACATCTTGCACGCCCTTTTTGGATACGCTACAATGAAAAAAGAAGTGTAAGAAAAGCGGGGGGCTGTGCATGTTCCACATAGAGCTTATCATTGAATTCCTGGAAAACGTGATGAACAATATTGTCCAGGTGGCAATACTGTTCTTTGAATTTGTCGGAGTGATCGTTATTATTCTCTCCGGTCTGAAAGGGTTTTATAATTATGTGCGGCGGGTGCCGGATATGAAGATCACCCTGGCGCAGGGGCTTGCTGTAGGGCTGGAATTCAAGTTGTGCAGTGAGATCCTTAAGACCGTTATTGTCAGAGACTGGAAGGAGATCGTTACCGTAGCCGGTATCATCGGACTTCGTGCGGCACTGACTTTCCTGATCCATTGGGAGATCAAGGAAGAGAAGAATCATTCCTAAAAATCGGCAGCTGATGAAAATCGGCTGCTTTTTTTAGAATGATTTCCGGTTACCCAACAAAAGTCAATAAGTTTATCCAGATAAAGAGATTAAATTTGTAATGATATATAGGTTAAATTTGCACCTTGGAAAAAAGCTGTCAGAGGACTAACATATAACGATAAAGTATGTATTTATAAAAAAAGTGTAAAGAAATGCTAAAAAATCCGTTGCATTTGACACTTCGACGTGCTAAAGTTATCGATAGCATGAACGTAAATGTAATCGATTACGCATGCTTAAAAGGAAAGCAGAATGGAATTACAAAAGACACTTACTCCCGGGGAAGCGCTGGAACGCGTCCTGCGATCTTATCAGACCTACTACAATATCAAAACAGAGGCTGTAGAACCGCCATTCGCAGCCGAAGCAATCTTCGGATCCCATAATGAGCAGTACTTTCTGATCAAGAAAGCTAAGGTGGCAGATATTGACACCAATGAGACTGTGTATTTTGCCACAGAGGAATCTTTATCAAAGGATCGCCTTCTGGAACTGGACTCCATCGCCTGGGAACGGGGAACTGCCAACGTGCAGCCCTCATCCAATCATCGGAACAGCGATGTTGCCCTGATCATTCTGACCGGTCATGCAGAGGAGGATGCGCTTACACAGGTGAAAAAGTGCAAGCATTATCAGAGTTACCTCTGGGGATTTCATGGCTGGAGTAATTACCGTTTGATTGTCGCCGAGTTATCTTCGGGTCGGATCGTCCACAACCGCCACGGACAGATTCTGAAGAAGCTCGTGAAAAAGGCAATACAGTAAATACAAGGGACATGTGAGGAAGCAGTAATTTACAAAGTAAATTAACGGATTCCGAACAGTTTTAGAATTGCGAGAGCGGATTTTAGCGGAGCAATTCGTGTATTTGCGAAAAATTAAATCTGTGTATAAGAAAAGGAGAAACACAAATGACAGCATTATTAATTGTTTTGGCCGCTATCGTATTATTGTTTATCGGCTATGTGTTCTATGGCTCCTGGCTGGCAAAACAGTGGGGCATTGATCCTACCAAGAAGACTCCTGCTATTGAGAAGGAGGATGGTGTAGACTATGTTGCAGCAAAGCCCGCAGTACTTATGGGACATCATTTTTCCTCTATCGCCGGAGCAGGCCCGATCAACGGACCAATTCAGGCTTCCATCTTCGGATGGGTTCCCGTATTCCTGTGGTGTATTATCGGTGGTATTTTCTTCGGCGGTCTGCAGGACTTCGGATCTTTATTCGCATCTATCAGACATGACGGTAAATCTGTAGGTGAGATCATCGAGGATTCCATGGGATCCAGAGCAAAGAAGCTTTTCATTATTTTCGCACTTCTGGTATTGATCCTGGTAATCGCTTCCTTCGTTAACATCGTGGCAGGTACTTTCCTGACTGTGGCAGACGAAGCCGGCAAGACCGCTTTCGGTTTTGTGACCAATCCTACCGGTAACCAGTCTACCGCTATGATCTCTTTGTTATTTATTGTTCTGGCTGTTATTTATGGTTATGTGACCAACAGAATGGGTGTCAAGACTCTGCCCGCTACCATCGGTGGCATCATCGGTATCGTACTGATCACTGTTCTTGGCTTGAACGTTGGTTTTGCAATGAACCGTATCGCATGGATCGTATTCGTAGGTGTGTACATCGCTGTAGCTTCCCTGGTTCCCGTATGGATCCTGTTACAGCCCCGTGACTATCTGTCCAGCTTCCTGCTGTACGCTATGATCGGTCTGGCATTCATCGGTGTGGTTGCAGGTGCTTTCACCGGTACTGTTGCTTTCGATATTCCAGCTTTCACCAGCTGGGAGCCCAAGGCAGGACAGACCCTGTTCCCTATGCTGTTCATCACTGGTGCATGTTCCGGTTTCCACAGCCTGATCGCTACCGGTACTTCTTCCAAGCAGTTAGCTAACGAGAAGGATGCCAAGGCAATCGGTTACGGCTCCATGCTGATCGAGTCTGCTCTGGGTATCATCGCTCTGGTAGCAGTCGGTGCAGTATATCAGAAGTACTTAAACGGTGAGTTCGGATCTCCCGCAGCTGCATTCGCTGCAGGTATCGCATCCATGTTCGGTACCGAGACTTCCAAGGCATATGGCACCATTTACGCACTATTAACTCTGTCTGTATCCGTATTCGCGCTGACCAGTCTGGATACCGGTACCCGTCTGAGCCGTTTCATGTTCTCCGAGCTGTTCCTGAAGGAAGGCGAAGCTACTTACAAGGATGCCAAGGGCGCACGTAAGGTGCTGGCTCATCCTCTGTTCGGTACTGTATCCATGGTACTGATCGGCTGTATCCTCGGCGGTCTGTCCTTGAGCCAGATCTGGGGTCTGTTCGGTGCAGCCAACCAGTTGCTGGCAGGTATCGCACTGATGGCAGTAGCTGCATGGCTGGGTGAAGTTGGTAAGAACAACAAGATGTTCTACTTCCCTATGGTATTCATGCTTGCTGCAACTCTGACCAGCCTGGTGATCACTGTAATCAACAAGTGTAAGGCTATCGGCGCCGGCACCGCTGCATGGGGTGACTGGTTCCAGCTGTTCTTCGCAACTGCAATGGCAGTGCTGGCAATCTTCCTGGTAGTGGAAGGTGCACAGACCTTCGCTAAGCAGATGAAAGAGAAGAAGGCTAAGAAGGCTGCTTAATATAAGCGCAAGATACAAAAGATAAATAAAGTTTAGCAAAGAGAAATCCCGGAGACTGTGAAAGGCCTTCGGGATTTTTATTGTGTATGCGGGGACCGCAGAAGCGGTGTCCGGAATAATAATGGATGCGGCAATCGCAATATCAGCCCCGCGTAAGGAACCGGGGCAATTCTTCAATGGGAATCGGCTTGGAGAACTTATAGCCCTGTAAATAATCTGCATGACTGATGATACACAGTTCTTCCTGGGCATCGGTCTCTACACCTTCGTACAGTACCTTGTAACCCAGACGCTCAAAGGCGGTAGAGAAGTAATCCAGCATGAAGCGGGAATTGGCATCCTGATCCGCCATCAGTAAAAGGCTTCTGTCGAATTTGACCACATCCAGTTTCAGGCTTAAGATCCGGTCGAAATTGGAATAACCGGTTCCAAAATCATCCAGATAAGTACATACCCCCAACTGTTTGAACTCACTGACGCATTCCTGTACCAGTTCGTATTCCGTATCGTTCTGGGACTCCGTAAACTCAACGGCAATGGTGTGGAAGTCGATTCCGGCGGCTCGTACGATGGATTTGAATTCTTCCATGGTCAGCCGGT
>OBXI01001662.1_pt1 | contig 11589 bp, 10 predicted proteins | sample 1538161 | NCBI WGS metagenome assembly OBXI01 (sample SAMEA2580142, study PRJEB22360) | human gut metagenome | biome: human gut; feature: human-associated habitat; material: faeces | place: Denmark | collected 2008/2010 | reverse complement strand
GGGTGCGGCTTGCTTTGTAATGAATACCATAATCTCGAAGCAAGCGTCCAGAGTTGATACTCAACTTGAGAGATAGTACATTCGGTTTCATATCCGAACCGAGTTTTTCACATAGCTCTGAAGCTGTACCATTCCAACAGTTACCACCCGAAGAAACAAACTCTGAAATTTTTTCAAGCAACGGATCGGGCGGTTCTTCCCAAAGTTCCGTTTCGGCTTCTTCAAAATTCCAAACCAAACGCTTTGTATCTCTGACGAGTTTAATTTTCATATCCGGCTGATCCCTGCCTACAATATCGAGCGTGGCATTGTTAGAAGTGCGTTTTTCTTTTGTGAGCGCAAACGCTCCGTCCGCTGCACCAAGCAATCCGTTTGTGCCGGAAATCATATCAAATATATCTTCAGCCTTTTCTTTTCTGGTGTGGTGAACAATTAGCATTGTGACCTTGTAGCTATCGGCTAATGCTTTCAGCCTTGCAACAATATCGTAGTCGCTGCTGTAACTGTAATCAGCCCCGCCCGTTTCTCTCACACGCTTGAGCGTATCAATAATAATGAGTCCCGTGTCTGGGTGTTTACACATAAATCCTTTGATTTGTTCGTCCAATCCGCCGTTTACGGTTTTGCATTCCGTCGCAAAATACAAATCGTCTGTACCATCTGCGCCGAACATCTGAAACAGTCTTCGCTGTAAGCGTTGATAGTTATCTTCCAAAGCGAAGTACAACACCGGAGTTTTCTTCACCTTGTAATTCCATAGCGGTGTACCCGTGCTAATATGATAGGCAAGCTGTGCCATCATAAAACTTTTGCCGACCTTTGGAGAGCCTATGAATAAGTAGGCTCCCCGATAAAGCAGACCGTCAATCAATGCTTCCGTTGGCTCAAAGTCTGTATCATATAGTGCAGAAAGAGATACCGTTTTAAGATAGGACGGATCCATTTGCCTTAACATTTCTCTCTGCATTTCACGAAGACTTTTCTCTAAGTCCTTGAAATTTTCGGCACTATCGGTTATACTATCATTACATACATTTAGTGACTGCTCCGTATCTGCGCCAACAGATATAATCGGAGTGGTCATTTTTTTATTTTCCATTGTTGCCATCTCCTTTCAATCCGTTCATTGTGGTAGTAATAAGGTCAATAGTAGCAAGAAGCTCCGGCTCAATGCTCCCGCCGACATCAATTCGTTGCAATTCATTAAGGATGAATTCCATTTGAGTTTTAAGAGCCTTGTAAACTCTCGGATTTGGCTGAACCACCACCTCACGCTCCATACATTTGCGATAACAATATTCCTGCTTGGGCAATCCCGAAAGAGCAATGGCTCTGTTTAGCTCCTTTTGTTCTTCGGGAGATACTCTGAAAGCTACGGTAATACTGCGAAAACGATTATACTTATCAACATTTTTGGCTGACATAATATCACACTCCTTTATTCATAAAATCAAGTTTAACTGCCATTTCCTTTTGCTTTGACGGGAACAGATGCGCATAGCGATAAGTAATTTCTATACTCTCGTGTCCCACTCGGTCTGCAATGGCTACTGCCGAAAATCCCATATCAATTAAAAGGCTGATATGACTGTGCCTTAAATCGTGAATACGAATACGCTTTACACCTGCAGCTTTGGAGCCTCTGTCCATTTCGTGATGAAGATAGCTTTTCGTTATGTTAAAAATGCGGTCTTTCCTTTTCAGCCCGTACTGCATATTGAAAAACTCCTGCATTTCAGTACAAAGAAAATCCGGCATTTGCACCGTTCGGTTACTTTTCTTTGTTTTCGGTGAAGTAATCATATCTTCACCTTTTATTCGCTGATATGTTTTGCTGATTTTTACCGTTCCTTTTTCAAAATCAAAATCAGCAGGGGTAAGAGCAAGCAATTCTCCTTCACGGATACCTGTCCAATAAAGCATTTGAAAAGCATAGTAAGAAATCGGTTTATCCATCATTACTTCGGAGAACTTTTGATATTCTTCCTTTGTCCAAAACAGCATTTCCTTGCGTTCTTCACTACCCATATTTCCGGCTTTTGCGGCGGGATTGCTACGCAAGTCATAAAATCTTACCGCATAATTAAATATGGCGGAAAGTTGATTGTGCAGCGTTTTCAGGTAGGATGATGAATAGGGCTTATTCTCCTCATTACGATATGCAAGCATTTCATTTTGCCACGCTCGTACATCTTTGGTTGTAATCTCATCGATTTTGTAATTTTCAAAATACGGCAGAATTTTCTGCTGAATAATATTTTCTTTTGTTTGCCAAGTGCTTTCCTTTAATCGTGGCTTTTGCTCTCGGCAATAAATTTCAACAAAGGCAGAAAAGGGCATATCCAAATCTCCCGAATTTTGTTGTCGGAAAGTATGCTCCCATTCCTGCGCCTCTCGTTTGGTATCAAATCCTCGCTTACACTTTGGCTTGCGTTCGCCTTTCCAATTTGTGTATTGAGTCATCACATACCAAGTTCCGTTATCTTTGTTTTTGTAGGCCGGCATTATATCTCTCTCCTTTCTGCTCCGTAAACTCTTTCATTAAAATACTGTCGGCTGATGCGTCCTGCAACTGTGATATATCCTTTTGCACTCAACTCATCATTGAGCTGTTTTATAACCTTATATGCATAAGATTTCGATACATCCAATTCTTCTGCAACCTCATCGGCTCTGATAAAAGATTTTTCTGTCATAAAAATACCTCCTTTATAATTGTTTTGGTTGTTTAGTGTCGGATACTTTCTGGCCGCCATCCGATTTGCCCGGGCGGACACACCATTACTGTGATGTGCGACAGTTATTCACTTGTTAGACTAAAACATATTTGTTTAAGTCTGTATTTGCTATTATACTAAGCAAATACAGTTATGTCAAGAGGTTTTTGAGAAGATATTAAACTTTTTTGTTTTATCTATCTTGACAATCACTAAGCATATCTGTTATAATCAATTCAACTTTACATAAAGGAGCAATGATTATGGCTATTGGTGAAAGAATCCGTTTCTTTAGAAATTTAAGAGGTATGACCCAAAAGTGGTTGGGTCAGGCTGTGGGCTTTCCGCAAAAAACTGCCGACATTCGTATGGCGCAGTATGAGTCAGGCTCAAGAACGCCCAAAGAGGACTTGGTAAAGACACTTGCAGGAGTGCTTGAGGTTTCGCCTTTGGCGCTCAGAATTCCGGATATTGATAGTGAGCTTGGCTTTATACACACTCTTTTTGCCGTTGAGGATTTGTACGGCGTAAGAGTAGAGAAGAATGAAAATGAAGTACATATCGTCTTTGACGGTAATAAGCCGAGTGTTGACCGTTCTGTTTTCCAAATGCTTGCCGCTTGGGCAGAACAAGCTGAAAAATACAGAAGTGGCGAGATTTCTAAAGAACAATACGATGAGTGGCGATATACTTACCCCGAACAAGACACCACACAGCATTGGGCAAAGGTTCCGTCACAGGAACTCAGCGATGCTCTCGTAGAAGCCTTTAAGGATAAGCTCAAGGACTAATCAAGGAGGATTATAAATGGAAAAATTCTTCGGTTGGTTATTTACTTGTGAGCATATATTCACTTTGGCAACCGTACTTTTATCCGGTTTGATTTCGTGGTGGATTTCGGCAGCCTATTTCAAGAAAGGCAATCGTAACGCATTAAGATTAAATGTCTTGTTTCCGATGCGACGAATAATCTCCGAACAGCGTTCTTGGAAAAATTACAAAATTCTTGAAGATACTTCAAAAGCACACGATGCAAAATACCTTACCAAAAAGGAGCGAACTGCATTAACAGCTTTTCTGTCGGCTTATAAAAATGTATGTTCATATAACTATTCATCCGTTTGTGCCGAAAGTCTATTTTCATATTTCTGTTATAAGCTTGAGCAAAACGGCATTAACACAAAACCTGTTCCTATTGAAATTGATGATGAAATCGTTGATTATGAGGTGCCGTCAGATTTGCTTTATTTACGAGACGACCTTTCCAAAATTATTGAAGATCGACCTTTTGAATATGATGAAGAAGGTCGTACAACTAATATAATAAAGGATTTGTTTGTAGAGTATTGCAAACGGTTTTACAGCAATGATAAAATTGAATACTTTGATGATTATTCATTAGATGAAGTCCTCAAAAAAGCTAAAAATAGAACCGAATGGGATAAAAAGCTTGCCTCATATAAAGTTGCTAAAGATAATTTCCTTGCATTAAAGGTTTTCGAAAACAATTAAACCTTCAAACGACAGAAACCCCGTACTGACAAATTCCGTCAGTACGGGGTTTAATGTTAATATGGTATTTTTGCGAGCCACAAGATATTACTTTTTACTCACAAACCACTCGATACACACGATAAAGGGTACCGAGCAGAATCTTATCAAAATCTTATCAACGGGCTCTTTGAAAACATTGAAACCCTTGATATTACTGGGGTTTCAGACTTTTTCAATTTATTCCCACTCGCCCTCTGCAAAATCATCTTAAACAAGTTTGATTTGGTGATTTAGCAGAGAGTATCTACATTATTTGAATTATCGGATACACATCGGCTATCCGATTTTTTGTTGCCATGGTGTTGCCACGCGAACCGGAAACTTAACGCCAAGAAGTATAGATAAGTTGTCTCTTGTCGAATGCTTCCTTGCCGCCCTCCATAATATCAACAATCTGCTTATGCGTAGAATCCAAGTCAATATTACCTTGGGCAACATCAATTCTTGATTCTTGAAACTCGACAACTAATACTCTTTCGGAATCGCCAAGCACAGGGATGTTTGCGTTATGTGTAGCAAATATAAACTGCATATAAGGTTTTTTCTGTGCAATAGCGGTAATGACTTCATCATAGATCACCTTATTATCGAGATCATCTTCCGGTTGATCAATGAAGATAATATCATTATCATCTTGTGTCAATATAAACAGTATAAGTGCTGATGCTCGCTGCCCGATTGAGTGTTACCTCAACAGTTTTCCATGATAATAAATATCTACTTTATTTTCAACCTGCCTGTTCAGCAATTCTTCATATTGACCACGAAGCTTATCTTCCAATTTTACATATTCGCCAGGCGTAACAATACCTTTCAATTTGCTGCCATCGCAAACAATCCAATCTTCTATGATAGCTGCATAATCAGTAAAAGAATCACAAATAGCTTGATATTTAATATCCGAGATTCCCGTCCCCTTGAAATCATTTTTAAGTTGAGCTTTGAAGCCTTCTCGATCTCCCTTGAATGTGATTTCAATCTTGAGTTCGGTTTGGTTCTGATTGATTCGTTCGGTTTCGGCTTTATAAGCATTATAAGTTGCCAAGAGAGCTTCATTACGTTCTCGTGTTGCCTTAGTAAATGATGCTTCTATTTTGGATTTAGAGGAAGCTTCTTCGCTTAATTGCTTTAGTTTTTCTTTTGTTTTTTGCAATTCAGCGGTCATTTTGACAAAACTATCAACATCCAAAGTATCGTCTTTGATTTCTCTTTTAATTTCAGCAAATTCATCCGCCAAACTATCAATTCGCTCTTTTAGGCGGGATATGAGGTCGTCCATACCACTTCGTTGTTTTTCAATTTCTACAATACAAGAGCCGATTTGTGCGAGCTGAGCATCGATTGACGACAATACTATTGATACATCTCCAAATATGTCCTTATTAAAATCACTACTATATCCGTCCAACGCACTCGATACAACCGAGTTTTTTGAAAACGCAGTACGAATATCACGCAGAATAGTGTCTATTCTATTTTTTACAGCATCAAGCTTTGCTGTATCGGTAGCGTATCCACTTTGCTTTTTAAGTTTGTCTGCAACACCTTTTTCTTCAAAAATCGAGAGTTTATGTTCAAGCTCGGTTTGCTGTGTTGTAACTTCAGTCATTTGCTGTGGAATTTTGCTCACATCCAGTAAGCGCTCCACTGTTTTGATCAGTTCATTCACACAATTATCCAAATTAGAAGGTTGACCAATTCTACCGCTAATCAGTTTCTCCAACAAACCGTTTTCGTGATCTGCACTGCTGGACAGATCCTTTTGACCAAAATATTGTACCCCATCGAACAAACTGATCGGATTAATATTTAAGTCATTACCGGTCTCATCAAGAACATTTATGCGTTCCCCCAATATTCGGCTGACAGAATAATGTTTTCCGTGTTTATCTATTACATTCAATGTTGCTTTTCCGCCAGAACCAAAGACATTTTTCACAAGAGATTCTTTATAGTCTTTGTCCATTTGAGCTGTAAGTCCCAAGACATACCGCACAGCTTCTAAAATAGAAGACTTTCCGCTACCTCTTATGCCAATAAGCGTATTCAGCTCACGAGAGAACATAATTGTTTGACCGTCGAACTTGCCACCTTGGAAAGAGATTGATTCTATAAACCCATGTTTATTGTCAGGAACACTTTCGCTAACTCGGTCTCTATAATCTTGTAAAGCAAACTTAATTGCAGCATAGGAATATTCACCGATTTTTAAATATGTGCATCTGTCTCCCTTTCCTATATCTGAGATGGATTTGGGATCGGAACCCTCAACCAGAGCCGGCAAATACCCACAGCATTTTTCAAACTTACCAAGATTGTCACGTGTTCTAGATTTTTGCAACCCAAGAACACGATGTCTAAAAGGTGCAAAACCTGCTAAAGATTCAAGCAACCCACCCCTACACTCACTAAATAGGCCGCTGTTTTGATCTACATGTGCAAATACGATAAAATAATCCCGTCCATAAGCGTCTAACTGATCAAATACATTTTTTAGATCAAATATGCTTTTTGTGTTGCAATTTTCTGGATTGGAAATAGTGGCAAATGCTGCCGTCAGAAATGTCTGGATATGATTGTTTCCATTTTCAAGCCATTCCTCTGGATTAAACACAATTAGCGTATGAATACCGTTTGCGCCTTCTTTAACGGTCAATTCTACTCCCGGCAGAATAAATATGTCTTGCTTTTTCGCAGCCTTACGAATAGCTTTATATTCTTCTATGTCGAATTTGTTGTGATTTGTAATTATGCCGACATTGATGCTCGCGTTTTTTAGAGCAGAAACATAATCACCCACAAATGAGGTTGACTCGCCAGAATAGGTGAATTCTTTATCCTTCAAAGTATGTAAATGAAAGTCTGCGCGAACATATTGTAAGCCTGATTCAAACATACTTATCCCCCATTTCTCTTATGTTGTTATTGCTTTGACGCTTACTCCATTGCTAAACATCCATTCTTGAATGCTGCTGGATAAGAAAGAGTCAACATCTGATTTTGGAATACCACAGTATACGCAAGTACAGTTCCCTCCCCAAAGCGATCATGCAACAGTGTTCTTCCATCTGCACAGAAACTTATTGCATCTGGTAAAGACCGCAGATACGGTATTTCAACCGTTTTTGCAGGACATTCGGGAAAACTTGCTTCAAGTGCAACTACTTGTCCTTCACCGAAAGTTACATGACGCACAACGGCACCGGCAGGCACAAGGGGAGCGTCATCGGACTTGTGTACAACAATTCCGCTTGCGATCTCATTTGCCTTTTCAGAAACAGTTGTGTCAATGTACTCTTTCCAAGCAGGGGCCTCCAGTATATCTCTTCTGGACTCGCATTGGAGAATCAAATCTCTGAGTTTCTGAGGATCTGACTTATTAGACTCAAACATTGCTACGAAGTATTTCTGGAACTGTACCAAGGTCAGAGGGACAATGTCAAGTCGCTGCTTTACATCGCCTTTTGCGTACCAAATACCGTGTTTGAAAGTCTCTGCGGTGTTTGTGTCAATGCGGACAGCAACAAACATGCCATAGACCGGTTTGTCGTATTTCAGAACAGCATCGGAAACATGACGCCTGACAGGTTCGCCCTCCATTGCCTCTTGGCGGGAAGATGTGGACATTGTGACTTCAGTCAAGATGGTAAAGTCATTAAACTCACAGTACAAGTCGCCTTTTCCTCCACCTGCAGCGGAAACCGGCAAGAAGTCAGAATCCAATTTGAACCCACGGACTTCATAAGGCTTATTGACCATGTGATCAATCGCCAGTGCTGCACGCCAAAGTGTCCATTCAAGATACGCAGGGGTCTCATCCTTGGGTACTTCAATAGCGTTATCTTCGTCGTAGACCATCTTGCCGCCACCTTTAATTAGCAGCGTCATATAATCTCTGATTTCTTCCCACTGGTTACACTGATCGCTGGCATACTGTATTTCATCCGTCTGAGCAAGGATATTTTCGAGCCTTTGCCTCGCGATATTGACTTCTGTGGGAGTATTCAAAGGCAGATCGGAAATGTCAAAAAGAATATGACGCTCTTTCATCTGCCTGACCAAATCATCCAACAAAGATTTTGCGACATCCATATTGTCTGTGGGCAACGGTGCACCGGTACAGAGCAACTTATACTGCTCCATAATGGACTGCAAACTGGCCGTAGATTTAGCGAGTTTTTCTGCAAGTATGCGTTTTGTAGGTACGATTATAAGGCCTCTGCCTTTTCGTTGGAGCACACCCGAAATGCGGAGGTATCGCATATTCATATCGCCGTAATCCAAGAAATTATCAGCTTTTTTGTCGTAGTTTTCGCCTCTTTTAGCGATTTCCTTTTTGTCGAAAGAACGCTTAGCTTGGGAAGCAGATCTCCGCTGACGCAGATCAAGGATGTTATCAACGACTTCTTCCAGCTTATAGCTGGGATTGGTTGTTTGTCCCCACAGAGCAAATTCAATTCTGCTCAGTTCGGAGGTGCCCGTGCGCTTCTCGAGTTCCAGCATAATTGCCAGCAACCACCGCAATGGGGAGAAGTAGTGTGTGCCATCCGACATTGGGAACTGTTCTACGCTCATTGCTCGGAGGAAGCATTCCTGTACGGCCGGGTATGTATCTGCTTTTAGAAATGATCTTCCAAAGGGTGTAATGTCATCCAATGCGCCGAGATCCTCTTGCCGGCCATCTTTTTTCTGAATCTGTGGATAAATCAATCCGTTTTTAGCAAACATCAACCGCCATTTACGGGCGTGACTACCAGAGCTATCCTTGCCAACTTCGTTCTGAATAATCCCTTTCTCATCGAGCAAATTCATAAAACCAAGCTCGTTTTCACGCCCATGGAGATGTCCTACAAAGGCAGAGCTAGCATACACAGAGAATCCTTCTTGGATTCGATTAGGATTACGCAGGCCAGTATTACCTACCAGCCATATTTTAATTTGTTCGCTCATACCGCATCCTCCAATCAATACCCAACGAAAAGGTATTCCTGTACAGAATTTCTATGTGTTTTGGCATCACTCTGATTTCCAAACGAATACTTGTAGTCTACAGGGATGACTTCTACATGCTGCTTATACTTGGCCATGATCGCTACCATTTCATCTTGCGTAGGTAAGCTGTTAGAAGAATAGGAAACAATCAGTATACTGTTTGCAAATTTTTTGAAAAGATGATCAAACGCATCTGCCGCACCTTTGCGGGTAGCAAAAGGCGTAGGATACGATTTAAACTTCTTTGTTTGCGTATGTTGCTGAATTTCGACCCCCTTCCAATCGCGGGCAAGGCCCTCAACAAAATGGTATCTCCGAACGTATTCATTATCGGATAGGGGAGAATAGTACGGAGGGTCAATGTAAACTAAATCCACCTGTTCCACCCTCAAATCCATAGCATCCCCCTGCTTGGAACGATTGATTTGACCGTTATCAAATACAGCCTTATTGACAGCTTCAACAGCCTCCAGGAATTGCTGAGCAAGCGTTTTTTGTAAATCCTTGCGTCCATCATTGTATCGCTGTCCTGTGTAGGTAAAGATACCACGGGGACGCTTCTTTATGCAGGCACGAATCAATGCCGTCATAGCGATTGCGTGTTTGTATTGATCTTTGATATCTGCAATATTAGTGCGAAGCGTGTCAATCAAGTCGTTTTCTTCATCTGTGTAATAAAGACCTTTGAAAGTCGATGCCACAAAGTGATCGGACTCCCTATGTTCAATAAGCAATCCCTTGGCTTTATCCAACGGCAAGGTAACAGAATTGTTTTCTATCATTGCCTTGGTAAATGTTGCAGACATAGCCATATAATCATTGCTGACTACAGACTTACCCTGCGCTTTGAACATATAGCCAACAATTCCGGAACCGGAGAAAAGATCGACAACGGTATTCACCTTAAATTGCGAGGCAACAGACCATATTTCGGACAATAACTTGCTCTTTGAGCCCATAAAACGAGTCGGTGGATAAGCTGACACTTGTTCAGGAAGCGGCTGAGGAAGCAACTTTATTAAAGTACGCTGCTTCGGAGGAATAGTGACAATGACATCCTCACCTTTACGTGTGCTTCCGTTGCAGGAAATGTGGCGTTTCGTCTGAATGACATCAATATTGAACGGAGCGTATAGCTCATGTACCAATGGGTGATTAGAGTTTGTTAGGATGACATAGCATCCACGTTCATGTAATGCCATAATCATTTTCGAAAGCTCAATATGATCTTCTTCGTAAAACTGTTCTTTAGTATACCTCTTAAAATCAGCGTATTCAGAGACCGGCAAATATGGAGGGTCAAGGAAAATAAAGTCTCCGGGCTGGGCATAATGCTCTAAAACCAGAAGATAGTCGCCGCACAGAATATCTACCTTTTGCAGTGCTACAGACGCTGCTCTCAGTCCGTCCTCATCGCAAATCTTTGGGTTTTTATATTTTCCATAGGGAACATTAAACTGTCCCTGCTTATTGACACGATACAACCCATTAAAGCAAGTCCTGTTTAAAAAGATTGTTCTTGCAGCAGCCTCGGCTTTTGGAAGCGTTGTCCACTCTTGACTACGGACGGCATAAAACATCTCGGAAGTGTTTTCGTACTGTTTGAGACACTGAATTACATCTTCCACATGATCAGCAACTTCTCGGTACATATTGATTAGTTCGGGATTGCTGTCTGCAATGACTGCATTTTCCGGCTGCAGTGCAAAGAACATTGCTCCGCCGCCAAAAAACGGCTCAATATATCGGCCAAAGGAGGTCGGGACTTTCGGCAAAAGATCACCCAACATCTGTGTTTTGCCGCCTGCCCATTTCAAAATTGGCTTGGCTTGAGCAGACACTATTTTTTTAGCTGCTTGTTCTGCCAATGTACTCGCCTCCTTTCATTTAATGGGATCTTGGGTTAATTCCATAATATCACCAATATCACACTGTAATGCGGTGCAGATTTTTACCAACACATCTGTAGTGACATTTTCGCTTTTTCCTAACTTTGCCATCGAAGCGTGACTAATACCTGCTGCAGCGCACAGGTCTTTCTTTTTCATATCTTTATCAATTAGCAGCTTCCAAAGCTTCTTATAGCTAACCGCCATACCTATCAACTCCAATAGTAGTTCTCGCAGTTCAAAAATCGCTGATAAAAATTCTGCGTTCACTGATTTTAAAAATAGTATAGCATAGCTATGCTCGCTTTTCAAGATGATAATTGCAAGTTCTTCCTATTCGGTGGCAATTCTGCAGATACTCTCTCGCCTATCGCTTTGATAAGGCAGTCTTATTATGGGAATGGCTGATTGCTGTGGCGGCAGGGATTTTCCCTGCC
>OBXI01001660.1_pt1 | contig 11604 bp, 9 predicted proteins | sample 1538161 | NCBI WGS metagenome assembly OBXI01 (sample SAMEA2580142, study PRJEB22360) | human gut metagenome | biome: human gut; feature: human-associated habitat; material: faeces | place: Denmark | collected 2008/2010 | reverse complement strand
CCATCCACATCCATCTGATTCATAAAACACACAATAAATGTCATTGCGATGTTGTAAAGTGCTGTTTCAAGTGCAGAAGGAAAACCAATCTTAACAATCTGTGCAAATATCTTTCTTGATGTAATCCGCTCAGGACTCTGCTTTGCTTTTATAAGTACAGCCCCCATGCCGGCTACAATAATAAGATTTACAACTCTCGAAATAACCGTGGCCCATCACACCCCAGTTGAATGCAAATAAAAATACTGAATTAAGTATTATATTGAGAACATTTCCAACAACAGTTCCTATCAAAGAATGTTTTGTATATCCAAACACTCTCAAATAACTGGAGAAAATAGGAATCAGTGCATTTAAAAAACATGTGCCGCCAACAATTCTAAGATATATTTCAGCCGGCTCAAGCAAAGCCGGAGAAATACTTACGATTCTAAGTAGCCCACCAGAAAAAGTAGCAAGAACGACAGACATTACGATACCTATCAATGCGTTGAATATAAGTCCAAGTTGCCTTGCCTGATATGCTATCCCCGGTCTTCCGGCTCCAATATTTTGTGACATAACAGCTATCATACCCGATGATATAACCCCAAACATGATAATAAAAACACCTATATATGTATTGGCTGTTCCCACTGCTCCTACAGCCTGGTCGCTTACAGATGATAGCATAAGCGTATCGACCATACCTGAAAGCATATAAAATAAAGTTTCTAAACATATTGGCACAGATAGCTGTGTTAATGTTTTTCTTTCAGTTTCCATAGGTTTCTCCTCACATACAATTCAAGAATACTATATCAATAATACGATATATTTCTATGTAATTCTTGTATATTATCATGAGAAAATTGCACTATTTCTACTTTATCTTAAAGAGCACTGGGTGCGAGCTATATGGAATAAAAGAAAAAGGCCACATTTTATATTCTGTTCAATCCATTTAGTCGGCGTCATAACAATTGATTACTCATGCTTACAAGGATTTGCAAATCAGAATAACTTTTTCCGTTTTCCCAATTTGAAACAGTCACGCTTATATTCCAACTTTAACTATGGTGTTGTGAAGTTCAATCAACTTTCAGCATCCGATACCCCACGCCAATGTGTGTTTGGATATATTGTGGAGAGTTCGGTTCTTTCTCGATTTTTTTACGAAGTGTTGCCATAAACACACGAAGGGAAGCAATATCATTATCCCAACTACTTCCCCAAATGCTTTGCGTAAGGAAAGTATGGGTCAGAACTTTTCCTATATTTCTTGTCAACAGGCAAAGCAACTTATATTCAATAGGTGTTAAATGCAACTCTTCTTCATTCAAATAAGCACAACCTGCAGCATAATCTACACGAAGTTTTCCGTTTACAAAAACAACCGCTTCGGCAGGGGATACTTTTTGCATCATCGATAACCTTCTTTGCGTGACTCGTAGTCTGGCAAGCAGTTCCTCAACAGAAAATGGCTTTGTTAAATAATCATCTGCGCCAGCATCCAACGCATCAATTTTATCGGTATCTTCACTGCGAGCACTGATTACGATGATTGGCATGTTTGACCAAGTACGGATTTTTTTAATAATCTCAACACCATCTATATCAGGAAGTCCTAAATCAAGTAAAACAATGTCAGGATTGTGTGAAGATGTTTCTAAAATTGCCGATTGACCATCGGGTGCCGTCAGATATCGGTATTCGTGTGCTTTTAAGGTTGTTGTAATTAAATTTCTGACAGATGTGTCATCTTCTACAACTAATATTAGTGACTTATTCATATACTTTGACCTCCCCTGCCGGTAATGTAAATGTAAATACTGTTCCGTGCGGCAGATTATCTGAAACAGTAAGTTCTCCGCCGTGGGCGTTAATAATGGACTTGCACAAAGATAATCCGAGTCCTAAACTTCGGCGGCTGTCTGCAATTTGATTTGCACCGCTATAGAACATGTCGAATATCCGTGGCTTTATTTCGTCAGCAATTCCGTTTCCGTCATCCGATATAGATACGATTGCTTGTTTTCCCCGCTTTTCTGTCCGAATAACAATATGAGAGTTTTTAGGTGTATATTTGATAGCATTATCAACAATATTGATGATTACCTGAACAATAAGCTTTGCATCCATTTTTGCAAGGAGAAATTCTTCTTTGCTTTCAACGGAAATATGATGTTCTTCACTCTTTCGGTTAATATGATGTAACGCTTCTGTGATCACGTCATCCATCAAATCTTCCGTTATACGGAGATTCAACCGTCCTTCTTCAATCCGGGTTACAGCCAGCAAGTTTTCTACAAGGTTAATCAGCCACATGGAATCATCATAAATATCCATGTACAGCTGCTTTTTTGTATCATTATCAAAAGAATCGCTGTTGGACAAAAGATTGCTGGCATTACCGGAAATGGATGTCAGCGGTGTCCTCAAATCATGTGAAATAGCACGCAGCAGGTTCGCTCGCAACTGTTCATTTTTTGCAAGAATGGCCGCCTCCTGTTTCTCACGGGCATTTTTCTCGTTTTCCAAAGCCAGGGCACATTCTCCGAGAATGGATAGTAGAATACTGTTTTCAAATGGATCAAGAGGTATTTCCCCCATCACGATTCCAATAACTCCATATACCATACTGCTGCTGCGAACAGCAAGGTACAGGCATTTTGCATTGGAAAGCGTTCCTGTTGTAGCTCCGGCACGTTTATTGTTTTTCAATACCCAGCCGGCAACGGCCTTTTCATTTTCGGAAATACACGATTCCAAATTTTCTTCAGTTACAGAAAAAATATGCGTCGTATCCAACACTTCTCCATCAGCTAAATAAAAAACGATATCTTTTCCCAAGAGTTTAATGAGCTGATTTGAAGTTGCAGATACAATTTCATTTTTATCTTTTGCCTGTTGCAATAGCTGGTTTGTATCAAATAACACTTTGGTACGGTAAGCAGATTGTGCCGCCTGTTTTGCTTGGTTTTTAATCCGTATAGCAAGAGAACCGGTTAAAAATGCCGCCAAAAACATGATAATAAAGGTAACAGGATAACCCTGATCATACGCCTGCAAGGTAAATTGAGGTTCCGTAAACAGGAAATTAAAGACCAAAACACTTACAATCGAGAAAATTAGGCTGTATATCTGATGTTTCGTGATGACAGCGGTGACAAGAATACCTAAAACAAAAACAGTAATGATATTTGCTTCGTCAAATCCAAATTTCCGGAAAATCATTCCGACTAAACTGGATAAAATCAGAATCGCAGTAGATTTTAATGTATCAGTGACAGAGAATACGATATGATTCTTTTTCCTGCCCCCTCTTAACTGATACACTGCCGCATTAGAAACCGTATCCGGAATAATATGCACATCCAGGTTAGGGGCATAATCAATCAATTTTTCTGTCAGGGTCGGTTTGCTGAGCAAATGCCGTTTTGTAGCAGAACTACGTCCGATCACAATCTTTGACACACCGGACAAACGAGTAAATTCCGCAATCTGAAACGGAACATCTTCTCCGTAAACTGTTTCTATTTTTGCCCCAAGCTGCTCAGCAAGACAAATATTTGAACGCAGGCGTTTTACATTTTCCTCGCTCATCACCGAAAAATCTGGGGTTTCTACAAATAGAGCCGTAAACTCCCCTTTAAAAGCAGAAGCCATTTTTGCGGCGGTACGGATAATTTTCGCATTGGATGGAGAAGAAGATAGACATCCAAGAATATGTTCGCCTGTGTGATAATCTCCATGATTTTTTATGCGGGTATTTTCTGTGAGGATATTCACCCGGTCCGCACATCGCCGCAGTGAAATCTCCCGGAGAGCTGTCAAATTTTCTATTGTAAAAAAATTTTCTACTGCCTGTTTTTCCTGTGTCTGTCTGTATACATTTCCTGTATTCATACGGTTGATCAAATCCTGTGGTTCAATATCTATTAATTCAACCTGATCTGCATTATCAAAAATAGAATCCGGAATGCGTTCCCGTACATCAATTTCCGTAATGGATGCAACTGTATCACAAAGGCTTTCAATATGCTGAACATTGACAGTCGTATAGACATCAATCCCTGCATTCAAAAGTTCCTTAATGTCCTGATACCGTTTTGCATGACGGCATCCTTCGGCATTCGTATGCGCAAGTTCATCTACAAGGATAAGCTGTGGTTTTCTTTTCAACGCCATGCCAATGTCGAATTCGTCCAGTATCATACCATTATAAAAAACTTCTCTTGTAGGAAGAACTTCTAAGCCATTCAAAAGAGCTGCTGTTTTGGGACGTGCGTGGGGTTCTACATAACCGGCTACCACGTCAATTCCCTGCTGTTTTTCCATATGAGCTGCTTCTAACATGGCGTAGGTTTTACCCACACCAGCTGCATATCCGAAAAAGATTTTCAAATGTCCTTTATTACGGTTTTCTTCATCAGCTTGGATTTCCTTTAATAACTGATCCGGATTGTGTCTGCTTTCACTCATACGGTCATCTCCTTATACAAAAACATTATATAGAATAATACGTAAATTTCAGAAAAGCATTTTAGCACTGACATTAAAATCGTATAAAGATTATACCACCTTTTCTTCTTTTTTTCCATTCGGGCGTGTAGCCGAAAGCAGAAAACGCTCCGAAAAATCACGCAATTTTTCGACAAATAGACCCTTCATACAATTAATGTCATTTTGCCATATCACTCTCGCTGGTTTCTCAATCGTGTTGATGGGATGTACCGCAATGTCTATAGAGCCTGGAGTAATGACACTTTGCTTTATTTGAAGGGATAAGGAACAATACTCATCTTTCAAAATATCGTTAGAATTTTCTATGATAAAGCCAAAATCAAGTTTATTATTTCCCAGCCCATTTATTATTTCACTTACAGAACCGTAGAACAGGTCCAGCTCATAGTTTGGGTATTCGCTTGAAAATTGTTCTAATAGATCTGCAATAGAATCTATGATTGCAGGTGTTTCAAATCCAATCCTGAGCTTAGAATCTGAAATAAGTTTTTGGGATTGATTTTCCTTGAGAAATTTATCCAGCTTTTCCATAAGAAAATAACCATAAATAAATGCTACCAATACCACTATAAGTAAAACAAAGTCTTTCATATCACCAACTTCTTTCAAAAATTAAATATGAAAACATTTTTGAATATGTTTCGTCTCCCCAAGAACAAGCATGGTACTGTCCTTTAACAACTGCGTATCGGAACTTATTTTCAAATTCATAATATCATTTGTTTTCAGCGCCATAATATTGACATTATATTTTTTTCGTATATCCAACTGACCGATTGTTTTTCCTATCCATTCTCCCGGTATAGATATTTCAAAGATTGCATGTTCTTCATCTAGTTCTATGTAATCGAAAATATGATCAGCACTATAACGGATCGCAACCCAATCGGCAAGCTGCCTTTCGGGATAAACAATTTCATCTGCGCCGTTTCGTAAAAGAAATTTTGCATGAACATCACGAGCGGCACGAGACACCACCATTCTTGCACCGAGTTCCTTCAAAAGGGACGTTACTTCCAATGAATTCTGAAAGTTATCTCCGATAGCCACAATACAAACATCAAAGTTCCCAACACCAAGCGAACTTAAAAAATCCTCATTAGTCGCATCCCCAATCTGAGCGTTAGTTACAAAGGGAAGTACAGCATCAACTCGAGTATCTTCTTTATCTACCGCCATCACATGATGATGCAATTCATCTAATTTCATAGCAATGTGCCGTCCGAATCTTCCCAGACCGATAAGTAATATTGATTTCATTTTTTTATTCTCCTTAACCTACTGTAATTTTTTCCTGAGGATATTTTGAACCGTTAGGCTTTTTTTCAGAAATGGTAGCAAAAATCAAGGTCAATCCTCCCACTCTTCCAAAAAACATCAGGCAAATCAAGATTATATGGGAAACAAACCCCAGGTCAGGAGTTATTCCCAACGATAACCCTACCGTCCCGATTGCCGACGCCGTCTCAAACAAAGCGGTCATAAGTGGAATATCTTCTGTTCTGCTAATTACCATTCCTCCGACAAGGAATAAAACGATATACATCAAAAAAATTGTAGCTGCATTTCTGATAGTGTCATCCGGAATTTGTCTGCCGAAAAAATTGGTGTGTTCCTTTTTTCTAAATACAGATAATGCCGATGAAACGAGAACTGCAAGAGTTGTCGTTTTCATACCACCTGCAGTGGAACCAGGCGAGCCACCGATGAGCATCAGCATAATGATAAGCATTTGCCCAACTTCACTGAGTAAAGTCAAATCTGCCGTATTGAATCCTGCTGTTCTCGGCGTAACGGATTGAAACAAAGAAACCCATACTCTTTCTGTAAGAGGCACATTTGAAAACTCAAAATAAAAAAAGTAAAGAGCCGGTAAGAATATCAATATTCCTGTTACCATAAAAATCACCTTGCTTTGCATCCGGTATTTTTTAAAATGCCATTTATGATTCTTTATATCTTCCCAGGTAAGGAATCCAATACCTCCTGCAATAATCAACATCATAATTACAAGATTTACAATCGGCTGTACAGAATAAGAGGTCAACGAGGAAAAAGGGGTTCTTATACCGATTAGATCAAATCCTGCATTGCAAAAAGCAGAAATAGAATGGAACAGTGCATACCATATTCCTTTCCAAAACCCAAAGTCCCTGCAAAAAACAGGGGCTAAAAGAACCGCACCAATGATTTCGATAAGAATAGTAGTCCGAATAATAAATTGCGTTCTCCGCACAATACCACCCACCGTTGGAGCCGAAATTGCCTCTTGCATGGTACTTCGCTGCATCAACCCGATTTTGCGTCCGGAAACAACAGCAATCGCAATAGCAATCGTAATAATTCCCATACCTCCGATTTGAATCAGCAGTAAAATAACTCCTTGGCCAAATAAAGACCAGTAGGTTGCCGTATCATTAACAACCAGTCCCGTCACACAAACCGCAGAAGTTGCGGTAAACAAAGCATCCAAAAAGGAGGTACACTGACCGCTTTTTGTAGCAATCGGCAGCATCAAAAGCAGACTGCCTAAGAGAATCACGGATAAAAACCCTAAACTAATCACTTGAAATGATGTTATATGTCGATGTCTTGATCTGTTTGTCTGTTGCATAACTATATCCCCATAATCTTAATTTCATTTTTATATTTCCTTTATTCTATCTTTATTTGTATTAAATGGGCGTAAGTAAGTTTGTTTTGAAATTAAGATTGTATAAAGATGAGCAGAAGTCCCATCATGGTCTTCCAGGCAAACGCCGTGTTCATAATAATAAGGCGTGATTTCCACCACAAATTTCTTTCTTCCTTGCCATTTTTTATCTTCTCCTTTGCCTTGAGATAAAAGAAAAGGACACTCATCTTCCAGAAGTTCTGAAAACAAGCGTCCTTTTGACTTTTCTCTATGCTATTGAATAAAAAATGTTAATTCTGTCCGAATGTATTTCCTCATACCAGATGCAATACTACTGACACTTCGATGCCATTCATAATCTGCTTTTTCTTGCCCTGTTTGCCTGTTGGTGTGAAACTCATATGCCTCGCAAAGTGCCTGAAATTAAGGACTTCTACGAATTCACCCGATGTAAACAACACACGACTTCCACATGCACCGTATGCGGAAACTGATCCACAGGCGTCACATCCTTAAGCTCATACCCATTCGCTCTTAAGAACTTCACATCCCGCGCAAGTGTCGCACTGTCGCAGCTTACATACACAACTTTCTCCGGCTGCATATCCACGATCGTCTGAAGCAGGGATTCCTCACAGCCTTTTCTCGGCGGATCGACCACGATCACATCTGCGTGTGCGGTCTCTCCGTTATGTGTCTTTTCATATTCTTTGTAATACTCCGGCAGGACTTCTTCTGCCTTACCTACATAGAATTCCGCATTCGTAATGTCATTGATCTTTGCATTATTCTTCGCATCGTCAATGGCCTGCGGTACGATCTCCACGCCATATACCTGCTTTGCTTTCTTTGCAAGGAACAGGGAAATCGTTCCGATTCCACAGTACAGGTCCCACACCGCCTCATTGCCGGTCAGGCCTGCATAGTCTAATGCCAGTCCGTATAATTTCTCTGTCTGGACCGGATTCACCTGGTAGAATGACAGCGGAGATATCTGGTACTTGATCTCACCGATATAGTCTGTGATGAACTCCTGTCCCCACAGAAGGCGGATCGTATCGCCCATGATCACATTCGTCTTCGCTGTGTTCGTACTGAGAGTGATGCTTGTCATACCCGGAATCTGACGTAGCCGTCCGACCAGATCATGACAGTGCGGAATCGTCTTTCCATTGATGACCAGACATACCATGATTTCATCTGTCTTGAATCCGTAACGGAGCAGTACATGGCGTACCAGCCCTTTATGCTTCACTTCATCGTATGCCGGAATTTTGAATTCTTCCATGAAGTCCAGAATACAGTTCAGGATCTCTTCGTTAACTTCCACACCAAGCGCGCAGTCTGTATTCTCGATAATGCTGTGTGTTCTTCCGGCATAGAATCCAGCGATCACTCTGCCGTCTTTATCTGTTCCGATCGGGAACTGCGCCTTATTCCGGTAGCGGAACGGCTGCATTCCTTCTCCGTCCATGCCGACAGCCGGATGCATGATCTGATCCAGAAGTTCACCCGGAACTTCTCCGATCCGCTCCAGATTGCCGCGTACCTTAGATTCTTTAAATGCAAGCTGTGCCGGATACTTCATCTCCTGGATCTGACAGCCGCCGCATTTTCTTGCCATCGGACAGACCGGCTCTTCCACACGGTCTTTTGATGGAGTCAGGACATTCATCAGGCGGGCATAGCCGTAATTCTTCTTTGCTTTCATTACTTTCGCCTCTACAACATCCCCGATGATGGCATCTTTGATAAACAACGTGTATCCATCCACCTTGCCGATGCCTTCTCCTCCGACTCCGATATCTTCTATTTTTACCTTTACTATTTCATTCTTCTGCATCATTAGATAACTGTCTTTCTGATATTTGATTCAAACAGGCGGTTATATCCCAGCCAGTCATTTCCTTTTTTATCTTTGAATAACTCTGTCAGTGTCTGCATCTTGGCATCTGCATTGTCTGCAAGATTCAGTGCCATCGCCTCGGCAAGTGCCGGTTTCTTCGGTGAACCGTATTCCAGTTCTCCGTGATGTGCAACGATACAGTGTTTTAATTCATTCGCAAGTTTCTCCGGGAAGTCCGGGATATTGCGGACTGCATCTCCGATCATCTCCACACCGATTACAATATGTCCCAGAAGCTGTCCTTCATCTGTGTAATCATTTTCCGGGAAGGAAGATAATTCCTTCGTCTTTCCGATATCGTGGCAGATCGCTGCTGTGAAAAGCAGGTCCTTATTCAGGATCGGATATGCTCCCACCATATAGTCACAGAACTTCACAACACTTAATGTATGTTCCAGAAGTCCTCCGGCGAATCCATGATGAACCGTCTTCGCAGCGGAATGTCCCTTGAAATTACGGATAAATGTCTCGTCTTTTACAAAATAATACTCCAGCACCTGTCTCAGATACTGGTTCTCTACTTTCTTAATATATCCAAGCAGTTCCTCATACATGCCATCTGTACTCTTCTCCGTTGTCGGCATATAATCGGCGGCGATATATTCACCCTCCTGTGCTTTACGGATCTGCTTAATGTTAAGCTGCAGATTGTTATTATAGCTGATGATTTCACCATATACTTCAATAAAATCCATCTCATCATAATCTGCGATTCCGCCGGAATTCGGATCCCATACTTTCCCGTCAAGTGTCCCGGTCTTATCCTGAAGGATCAGATTATCATATGGTCTTCCGTTTCTGGTCTCCGCAGAACGCTTTCCTTTGCACAAATATACATTTCTGATTGTTTCTCCTTCGTGAAGGGTGTTGATATATCTCATCTTATTTCCTCTTTCTATATTCTATATTAATATTATTCTATATTTTACAACGATCGAAACATCTCCCCGGAAGCATCCGGCAAGCCTACTCCTTGCTTCCGACTGTCACGTCAAATGAAATATCCACATAACCGCCGGATCCCTGTCTCTGTCCTTTGAGTCTTATCTTGCTGCCGCTTTTCTGGTCACGCATCACACTCTGATAGACCGCCAGCGACGATATCTTCTTGCCTGCAGCCTCTGTGATTATATCCCCGCTCTGGATTCCTGCTGCCATTGCCGGAGAATCCGGCTCTACTGTCTGGACGTATACTCCATTTGGAATTCCCTGAGCTTCGATCTCTGCCGTCACATCCAGTCCACGAATACCGACATACGGCACCGCCTGTCCGTTAGACAACAATTCAATCTCTGATTTTAAGCCCGAAATTCCATACCCGGTTACCAGCCTTTTACTGCTATTATCAGAAATACTCTGATCAATAATTCCGACTACTTCTCCCGACAAATTAACGATCACACCTGTTCCGTCTTCTGCCGCACCAATATCAGTGCAAAGGAGCTGATAACTTCCGTCATCTGCATCCAGTTCATTTCTGCTGTTCGCAATCGTTCCAAATCCGACCGCTCCTGCATAGCCAAATGGCTTTCCAAGCACTGCCACGGCGTCCCCTTTCTGTACAGAATTGGAACTGCCAAGTTTGGCGGTACTGATCTGCGTCCATGTTGACTGTTCAATGCTGCTTCCCGACACAGCATAGATCGCAAATCCGAGACTTTCATCTTTCTTCTTCACAGATGCCTGTTCTGTATTGCCATCCGAGAATCTAATATGGATCTCTTTTGCATCTTTTAATATAGAAGTCTTTCCGTATACCAGAAGCTCCTGCCCATTATCAGCGATGATCAGTCCGGACACACTGTTTTTATTATCATAAGACTCGTCTGTCCAGTCCTGCTCTCCAGATACACCTATGACCTCTACCACGGATTTTCCGGCCTCTGTGGCTACGTCGTTCATTGCTTTCTGAAGTTCTCTGTAATTGTCAATATCCAGCGTCTGTTCCGTATTGTTACTGGTATCCGCTTTTTTTTCTTCTGTATTATCTTCTTCTTTCTCTTTCGGTATCACTACCTCTTGTGAATCTCCGGGAAACTTCTTATCAAGCCATGGTTTGAGCGCAGAAAAACTAATGCAGGCACACACACCGAATCCCACTCCAAGCCCCGCCATACGAAGCAGGTCTTTACGGCACTTTTTTCCACGGCTGTTCTCGTCTTTGATCGTCTCCTGCATAAATGAATATTCTGATTTTTCTGTTTTTTTCCCAGGTTCTCCCTGCTTATTTTCCAGAGGTTTCTGCTCATCCATCAGCTTTTTCGTCTCCTTTGCAATCCTTTTTATAGTATACCGTATGGAATGGGAATGTTCAATATTTATCCTTTTCTTTATCGTCCAAATAAGGTAGAATAGGTACTGACTACAGCTACTGTATGAACAGTAACATAGAATAAGTTCAGGTGAGAAACATGAATAAAAAAACATTAACTAAATTAGAATATCATAAAATTATTGACATCTTAATAGAACAGGCAACTTCTTTTGGCGGCAAGGAACGCTGCAAGAGATTAAAACCGATGACATCCATCACGGATATCGAAGCCGCACAAGAACA
>OBXI01001640.1_pt1 | contig 11727 bp, 7 predicted proteins | sample 1538161 | NCBI WGS metagenome assembly OBXI01 (sample SAMEA2580142, study PRJEB22360) | human gut metagenome | biome: human gut; feature: human-associated habitat; material: faeces | place: Denmark | collected 2008/2010 | reverse complement strand
TTTTATTATTAGTAACCGCTTTATTTTTACTTTCATTATACGGGTGTAACACTTCTTCATCAAGCAATAATTCCACTGAACAAACAACCGTAACGAATACAGATGATTTATCTCTTGATACAGATACAGATTCTGAAACAGAATTTAATTACGATTTGGAGATTTACAACAACGATAAAAAAATAGATACCTTAAATCTTTTCGATGCATTTATGCCAACTGAGGATGGACTCATATATTCAAAAATCAACGAAACTTCTCCGAATGAAATAGAATACTACAGATACTATTTAGACAAAAAGAGCAGTATAAAACTCGGCTCAATAAAAGACTGGACAATGCAAATTAATGATAAAGCGTATGTAAATAATCACTTATGTTTTATGGCAAGCACGGGTGACATTACAGATGAAGAAAACAGAACCCTTGAATTTATTGATATAGACCTTAATAAAAACAAAATGACTACTGTCTTTTCTGACAAAGGCGGTTTTCCCTATGATACCGTTACAGGTGCAGACAATCTTGTCATAATTACAAAAGTATTAAACAACGGTACTTCTTTGGAACTGTATGACACCGAAACGCAAAAGTTTAAACAACTGAAATATTTAGAGTTTGATGATAAGAACTGTGTAGGAAAAACTATAAGAAAAGTTTCAATTGACGACAAAACAAAAACAATCTGCCTCTTGGTTTTGGACTGTGTTTCGGAAACAGATGTTTCTTTAAAAATAGAAACCTATGACTATGATATGAATTTTCTCAAAAGCTATGATATATCCAACATTTCAGATGATTCAAACGAATTAATTCAGGGCGTACAGGTTTTTGATTTTAAAAACAATTATCTATTCTATCAAAATTTCAGCATAACAAGATGTATAGGATATATAGACAGCGATAAACTGAAAAAATCCGACATATCAGAAGATGTAGATGATACTTTTTCAATAGTATCCGCATCTGAAGATGACAGTGATACAAATTTATTGTATAAGAGGGCGGAATCAAGTTCAGAAAATAACTACATATATCTTTTTGATACAACCAACAAAACAATGAAAGAAACAAAATTTAATATTGAAGAAAAAGGGTACACTATAGGCGGTATATCACGGATAGGAAAAGATAATTTGATGATAATGATGTCCCCTGATAATACAGATGAAAAAAGCAACCTTAATCCAAGAATATACTTTACAAAACTAAGCGACTTAAATTTTCAGTAAACAGGCGGTAAAAATCAATTAAAATCCATTTTGCAAATTATCTGTCAAAATCCTGCAAAAAATTTAATTTATGGGCAATACTGCTCTTTACTTTTTAAGGTATTTATTGTATAATTAGCGGTAAAGCAAAAGGGTAATTGAATGATGAAAACACCCTTTGCTCACAATAAAAAGGATAGGAGGGACAAAACATAATGATCAGCGGTGCTGAAATTATGGTAAAATGTTTGGAAGCCGAGGGCGTTGACATAGTCTTTGGTTATCCCGGTGCGGCTATCTGCCCATTTTACGATAAAGTTTACGACTCGAGCATTACCCACATTCTTGTTCGTCAGGAACAGAACGCTGCTCATGCGGCAAGCGGCTATGCAAGATGCAGTAATCGTCCCGGTGTTTGCGTGGCAACTTCCGGTCCCGGTGCAACCAACCTCATCACAGGTATTGCGACCGCCTATACGGACTCTATTCCGATTGTTGCCATTACAGGTCAGGTTCGTTCCGACCTTCTCGGCAGAGATGTCTTTCAGGAAGCTGACATCACGGGAGCTTGTGAACCGTTTGTAAAGCACAGTTATCTCGTCAGCAAAACAGAAGACCTTCCGAGAGTTTTCAAAGAGGCTTTCCATATTGCCTCAACCGGCAGACCCGGTCCTGTACTTATCGACATTCCCGTTGATATTCAGGAAAATGAAATTGAAAGTTTTGAATATCCCGAAAGCGTAAACATCATCGGTTACAAGCCGAACACTAAGGGACACGCAATTCAGGTTAAAAAGGCTGTTGAGGCCATCAACGCAAGCAAGCGTCCTGTTATCGTATCAGGCGGCGGCGTACTAAGTTCGGGTATCAAGCTTAAACTTCAAAAATTTGCAGAAACTACGGGTATCCCCGTTATTTCAACTATGATGGGCATCGGTGTTATGCCCAGCGAGCATGAGCTTTATCTCGGAATGCTCGGCACTCACGGCAAGGCTGTTGCCAACCGTGCTCTTCACGAAGCCGACCTTGTAATCGTATGCGGTGCAAGACTCGGTGACAGAGCTGTTGCGGCTCCCGACCAGATGAGTGAAAACACAAAGGTAATTCACATTGACATTGACCCTGCTGAAATCGGTAAGAATGTTAAAACAGAAATTCCGATTGTAGGCGATATGAAAAATGTCATCAATATGCTGCTTGACAGCATCGGCGATTACAAGGTTACAACAATGTGGAGCGAAACCGTAAAGAACTGGAAAAAAGACCTTTACCGTGAGCCTCCCGTTTTTGACGGCTTTGTTGAGCCGAGAACACTTGTCGGTCATCTCAGTGCAATGTTCCGCTCAAAGGCAATTCTTGTTGCCGACGTAGGACAAAATCAAATCTGGTGTGCAAACAACTTCCGTATTCGTGAGGGCAGATTCCTCACAACAGGCGGTATGGGTACAATGGGTTACTCAATTCCCGCTGCAATCGGTGCAAAGTTTGCAAGACCAGACCGTGATGTTATTGTAATCTGCGGTGACGGCAGTTTTCAGATGGGGCTTAATGAGCTTGCGACTATTGCAGGCAATCAGCTCGGAATTAAAATCATCATTATGAAAAACGCACGACTCGGAATGGTTCGTGAACTTCAGGACAAACACTACGGTGGCAGACACTCTGCAACAATTCTCAACGGTGATCCCGACTTCTTGAAGATTGCCGATGCTTACGGCATTGACCATGCAGAGGCTCATTCAAACAAGGAAGCCGAAAACATCATCAAGGGTATTGTTGATTCGGAAAAACCGTTCATTCTTGTTTGCGATGTTCACCCCGACACTCCGTCAATTTAATGAGGTGATAAAATGCAGTATACATTATCAATACTTGTTGAAAATCAGGCGGGCGTTCTTTCAAAAATTTCGGGACTTTTCTCTCGCCGAGGTTTTAACATCGACTCACTTGCAGTAGGTGTTACTCAGGACCCGTCGGTTTCCCGAATCACAATCGTTGCAAACGGTGACGAGTACATTGTTGAACAGCTTGAAAAACAGCTCAACAAGCTCATTCCCGTCATCAAGGTAAAAAGGCTTAACGAGGGCGAATTTATCAGCCGTGAGCTTGTTTTAATCAAGGTTCACTGCGCCGCCTCAAAAAGAGCCGAAATTGTCAAAACGGTTGAAATTATGCAGGCGAAAATCGTTGATGTATCCCCTTCGTCAGTTACCGTTGAGTACTGCGAATGTGCAAGCCGCGTCAACACGCTTGTTGACTTACTCAAGCCTTATGGTATCCGTGAGATTGTAAGAACAGGTACTGTTGCCATTGACAGAGGCACAGCTTCGGTTTCCGTTTAATCTTACAGTTAGCATATATTTTAATTTATATGCCGCGTTTGCGGTAAGGAGGACTTTAATATGAAAGACTACACAAAAAACATGACAGCACCAATCTACTATCAGTCAGATTGCAACCTTGACCTTCTCAAGGGTAAGAAAATTGCTATTATCGGTTACGGCAGCCAGGGTCATGCACACGCTCTCAACCTCAAGGATTCAGGTTGCGATGTAATCATCGGTCTTTACAAAGGCAGCAAGAGCTGGGCAAAGGCTGAGGCACAGGGCTTTAAGGTATATACATCAGCAGAGGCTGCAAAGCAGGCTGACATCATCATGATTCTTATCAACGATGAAAAGCAGGCAGCTCTTTACAAGAACGACATCGAGCCAAACCTCGAAGCAGGCAATATGCTTATGTTCGCTCACGGCTTTAACATTCACTTCGGTTGCATCAAGCCTCCAAAGGATGTTGATGTTACAATGGTAGCTCCTAAGGGACCGGGTCACACAGTTCGTTCAGAGTATCAGGTTGGTAAGGGTGTACCTTGCCTCGTTGCTGTTGAGCAGGATGCTACAGGTCAGGCTAAGGATCTCGCACTTGCATATGCACTCGGTATCGGCGGTGCAAGAGCCGGCGTTCTTGAAACAACATTCAGAACAGAAACAGAAACAGACCTCTTCGGTGAGCAGGCTGTTCTTTGCGGCGGTGTTTGCGCACTTATGCAGGCAGGTTTTGAAACACTTTGCGATGCCGGTTACGACCCAAGAAATGCTTACTTTGAGTGTATCCATGAGATGAAGCTCATCGTTGACCTTATCTATCAGTCAGGTTTTGCAGGCATGAGATATTCAATCTCTAACACAGCTGAGTACGGTGACTACATCACAGGTCCAAAGATCATCACAGAGGATACTAAGAAGGCTATGAGAAAGGTTCTTTCTGACATTCAGGACGGTACATTTGCTAAGGACTTCCTCCTTGACATGAGCGATGCCGGTTCACAGGTTCACTTCAAGGCTATGAGAAAGCTCGCTGCCGAAGCTCCTGCCGAAGTATTCGGTAAGGAAGTTAGAAAGCTCTACAGCTGGTCTGACGAAGATAAGCTCATCAACAACTAATGCGAGTACCTCGCTCGTAGTTCGTGAAGTTAGTTTGATATATTCAAATTTCTGTCACCCGAGCATTACATAGTACGAATTTAGGGTAGCTTGATTTTCAAGCTACCCTTTTTGCGAGTACCTCGCCCGCAGTTCGTGTAGGTAGTTTGTGATAATTTACAACTACTTATTCCCGAGCTTAACATAGTTATAATTTTCAAGCTACCCTTTTTGCGAGTACCTCGCTCGTAGTTCGTGTAGGTAGTTTGTGATAATTTACAACTACTTGTTCCCAAGCTTAACATAGTACAGATTAACGGTTCAGTCAATTTGGCTAAACCGTTTTTGTTGCGCAATAAAAGGGTTCAGCTTTTTACGGCTGAACCCTTTTGCAGTTAAAACTTATCAATTTTGACAATCAATATTTGTCGTAAGAAAAAGCGTTATATGAATCAAGAAGGTGCTGTTTCTTCTGTGTTTCACTATAATTATTCCAAAGTTTTGGATAGCCGTCAACAGAACAGTGAACAAACTGACTGTACATATGTGCATTTACACAATTACCGAGTACACTCACATTTGTGGCATTATATGCCTGTTTTGTTGTTCTTCCGGTATTATTGTAATAATGGTATTCCAATCCCCGACTTTCAAGAGCCAAATGAGCAGAAGAGTATCCACGAACAACCAAAACTGTGCCGTCATAATTCAATGTATAGTTTTCGCGTTCAAGATAACGGTCAACATTTGAGGTTGACAATTCAACGGCATTAATTATATATTTCTTAGCAGATTTGTCATAGAAATAAGTCAGTTGATTCGGGATATAAGTTCTATAATCATCAAATCCGACTAACGAAAACTTTCCGTCCTTAAAGGTATACACCTTTGCATTCAAATAGTATTCCTTATCTCCTGCTTCCTGTACTATAAGCTCGGGAACACCGTCAAAATCGAGATCGGCAAACTGCACACCAGCCAAAGCAACATTTCCTACCTTGAGTTCAGGTAACCATTCCGATTCATGCTTGAGCAGATAATCTATGTATGCATCTCTTGTTTTATCTGTAGTCTTATACTTAAATGTCACACCTGACGGATTATAGATACTTGTAAATTTCTTGCCGTCCTTAGAAACACATCTTACGGTATAAGTGTAGGTCTGTCCTGCTTTTACATTTTTATGAGTGTAATAATTATTTGTTGTATCAGCAAGCTTTTTCCACGAACCTTTTTCTTTTACATAAATACGATACTTTGAATTATCTTCGCAAACATCTGTCCATGAAACTGTAATTCCGCCATGCATTGAGTCAACACGAACAATCTCCGGACATTCATTGCCTAAATTCGCCTTAGAACCTTTTGTATCATAACCGCTCTGAAAAACCTTGCCGTTACTTGAAATGCAACGAACAGTATAAATATACTGACCGTTTACGGAATTATCTTTTATGCTTAGTTCTCTTGATACAAGTCCCATATCAAGATAACTGTTACCCGTTGTATCGGCAAGTTTGTTCCAACCCTCACCGTCTTTGTAGTACACACGGTACTTCTCTGCACCTGCAACCTTGTTCCATGTCAGCTTTACGCCGTCATATGTGACCTCAGTTTTTGAAATTTTCGGTGTGGCAACATATTTTGCGCTCATTCCCACAGGGTCATAACCGCTCAAATACTTTTTAGCGTCGGAACTGATTGCTCTTACAGTGTATGTATAGGTTTTATTCGGCTGTAAATTTTTATGTGTCACAACACCTGTTTTGGTATCGCATACTTTTGTCCAGCCCTTACCTTCTGTTTTGCAGTACAATCTGTAATTTGTATTGTTTTCAGTCTCCCAAATCACCTTAATACCGCCATTTACAACATTGGTTTCAAGTATTTTAGGAGCTTGAATATATCTGATACTTGAGCCTTTTGGGTTAAATCCACTCTCAAAACTCTTTCCGTCATCACTTATACACCTCACGGTATAAGTATAGGTTCCCACATCAACAGATTTATCAACTATAGAATTAGAAGTCGTATCTGATACTCTGAACCAATCTGACGAATTTTTCTGGTAAATTCTATACTTTGATGCACCGCTTACTTTGTTCCATGTAATTTTCACACCGCCGTTTACATTTTCAAGCTTTGAAATTTCGGGGGCGGCAATATATTTTACAGTTGTCCCCTTTGAATCATAACCGCTTGTAAAGCTCTTTCCGTCAGCAGAAATACATCTTACAGTATAGGTGTAATTCCTGCCCGATGAAACATCCTTGTCGATATATGAGGTTGAAGTTGTATCGACCATTCGTGTCCAGCCTTTACGGCCCTTGTAGTAAACTCTGTATTTAGTTGCACCGCTTACTTTGCCCCAAGAGATTTTCACACCGCCGTTTACATTTTCAAGCTTTGAAATTTCGGGGGCAGCAACATATTTTACAGTTGTCCCCTTTGAATCATAACCGCTTGTAAAGCTCTTTCCGTCAGCAGAAATACATCTTACAGTATAGGTGTAATTCCTGCCCGATGAAACATCCTTGTCGATATATGAGGTTGAAGTTGTATCGACCATTCGTGTCCAGCCTTTACGGCCCTTGTAGTAAACTCTGTACTTAGCCGCACCATTCACTTTGTTCCATGTAAGCTTTACACCGCCGTAAACGCTTTCGGCTTTTGAAATTTTCGGTGTTGCCAAGCTTGCCCTTGCAACCTGTGCATACTGCACGGGTGTGTTAAGCGGTTCAACCGCATTTGCAGAAACTGCCGAAACCGCAACCGCAGACATCGACATTACCGCCGCCATGGCTATAGGTAAAAACTTTTTCATATCTATCCCTCGCTTTGTTCAAATTCTACGCATTACAAAATAATTCGTTTATTTTTTTATGCAAGTTAATTGTAACATTAAATGATATAAAAAGCAATACATCTTGATAAACTATCACAAATTTTTAAGCTAAAATAAATAAACCGTTCACAAAGGCGAGAACGGTTTATTTTATATATTCTGTTGATGTTTTGAATTATTTAAAATAATTTCTGCGTTTTGCAAAAATTACTGCACAACCTGCAAGCATTGCAACAAGAAGAATTACAGCAACGCTGTTCTGTCCTGTTTGAACTGCACCGCTGTTGTTCTGTGAATTGTTCGGTGTGTCATTTGTAGCTGTGTCGCTTGTTGAAACAGGCTTAGTTGCCGAAGTTGTATCGGGTACTGTTACAGATTCGTCAACTGTTGCAACCGAAGTTGTAGGCTCAGTAGGAACAGTTGTATTCGGTTTATTAGATTCCAAACCAAAATTCATTTTTGACAATTCTTCAAGAATACTATCGTCGATAACTCCGCTTTCGTAAGCATTCTTCATTGTGTAAATTTTGCCGTTGTTGTAAACGAGCAACTCATCAGCTGCAGTATATGAGTAGGTATAGTTGCCAAGCTGTGTTTCATAAGCCGCCGAAGTATGACTCAAATTATCGGTATGCTCAAAATACACACTTCCGTTTTCATTTCCGCCAACAATGCGGATTTCAAGCTCTGTAGGCTTTGTATCTGTATAGTAGTTGTCGAGCATAGCCTGTTTGATTATCGCCTGCATATCTTTTGCAGGAGCTTCATCAGGAGTTGCCGCAAAGGTGGTAACGGTTACTGCACAGCATATCATAACTGCGATTAAGATTGATAATAATTTTTTCACGAAATTTCATCCTCTTTTCTTCTAAAACTAAGCTGACTGTCAGCTTATACTAGGATTTTAGCAAAAAAAGAGGTGATTTTCAAGCAACTTTAGTTTACAAAAAATGCCACCCTCGTTAATGAAGGTGGCATAAATGTTAATTTTAGTTGTCAAATCAAACAGGGTGAACCATATTTTTCTTGTCAAGCTTGTCGCCGTTGATGCCAACCTTGGCATTTCTTCTCTTTTCAAAGAAGTCGAGAGCAACCTTCGGGAACTGTGCATAAGAAAGAACATCCTCAGGCTGTTCAATCCACTGCTCAATCTCGCCACGAAGCTTATCAAGCTCAGGCTTAAGCTGATCTGCAGGACGGCCTTTGATAATCTTCTTGTCACCGATAATCTTCTTCTGAAACGCAGGATCAATCGGCATTGGAGTTGTACCATACTCACCGGCAACAAGTCCCTTGAACTCGTTTGTGCACATTGAGTAGCGCTTGCCTGTGATTACATTGAATACAGCCTGTGTGCCGACAATCTGTGATGTCGGAGTAACAAGCGGAGGATAACCTGAATCCTTACGAACACGGGGTACTTCTGCAAGAACTTCGTCAAGCTTGTCTTCTTTACCGGCCTGCTTGAGCTGTGAAAGAAGGTTGGAAAGCATACCGCCGGGAACCTGATAGATAAGAGCGTTAGCGTCTGTTGCGAGCATCTTAGGATCAAGAAGTCCTGACTTGATGTACTTCTCACGGAGAGTCATAAAGTAAGCACGGATGTCAGAGAACTGTTTAAGGTCAAGACCTGTATCGAACTCTGTGCCTGAAAGAGCGGCAACCATTGACTCTGTCGGAGCGTGTGATGTACCGAGAGCGAGTGGGCTGATTGCTGTGTCAATGCCGTCGGCACCTGCCTCAACACCCTTTAAAAGACACATTGATGCAAGACCTGATGTGTAGTGGGTGTGGAGCTGAAGCGGAAGCTCCGGAACAGCGGCTTTGATAGCCTTTACAAGGCTTTCGGTTCTTGTCGGAGTAAGAAGAGCAGCCATATCCTTGATACAGATTGAATCTGCACCTGCGTCTGCAATTCTCTTAGCATACTCAACATAGTATTCATCTGTGAATACAGGACCTGTTGTGTAGCTGATAGCAACCTGTGCATGACCGCCTTCTTTGTTAGCGGCCTTGATAGCTGTTTTAAGATTCTTGATGTCGTTAAGAGCATCAAAAATACGGATAATGTCAATACCGTTTGCGATTGAACGCTGAACAAGGTACTCAACGCAGTCATCGGCATAGTGACGATAACCGAGCATATTCTGTCCTCTGAAAAGCATCTGGAGCTTTGTGTTAGGGCAATGCTCTCTAATTGTGCGGAGTCTGTCCCACGGATCTTCGTTTAAGAATCTGAGGCATGAGTCATATGTTGCACCGCCCCAGCATTCGAGTGAGTAATAACCGATTTTATCGAGTTTGTCAAGAACAGGGAGCATTTCCTCTGTTGTCATTCTTGTTGCAATGAGTGACTGATGAGCGTCACGCAGAGCAGTTTCGGTAACTCTGATTTTTTTTGCCATTTTACAGCATCCCTTTCTCCGAATTATTGATTAGTTAAGTGTTACGAGAACCTTACCTGAGTCAACAGACTCACCCTTTGCAACATCAACCGTTGCAACTGTGCCATCCTGCGGAGCCTTAACGGGAGTTTCCATCTTCATAGCCTCGATGAATACGAGGTCATCTCCGGCCTTAACAGCCTGTCCTGCCGAAACAACAACATTAACAACTGTACCGGGCATAGGAGCCTTTACAACAACAGAACCCTGAGCGTCTGCGGGAGCTGCCGGCTTTGCTGCAGGAGCAGGAGCGGCTGCTGCGGGAGCTGAAGAGCCACCGAGTTCTTCAACCTGAACATCATATGCTGTGCCGTTAACTGTAATTCTTAAATTCTTCATTTTTAGTATCCCCTTTTATTTTAACAAGTAATCATTTATCAGATAGTTGAATGCTTCTTTGAAAGTGTTGAAACACGCTTGCCCGAGAGCATATCAAGAGCAGAAATAAGAGTCTGACGGAGCTGAGCTTCTTCAACAATACCGTCAACATAGCCGTTCTGAGCGGCATTGTAAGCAGAAAGATTCTCGTCAGCAAACTTCTGAGCAACCTCAACCTGCTTATCTGTGGCAACATTCATAACTTCGGGAGCCATAATGAATGCGGCAGCCTCAACATTAACAGGTGAAATAACCGCATCGGGAAGTGCGTAAACAACATCTGCATTAGCGCCTGTGCCTGCAAGAGCAACATAGCCTGAACCGATTGCCTTGCCTGTAACAACAGAAATCTTAACTGTTGTTGCCTCAGCATAAGCGGCTGACGCCTTTGTTGCCGACTTGATTGACTCAAAACCCGGGCAGTTTACGAATGTTACAACAGGGAGTGAGAAAGCGTCGCAGAAACGAACAAACTTTGCTACCTTGTTTGCAGACTTGCAACCAAGCTCCTTGCCCTTTGTAACAACAATACCTACAACCTGACCGCCGAGTCTTGCAAAACGAACATTTGCTTCCTTGCCGTAATCATTGAAGAGCTTTACAATGCTGTTGCCGTCAACAGTTCTGCTGACTACACAACCGCAACCGTCCTCTGCAGGAGCTTCTTCAAATGACTGAGGAGCCATTGTGAGGTTATTTGACGGAAGATAAAGGATAAGTTCCTTTGCAGCCTTGATTGCCTTGTCTGCGTCGTCACAAACGATTGAGGCAATACCGTTTTCAGCATTGTAAGCGGCATCGGAATGCTTGCCTGTTACCGAAAGTGAAAGCTGTGCGTCTTTGCTCATGATAACGATGTCTGCACTTGCGGCGTTAAGAGCGTTTGTTCCGAGGCAAGTGCCGAGAACAACCGAGATCTGCGGTACAACACCGGAAAGTGACGCAGCCGCATTGAGAACATCACCGCAACCTGCGAGAAGCTCTGTACCCTGATTAAGTCTGCCGCCAACGCTGTCATAGAAGCCTACAACAGGAGCGCCTGTCTTGAGTGCAAGACCATACAGCTTTTTAAGCTTGGCAGCCTGTGCCTTACTCATGGCACCGCCGCAAATGTCGCTGTTCTGTGCAAACGCATAAACAGGCATACCTTCTACTGTTCCAAAGCCTGCAACAACCTCGGCAAAACCTTCACCGGATTTTGCAAAGGCATCAATTTCACAAAAGCTGTCTGCATCAAAAAACGCCGTAATTGTCTTATAAGCGGAAGTTGCGGCAATTTCAGCCTTTGCCTGATTGATCTTTTCAATACTCATCTTAAAATCCTCCAATACCATGTATTGAATATGCACGAAAACTGAGCGTGCATACTAATTTTCTACACAATACATTATACTCTATAATCTTCAAAAGTACAAGAAAAACACGCT
>OBXI01001615.1_pt1 | contig 11917 bp, 10 predicted proteins | sample 1538161 | NCBI WGS metagenome assembly OBXI01 (sample SAMEA2580142, study PRJEB22360) | human gut metagenome | biome: human gut; feature: human-associated habitat; material: faeces | place: Denmark | collected 2008/2010 | reverse complement strand
CGGCGACAATAAAACTGCTGCCTCCCACGAAGATGAAGTCTTTAGGGGGGCAGTTTTCTTTTGCTGCCCGTACGGCATCCACTACGGTAGGGTAGGAGGTGCCTTTCAGTCCCGCTTCCGAAGCCATTTTCATCAGCTCATCTTCCGGCATTGCACGTTTCACGCTCGCTTTGGTGAAATAGTAGGTGGCGTCTTTCGGCAACAGTTCCAGAACACTGCTGATATCCTTGTCGCTGACCATGCCGAATACAATATGCAATTCCTGATGCAACTTTTCGTGTATATACTTCAATTGCTTGCGAATACTTTTAAAGCCATCAGCGTTGTGACCTGTGTCGCAGATGAGGTCAGGATAGCTTTGGAGTTTCTGCCAGCGTCCCATCAGACCGGTCATCTCGCATACATTAGAGAATCCGGTATGGTAATCTTTATTACAGATTTCATATCCCAGGTTCTTTAAAATATCCAGGGCTGCCAGGATTGTGAGACAATTTTCTGTTTGACAGAGACCGCTCAGTTCGTAGTATAATCCCGTCATAAAACTGGAATTATGAATGGATATTGCGTCTTTTCTTTTATCCATGATTCTGTCTATCGCACGTATGGCGTCAGCCGGGTTGATAAGAGAGACAAATTGCATCATTTTCATTGGAAGCGTCTGTATCTGCTGAAGTTTTATTTCCTCCTCCAATAATTCCTGCAAATCGGCTCTGGACTCTTTCAGGTTATCATATGACAAATATTGCACATGGGTGAAACTCTTTAATTCTTCCGAGAAGGTGATGAAGGTATTCATTGCCTTGGCTTTCATCGTAAATACTCTTTTCACCGCTCCGGATACTTTTCCCACTACTACCGGAACATCTTCTTTGATAATTCCTGCCTTTTCTTTGGCTATTTTAGTCAGTGTGTGGCCCAGATATTGCATATGGTCGAAACCGATATTGGTAATAACACACAGATCGGGGGTGATGATATTGGTACAGTCCAGACGTCCGCCCATGCCTACCTCGATCACTGCCACATCTACCTTCTGATCGGCAAAATAGCGGAATGCCATTGCCGTGGTAAGTTCGAAGAAAGAAGGGTGCAGAGGTTCGAAAAAGGAACGGTGGTCTTCTACAAAGTTGACCACATACTCTTCGGGAATCATTTCACCGTTGATACGGATACGCTCGCGGAAATCAATCAGATGCGGGGAAGTGAATAACCCGACTTTATAGCCCGCGGCTTGTAGCACGGCAGCGATCGTATGCGAACAGGAACCTTTTCCATTTGTCCCGGCGATATGTATCGTTCTGAATTCTTGATGCGGATGACCTAAATGTTCGTCCAATTTGTGTGTTGTCTCTAAACCTGGCTTATATGCTTTACCACCTATTTGCTGAAACATCGGTGCACTTTCATATAAGTACTTTAAAGTGTTCTGATAATCCATGTTTTATAATATTTAACTCCGGGCAATCTTTATTGCTCGCAAAATTGTTTATCTTTAGAACCATCATTCCAACTGTAAACGGAGGATTGATGAATGAGACTGCAAATATCAACATTAAAATCTAAGAAATCATGGGAACTAAGAAAAATTTTGTAATTGACACAAATGTTATTCTTCACGACTATAATTGTTTGAAGAATTTTCAGGAAAATGATATTTATCTCCCCCTTGTCGTACTGGAAGAACTGGACAAGTTCAAGAAAGGAAACGAGCAGATTAATTTCAATGCCCGTGAGTTTGTCCGGGAACTGGATTTGCTGACAAGTGACGAACTTTTCTCTAAAGGAGTGAGTCTGGGAGAAGGATTGGGACGCCTGTTCATTGTCCCCGGCAATGTGGATGCTCCCAAAGTTCATGAATCTTTTCCGGTGAAGAAACCCGATCATCTGATATTGGCAGCCGTTGAATATCTGGCGGGTAAATATCCGAAGACTCCGGCTATCTTAGTGACCAAGGATGTGAACCTGCGTATGAAGGCACGTTCCATCGGCATTACCAGCGAAGACTATATCACAGATAAAGTATCCAATGTCGATATATTCGAGAAATCCAATGAGATCTTTGAAAACGTGGATCCGGCATTAATCGACCGTATCTATTCCTCCAAAGAAGGCATCGACCTGAGTGAATTTGACTTTAAAGACGTCATTCATCCTAACGAATGCTTCGTTCTGAAAAGTGACCGGAACAGTGTACTGGCACGATACAATCCTTTTACCCATTCCATTTGCCGCGTCACGAAGGGACGCAACTATGGTATTGAACCTCGTAATGCCGAACAGAGTTTTGCTTTCGAGATACTGAACGATCCGAACGTCAAACTGGTGGCATTGACAGGAAAAGCAGGAACGGGTAAGACATTGCTGGCTTTAGCGGCAGCTTTAGGCAAGTTGACTGATTATAAGCAAGTATTGTTGGCACGTCCGGTGGTGGCGTTGTCCAACAAGGATATCGGTTTCCTTCCGGGAGACGCACAGGAAAAAGTTGCTCCATATATGCAACCGCTGTTTGACAACCTGAATGTGATCAAACGTCAGTTTGCCGCTAACTCGACCGAAGTGAAACGTATCGAAGATATGCAGAAGAGCGAGCAACTGGTGATTGAAGCGCTGGCATTTATCCGCGGACGTAGTTTGAGTGAAATGTACTGTATCATTGACGAAGCGCAGAACCTGACCCCGAATGAAATAAAAACGATCATTACCCGTGCAGGCGAAGGTACGAAGATGGTGTTTACAGGAGATATCCAGCAGATTGACCAGCCGTATCTGGATAGTCAGTCTAATGGTCTTGTATATATGATCGACCGTATGAAAGACCAGAATATCTTTGCACATGTCAATCTGGTGAAAGGTGAACGCAGTCAGTTGAGTGAGTTGGCCAGTAATCTGTTATAAATAATAAAGAACTAAAAAAAAGAAGAATGAAGAATTACCGGTAGTATAAATGCGCCGGCGGATTCTTCATTCTTCTTTTTTATTCTTTGTTTCTAGTCCTTCATTCTTAATTTTCTTTCTTACCGAAATATTTTAGGAATTGCGTACGTTCGAACGTATTGATGCCTTGAACGTCTTTAATATTCAGTTTTCCTTTGAACTGAGCGATGCTTTCGAAACCTTTCCGTTCCATCCATGCAGATAAGAAGCGGGTGGATTCTCCGATGAATGCGTTCGTGTTCTGATAGACAGCGCTGCAAACTTCTACGGCAGTAGCTCCGGCAAGGATTGCTTTTACTACTGCTTCCGGACTGGAAACACCACCGGAGGCTGCATAATCGATTTTGTCTACCACTGAGGATGCGATTCCAATCCAACGGAGAGGAGTGGCAAGATCGGCGGAAGTGCTGAATACTGCACCGGATATTTGTTCCATATTCTCGATATTGATATCCGGCTGGTAGAAACGGTTGAAGAGAACCACTGCAGCTGCTCCGTTAGCGTACAGCTGATCGATCAGAGCTACAGGATTTGTCAGGTTGTCCCCCAGTTTCATAATCACCGGAATGCTTACTGTCCGTTTGATATGACGCAGGATGTCGATATGACGCTGCTCAAATGAACCGTACGTATATTGTACATCCGATTGCAATGCCAGAATATTGATTTCCAGTGCATCGGCACCGGCTTCCTGTATCTGTTTGGCAAAGTCTATCCATTCCGCATCCGAATAGCAGTTGATGCTGGCTATGATGGGGATGTTACACTCTTTTTTGCTTTCCTTGATTAAGGTGAGATATTCAGCTAATTTGTGTTCACGGATATATTCTTCCAGATAATCGCTTGCTTCCGGATAAAAAGCGGGATCTTTCAGTTGATCCGCTTCCAGCATGATTTGCTCCTCAAACAGAGATTTCAGTACGATGGCACCTGCACCTGCTTCTGCCAGTCTCTTATTTTTGCCGGCACTGTTGGTCAGTCCCGAACTACTGATAATGATTGGGTTTCTGAGAGAAAGCCCTGCGAAAGTAGTTTTTAAATCGGTCATAATTATATCTTTTTAAAGTAGTTGGCTACTGATTAATAGTTTCTTTCTCCGAATATCTTGCTTCCTACCCGTACCAGAGTGCTTCCTGCGGCGATTGCTTCGTGATAGTCATGTGACATACCCATCGACAATTCACGGAAAGTATCCGAATCGGCAAACCAGTTTGCTTTTATTTCCTGAAAGAGCCTATTCAGTAAACAAAATTCCCGGTTAATTTGTTCAACATCATCGGTGTTGCTTGCCATTCCCATCAATCCGCAGATGCGTACGTGAGGCAGTTCTTTCCATTCGCCGGCATGCAGCATATCCTTGCATTCTTCGGGGCTGAAACCGAACTTGGTCTCTTCCTGTGCAACGTGAATTTGTAACAGACAGTTCACGATACGTCCCGCTTTGGCAGCTTGCTTGTTGACTTCCGTCAGCAGTTTGTACGTATCGATTCCATGTATCATCGCTACGTAGGGGATCATGTATTTGATCTTGTTTGTCTGCAAGTGCCCGATAAAATGCCATTCGATGTCTTTCGGCAACGTTTCGTATTTAGCTGTCATTTCCTGCACTTTGCTTTCTCCGAAAATACGCTGTCCCGCCTGATAAGCCTCTTCTATCGCTTCATTGGGATGGAATTTTGAGACAGCAACCAGCCGGACTCCTTGAGGGAGTTCGGCCAGCACTTGCTTTAAATTGTCAGCAATACTCATTGTTACTTATGCTTTTGATGGATCAAACTCCGGTTTGTCATTCGGTTCGGCGCTGTAAGGATATACATCCATGAGCGGAGTCTCGGATACCATACCGATCTGATAATCTGCCATGGTTCCTTTCATTCCTTCATCCAGCTTCTTGACTGCGTCGCGCAAGTCGGCAGCTTGTACCAGTACTTGGGTGGAAGTCTTTTTTTCAGCACCGCTTTTTTCATCCAGAGTGATGAAAATAAGTTTGCATTTGAACCAGCGGTCGGCACTTTCTTCGTCGCTAGGGAAAAGTTCGCTATAGTTGGCACGTTTAATATCCGAAACGGTAAATTCTCCGGAGATAAACGGAGTCATTTCTTCAATAATCCGTGCTTCTGCTTCTGTAAAACTGAGTGCGTCAACAAGATAAGGTTCAGTTACTTTCTTCTGCATTCCGTTTTCCATTACTTTTTCATAACGGATCTTGCACTCAAACCATGTATGCATTGCCATAATTTTCTTCCTTTTTAATTAATTGATTTATGTAAATTGCCTACAAAGATAAACAAAATCCCAAAGTAAGTGCCGAAAGCTTTTTATTTTCTTTTATGCAGATTCTTTAATTCAAATGAAAGCATGACACGGAAAAGTCCGATGATGAGGAAAGCAAAAGAAATCATATACACTGCGTAGAGCGCTCCTATGGCGGGTTGCCATAATATTAAAAGAGAGCACAGGATGGCAAGAATACCGAAAGCCATGTACCAGCCCCAGTCGCGGGTTCCGTAACGTTTCAGGTCGATGGAATAGCCGGTGGAGGAGAACCCTCGGAACATAAGCCAGAAGGCTATGATGAAAGGGATAACTTCCATGCTGATCATCGGATAGGCAATCAGGTAAATACCCAGAACGAGGTCGATGAGTCCTCCTACGATATACCACCCCCAGCTCGGGACACCTTTCCGGTTGCTAAGAGCAAAGATGATTTCCAGAATACCGCTTATCAGCATCGATACACTGAAAATGATACTTAGAGCTACATAGGTGCTTACGGGTGAGAACATGAGCCAAAGGGCTACAATGATATACACGATTCCCAAAAGAAGAGAAGTCCACCAATTTTTTACTGAATGTTGAATCTCATTGAATACAGTTTCCATACATTTTATATTTTAAATTGAACACTAGAGTGATTTCGTTGAGGAATAACAAATTGAATTTAGAAAAGGTTTTCCGTGAACATATTTGGGGGAATAGTTGTTTCCTATATAAAGTAAATTTTAAATATACATGCATTATGGCAACAACAAATTTCAAAGGACAACCGGTGAAACTGATCGGTGAATTTATACAAGTAGGTAAAGTCGCTCCTGACTTTGAGTTAGTAAAAACAGATTTGTCTTCTTTCTCCCTGAAAGACCTGAACGGCAAAAATGTGATTCTAAATATTTTTCCAAGTCTGGATACCAGTGTCTGTGCAACATCGGTACGTAAATTTAATAAAATGGGAGCAGGTCTGAAAGATACGGTAGTATTGGCTATCTCCAAAGACCTTCCTTTTGCCCACGCACGTTTCTGTACGACGGAAGGCATCGAAAACGTAATCCCATTGTCAGATTTCCGTTTCTCTGATTTTGACGAGAGCTACGGACTGCGTATGGCAGACGGACCGTTGGCAGGCTTGCTGGCACGTGCAGTAGTCGTAATCGGCAAAGACGGCAAAGTAGCATATACGGAACTTGTTCCGGAGATTACTCAGGAACCTGACTATGAGAAGGCATTGGCGGCAGTTAAAGAATAGGTAATAAGTATTAGGTATTAAGTAATAAGTATTAGGTAATAAGTATTAGCCGAAGTCGCTTATTTCATTATTGGCATTAATTATGCGGAGTATTACTTAATACTTATTACTTAATACCTATTACCTATTACTTTACATTAAACCTTAACCACATGGACAAAATTCGATTTTTCTTCATCGCCCTGTTAGGTATGGGCGCTGCACACTTGTCGGCTCAAACGGCCGATAGTACACAAACTTCTCCCTGGACAACGGAAGGTTTTGCCGGACTCAAGCTGACGCAGGTTAGTTTGACCAACTGGTCTGCCGGAGGTGACAATTCTGTCGCTTTTGACTTGCAAGGTACTTATCAGGCTAACTATAAAAAGGGAAAGCATATATGGAACAACCGTCTTGAACTGGCTTATGGCTTGAATAAGACAGGGGAGGATGGCATGAGAAAGGCCAATGATAAAATATATATGAATACCAACTATGGGTATTCTATCGCCAAAAACTGGTATGCAAGTGCATTTACCACTTTCCAGACACAATTCTCGCCAGGATACGACTATTCAGTCAATAAGGATGTCGCTATCTCCGAATTTATGTCTCCGGCATATCTGACTACCGGTTTGGGATTCACATATGATCCGGGAAAGATTTTCACGGTTGTATTGTCTCCTGCCTCTTGGCGCGGCACCTTTGTTCTAAATGACCGTTTGTCTGATGAAGGCGCTTTTGGTGTCGATCCCGGCAAACATCTTTTGTCGAGCTTCGGTGCTAATCTGAAAGGAGAGGTGAAATATGAATTCTTAAAGAACATGACTGTATATTCCCGTCTGGACTTGTATTCTGACTACTTGCATAAACCTCAGAATATTGATGTGAACTGGGAAGTGCAGATTAATATGGCAATCAACAAATGGTTCTCCACTACGCTGACTACCAATATGGTCTATGACGATGATATCAAAATAGTTCAGAAAGACGGCAGCAAAGGATCACGCCTGCAATTCAAAGAAGTACTGGGCGTAGGAGTGCAGTTTAATTTTTAAGTAATAGGTAATAAGTATTAGGTAATAAGTATTAAGTATTAACCGAAGCTGCTGTGTTATCAGCTTATCCGCATGGTTTAATACTTAATACTTATTACCTAATACTTATTATTTATTTCTCTTCATTCCTTTATAAACCAGAAAGCCCACGATGAATATTCCGATTGCGATGAAGCAATAGCCGATTTCGTGGCTGTATTCTGTTACTTTGGCAATCAGTTGTTCTTCGCTTTCGATGCCGGGCACTGTCGAGAGGTAATACCCGATTATGGCGAGGATTGTATTCCATAATCCGGCTCCGATAGTGGTATACAACAGGAAGGTGTGCATTTTCATGCGGGCAAGTCCTGCCGGTATGGAAATCAGTTGGCGAACTGCCGGAATCAATCGGCCGATGAAGGTGGAAAGTGCGCCATGCTTGTCGAAATAAGATTCGGCATGTTGTACTTTGGCTTCGTCGATCAGACACATGTGCCCGATGCGGCTGTTGGCAAATTTATAAATAATGGGACGTCCCAGCCATTTGGCCAGATAATAGTTGATTAATGCGCCGATATCTGCACCGATGGTGGCAAATAAGACTACCAAGTAAATATTAAGCTCGTCATTGACAGCTGCTTTGTATGCTGCCGGCGGGATGATCACTTCCGATGGGAAAGGGATGAAGGAGCTTTCTATAGTCATTAATAAAGTGATTGTCCAATAATTCAGATGTTCGAGACACCACTGGATAAAAGCTACTGATTCCATGTGTTTTTGGGCTAAAGTTTATTAATATGATTATTTATTTCCTTTCTCTTTCTTCATGCGCTTCCAGACTTCTTTGAGCATTTGTTCGCCTTCCTCCGTTTGGTTAGGTCTGGACAGCAGATCCAGAATGATGTCCTCGCTGATCGGATGGGCACTTTCACTGTTGTACTTGAAGAAGTCGTCTATCTCGTTATGCATCAGACTGAGAATACTCAGTTTCTCTGTGACGTCTGCATAGTTGGGATCAATCCGGTATGACTCTTCAAAACAGAGTTTGGCTTGATATAAGTACTCTGCGTCCGAATAGGCCGAAGCTACCAAATACCACATTTCTGCACTCGGTTCCATCACCAGTGCTTTGTCAAAAGCCTTGACTGCCTTTTTTTTCTGACCTTCCTTCATGTAGAGTTTACCTTCTGTCAGATGGATACCGGGATCATCCGGCTGGATCTTTTTGGCTTTTTTACATAACAGATGCGCTTCCTCATGCTTGCCTAGTTGGGAGGCGGCTAAAGCTTTGTTGGTATAAGTATCTATCAATAGAGGAGAGTTGCCGGCTCCGTCTGCTACAAAACGGTCGATGACACGTTGGTAGCAATCGTCTGCTTCTTGCCATGCTCCTTTGTTGGAATATGCCATCCCCAAAAACATGTAACCCATTTCGGGAGGAAAGGCTTTGTATTCTATCGCCTTTGTATAATTCTCAATGGCGGCATCCGAATTGTTCAGATAGAAATAGCAATGTCCGCGGTAAGCGTAGGCTTCTCCAAACGTCTCGTCGGCAGCCAGTGCAAAGTCACAGGCTTCGATTGCTTTTTCGCTGTCTTCAGCTGCAAAGCGGCATTTGGCAAGTCCCACCCAGTAACTGGCATTGTAAGGGTCCATATCAATCAGTTGATTGTAATAGGTCGATGCGGCTTCGAGTTCATTGGTGCCTGCGAGATAGTCTGCCATGACAGCTATGAAATCTTCTTTTTTACCGAATCGGGGGGTACCTTTATCCAACCATTCCTTGGCGGCTTCGGGGTATCCCATATCCATATAGAGATAGATGATGTTAATAATTGTTTCCAGTTCATCCGTATCTTCTATGGTATCTAATGTGCTTCGGGCTGCTTCCAGTTGTCCTTCGTTCAGCAGAAGTTCCGCTTTCAGCATTTTTACATCAGTAATATAATCATCTGTGATGCTTTCTGCAACTTTTTTCGCCAGAGGTATTTTACCGGTATCAAGATAAAGATAGGCCTGTTCTACCAGTAGATCTGTGCTGTCGGGATGCAGGTGGAGGCCGTAAGTTATGACCTCTTGCGCTTCGTCGAATTTCCGTTCGGCAGCGTATCGGTCAGCAATGTCGGCTAGTTGGTCTCCGTCCAGATAGAGTTGTCGGTTTTCTGCTTTTGCCGTTTCATATTGAGCGATTAACTCGTTTAGTTCTTTATTTGCGGACGGTGAATTTTTTCTCCCCATTCTGATTTATTTTGATTTGAATAAAGCAGCGCTAAAAAGATGTTTAGGCACGGATTACACAGATTGAAGCGGCTTGTAAGTTACGTGAACTCTTTAAATCCGTGCAATCCGTGTAATCCGTGCCTGAATAATATCATAGATTTATTCCTTATTCGGCTTTTGGCACTGCCTTTTTATGTTTAAGTAGCCTGTGAAGGCTGAATTTTATTTATTGATTTTGCCCCAGGTATCCTTTAATCCTACCGTGCGGTTGAATACAAGTTTCTCCGGAGTCGAGTCTTTGTCGATATTGAAATAACCGATGCGTTGGAATTGCAGGTATGAGAGCACAGGCAAGGTTGCCGCAAACTTCTCGATATAGCAATTCGGCAGAACTTTCAAAGAATCCGGATTGATGATTTCCTTCATTGCTTCCAGAGCTTCGCAGTTCTTTGCTTCACGGATGGCAGCCAGTTCGTCGCGTGGGTTTTCTACTTTCCACAGACGGTCGTAGAGGCGTACTTCTGCTTGCAGGCAGTGGTTGCAGCTTACCCAGTGGAGCGTACCTTTCACTTTGCGGTTGGCATCCGGCATACCGCTGCGGGTGTTCGCGTCATATTCACAATATACTTCTGTGATTACGCCGTTCTCATCCTTCTTGCATCCGGTACATTTTACGATGTAAGCGTTTTTGAGGCGTACTTCCTGTCCCGGAGTCATGCGGAAATATTTCTTGGGCGCGTCTTCCATAAAGTCTTCGCGTTCCATCCATAATTCACGGCTGAACTCGATCATGTGGCTTCCTGCTTCCGGATCTTCCGGATTGTTGATAGCTTCCAGTTCCTCCACTTGTCCTTCCGGATAGTTGGTGATGATGAGTTTCACTGGGTTGATGACAGCAGATACGCGGGTAGCACGGCTGTTCAGATCGTCACGTACGGAACTTTCCAGCAATGCGATATCGTTCAGGGCATCGTAAGTCGTATAACCGATTTTATCGATAAATTTATGAATAGATTCCGGAGAATAACCACGACGGCGGAAGCCGCAGATGGTCGGCATACGGGGATCGTCCCATCCGTTCACCAATCCTTCTTTTACCAGCGTCAGCAGGTTGCGTTTGCTCATCAGCGTGTAGCTCAGGTTCAGCTTGTTGAACTCAGTCTGACGGGGACGGTTGTCGTTCAGATCCTTACCTTCTTTCAGCCAGTCGATGAAGAGATCATAGAGCGGACGGTGTACCACAAATTCGAGCGTACACAGAGAGTGGGTTACTCCTTCAAAGAAGTCACTCTGTCCGTGGGCGAAGTCGTACATCGGATAAGCCTTCCAGGTAGTACCTGTGCGGTGGTGCGGATGCTTCACGACACGATAGATGATCGGGTCGCGGAAGTGCATATTAGGATTGGCCATGTCGATTTTGGCACGGAGCACCATAGCGCCTTCTTCTATCTCACCGCTGTTCATCTTCTTGAAGAGTTCCAGGCTTTCTTCGATTGGGCGGTCACGGTACGGGCTGTTCACACCTGCTTGCGTGGGAGTACCTTTTTGCTGGGCAATCTGTTCGGCAGTTTGCTCGTCGATATATGCTTTTCCTTCCTCGATGAGGCGGATGGCGAAGTCCCATAATTGCTGGAAATAGTCGGAAGCGTAGTATTCGTTTCCCCATTGGTAGCCAAGCCATTGAATATCTTCTTTGATGGCTTCTACGTATTCCACGTCCTCTTTGGTCGGGTTTGTGTCGTCGAAACGAAGGTTACATACACCGCCATGTCTGGCAGCGATGCCGAAATCAAGGCAAATAGCTTTGGCATGACCGATGTGAAGGTATCCGTTCGGCTCGGGCGGGAAGCGGGTCTGCACTTTTCCACCATTTTTACCTTCCTTCAAATCCTTCTCTACTGCCTGTTCAATAAAGTTCAGGCTTTTCTTATCGCCTGTGTCTTCGTTTTTAATATCTGTCATAACGTTAAAATGTTAACTCTATTTATAGGCTACAAAAGTAGGACATTTTTTTTATTTTACTGGAATATAACCGCTCTTTTTTATAATCTCCTGTCCTTCGGGCGAAAGAATGAAGTTGATCAGAGGAGCTACCTGCTCTTTGTTCTTCACATTATAATAGTAATAAAGGGGGCGGACAATGGGATAAGTTTTGTTCGTTGCGTTCTCCACTGTCGGGGCGGCGTAGTGGCTTCCGTCATATGAAACGGAAAGCGTTTTGGTG
>OBXI01001602.1_pt1 | contig 11991 bp, 10 predicted proteins | sample 1538161 | NCBI WGS metagenome assembly OBXI01 (sample SAMEA2580142, study PRJEB22360) | human gut metagenome | biome: human gut; feature: human-associated habitat; material: faeces | place: Denmark | collected 2008/2010 | reverse complement strand
CTTCTCGGCGCCTCGCCACTGTTGCAGTGGTGGGCGCTGCAGCTGCAGCGCATGCTGCGCTCTCGGCGGTTGCTCAGGCGCGCGCCAAGACCAATAAGGAAATCGGAGGTAAGGAATAATGAGCGAACGCAGAATCGTAGTCGACCCGGTCACCCGTATTGAAGGTCACCTGCGCGTGCAGGCAGTGCTGGGCGATGACGGCAAGATTGTCGACTCCATGAGCACCGGCACGATGTGGCGCGGCCTCGAAGTCATTTTGAAGGGCCGCGATCCCCGCGACGCCTGGGCGTTCGTTGAACGCATCTGCGGCGTCTGTACGGGTATTCACGCGCTTTCCGCCGTCCGTGCCGTTGAGGATGCAATCGGCATCAAGATCCCGAAGAACGCCAATCTGATCCGCAACATCCTGAATGCCACCCTCTACATTCATGACCATATCGTTCACTTTTATCAGCTCTCAGCGCTCGACTGGGTGGACGTTGTCAGCGCGCTCGATGCTGATCCGCGCGAAACGGCTGCTATCCAGCAAAAGATTTCGCCGCGCCATCCGCTCGCAGCTGTCGGTTACTTCCGCGATGTGCAGAACCGCGTGAAGAAGCTCGTTGAATCGGGGCAGCTCTCGATTTTCAATAAGGGCTATTGGGGCCATCCCGCCATGAAGCTTCCGCCGGCCGTGAATCTGCTTGCGGTCGCTCATTACCTTGAAGTGCTCGACTTCCAGCGTGAAGTTGTGCGCATTCATACGATTCTGGGCGGCAAGAACCCGCATCCGAACTATCTTGTGGGCGGCGTCGCCTGCCCGATCAACGTCCACGATACGGGCGCCCAGGGCACAATGGTAAACGAAGTGACGCTTAACTATATGCGTCAAGTCGCCCAGCATGCCATCGATGTCGTCGCGAACGTCTATATCCCGGACATTAAGGCTATTGCATCCTTCTATCCGGATTGGTTCAAGTACGGCAAGGGGCTCGCCGGCATCAACATGTTGTCTTACGGTGACTTCCCCGAAATCGCTAACGACTATTCTGACAAGTCGATTCAGATTCCCCGCGGCGCCATTCTCAACGGCAACCTCAACGAAGTCTTTGATGTTGACACGCGCGATCCCGAGCAGGTTCAGGAATTTGTTGACCACTCCTGGTACAAGTATCCGGAAGCCGACAAAGGTCTGCATCCGTGGGACGGCATTACTGACCAGCACTACGAACTCCCGCCGGGAAGCGACGGTACGGAAACGAAGTTCAACTGGCTCGCTCCGGACGGCAAGTATTCCTGGATCAAGAGCCCGCGCTGGCGAGGTCACATGATGGAAGTGGGGCCGCTTGCCCGTATGGTGATCGGCATCGCGAAGAACGTTCCGCACTTTAAGGAACCGGCTCTCGAACTTCTCAAGGAATTGAATCTCCCGCTCGAAGCGGCCTTCTCCACACTCGGCCGTCATGCTGCCCGTGCGCTTGAGTGCCAGTGGATGACGCACAAGCTCGCGCAGTACATTGATGACCTGACGGCCAACATCAAGGCCGGCGACGAAACTGCGGCCAATATGGAGTTCTGGGAACCCAAGACTTGGCCGAAGGAATGCCGCGGCGTGGGTCCGTGCGAAGCTCCGCGCGGCGCACTCGCGCACTACTGCGTCATCAAGAACGGCCGCCTCGAAAACTGGCAGGCGGTGGTGCCCACGACCTGGAATGCTTCGCCGCGCTCCAGTGAAGGGCAGAAGGGTACCTATGAGCTTTCGCTTATTGGTACGCCGCTCGCTGATCCGAAGCGTCCGCTGGAGATCATCCGTACGATCCACAGCTTCGACCCGTGCCTTGCCTGCGCTACGCATCTCTACTCGCCCGAAGGCGAAGAGCTTACGTCCGTGCAGGTGTGCTGAGGTCAAGGAGGACCTATGAAAATCGATCCAGTCACCTACGAAGTAGACATGAGTGCGGGTACGCACCCGCTTTATGTCTGGGAGGCGCCGGTTCGAGTGTGGCACTGGGCCATGATGGTCTGCATGTTCGTGATGATTGTGACCGGGTTCCTCATTGGGGCGCCTTTGGTTTCCAATCTCGGCGATACATGGGCTACCTATGACTTCGCCTACATCCGCTTTGCGCACTTTGCGGCCGGCATCATCTACACGGTGCTTTTCATCTACCGTCTCTACTGGGCGGTCGTCGGGAACAAGTACTCGCGTCAGATCTTCATTCCGCCGCTTTGGTCGTGGAAGTGGTGGAAGGGCGTTTTCGGTCAGGTTGCCTATTACCTCTTCATGAAGAAGACGAGCGCAGAGTACGCGGGTCACAATCCGCTCGCGCAGCTTGCCATGTTCGGCTTCTTCGTGTTGGGCAGCATCCTCCTCATCATCACGGGTCTTGCGCTTTATGCTCAGGCCTGGGGTGCCGACACGAGCTGGATGGCCTGGTTCGGATGGGTGTTCACGCTCTTTGGTGATGCTCAGGCCGTGCGTACGGTGCACCATGCACTGATGTATGTGCTGATTATCTTCACCATCGCGCATATGTACATGTCCTTCCGTGAAGACATCATGGGCGGCTGCACCACGCTCTCGTCCATGACCACGGGTCTGCGCATGTTTAAGCACGCCGGCGGTGATGAACATTAATTCCAAATAAAAGTCAAACCATTGAAAAACTCACCTGGAGCCAGTGCTTTAGGTGAGTTTTTTTTCAGTGCAACCGGCAGTGCACGTGTGATGGTGTCAGGCCCTCCCGGAGTTAGTTTCCGGGCGTTTGGAATATAATCTCCAGCATGTAAACCCATGAGAGTAATCGCTTCATCATCCGAGGCAGCCGAAATCATGGGTTTTTGTATCTTCGTTATAAAAATATCTTATGTTCGGGGACTTCCGCGGCTGATTCGAGAGCCGCTCTGTTGCTGCTGATGGAATTTCTTTTTGATCCCACCCTGTGGGTTGGACTTTTGACGCTTGTTGTGCTCGAGCTGGTGCTCGGCATCGACAATTTGGTTTTTATTGCCATTCTGGCCAAAAAACTGCCGGCAAAGCAGCAAGATCGTGCGCTTTATACCGGTTTAGGCATGGCTATTTTCCTGCGGCTGGCTTTGCTTTCGGTGATGAGCTGGCTGGTGGGTCTGACAGCGCCGCTGTTCACGCTCTGGGGGCATTCGTTTTCCCTGCGTGACCTTATTCTTTGCGCCGGCGGGCTCTTCTTGCTTTTTAAAGCCACTTCAGAACTTCATGAACGATTGGAAGCGCGTCCGCATGAAGAAAGCGCGGCGGGTTCTGCGACAAGTTTTTGGCTGGTGATCGTCCAGATTTTGATTTTGGATGCGGTCTTCTCCTTGGATTCCATTATTACGGCCGTCGGCATGGTGGACAATCTGGGCGTGATGATGGCAGCAGTAGTAATTGCCATCGGAGTCATGATGCTCGCCAGCCGTCCGCTGACGGCCTTCGTCAACGCACATCCCACCGTGGTGGTTTTGTGCTTGTCGTTTTTGCTCATGATCGGCCTCTCACTCGTGGCTGATGGGTTCGGCTTCCATATACCGAAGGGCTATCTCTACGCCGCCATTGGCTTCTCGGTCATGATTGAGTTCTTCAACCAATTGGCTGCCCGCAACCTTCGTAAGCATACGGAGAAGCTTCCCTTTCGCGCACGCACGCTTTCGGCGATTGTGAATTTGATGGGCCGGCCTGGCGAAAAGGTTGACACGGCTGCCAAGGGCACTGCCGCAGACGGAAAGCCTGACATGTTTGCTGAGGAAGAACGGCACATGGTTGAAGGCGTGCTTTCCTTGGCGGAACGTACGGTCAAAACCATCATGACGCCGCGCTGCGATGTGGTCTGGATCGATCTAGAACATCCCGCATCGGAAATTGCCGCGCTGATCAAGCGTGAGCCGCACAGCTGCTACCCCGTCTGTGAGGGGTCGCTTGACAATGTGATCGGGATATTAAAAGCGAAGGATTTAGCCGGCGATACGCTCAATCCTGCTGCTATTGCCGATATTGCTCGGCGCCGTCGCGCATTGGTGGTGCCGGAAACGGTCAGCGTGATCGGATTGATGAGGAATTTCCAAGAGGGCAACCATCACATTATTTTGGTGGCTGACGAATTCGGCATTATCCAGGGATTAGTGACGACGCATGATCTTTTGGAAGCGATTGCGGGTGATTTTCCGGATGAAAACGAGGGACGCTTTATCGAACCGATCGCGGGAGGCTGGTCGGCAGAAGGCGCTGCTGACCTCTTCTTGGTCGAACAGACCACACAGGTGAGCGGACTGCGTCCCGAAAATGACAGCTGCGCAACGCTTGCCGGGCTGCTCTTAGAGAAGTTCGGGCGGATTCCGACAGCCGGAGAGTCCATCACATTCAGCGGACTGCGGTTCGATGTGGTTAAAGCAACCCGCAGCCGTATTGAACGGGTGCGGATTTCCCGGGCTGATGCGCACTGACTGTTTGTTCGCTCATAAAGTGAGGAGCCAGCAGGGGGTTGTGAAACCGTTCTCCTCGAATTTTCGAGCAGTTCAAAGGAGAGTATCCATACCGTGCAGTGCGGTTTCGCTGAAGATATGGACTACCAGAGTTGCTCTGATTGGGCTTCGAAGTGCGTTGAGGACGGATAAATTTCGGCTGAATACTGTCAAGACGTCATACATATTTACGTATTACACAGGGTTGTGCGGTCATTTGCAGGTGCTGTCCGAATCGAAGAAAATCCCTAGTCTTATAATTCTTAGAATATTCATAACGAGCTGAAGTCCTTTTGAAATGCGACTGGCATTCAGCTGCCAACAATAAGAAGAGCCAATGAAGGAAGACCGTCCCATACTTGCTTACGCAGCCCGCATGCATGAAGAGGGCCGCCGTTTTCTGCTCACTGAGATGAAAAAGGCCGGCCTGGACGAATTGACGACGAGCTGCGGAGACATCTTCCAGGTGCTCTTTCAGCAGGAAGGTTTGAGTCTCACGGCGGTTGCGCAGAAGATTCGCCGTACGAAGTCGACGACCTGCGTCATGCTCGATCGACTTGCCAAGCAGGGCTACGTCGATCGGCTCCCCAGTGAATCCGACGGCCGAGCGAGCATCATCATGCTCACAGAGAAAGGCCGTGCGCTCAAACCCATCATGGCCGATATTTCAACCCGCATGAACGAACGCATTTTGGGGTCGCTCACAGAGGATGAGGCTGATCAGCTTGAGGTACTGCTCGCCAAAGCTGTCCGGACTTACGGCCCGGCTGCGGATGAAACCGGAAAGGAAGGCGGCGGCTGTACCTGCAGCCGAGTGCTTAAGGGCTGATTGGCTGACTGCGGCCATGGACGGCATGCATTCGGCATGAGCACATCTGCCGGCCAAACCTACGAACAGCATCAAAAAACGGCCTCCAGCGAAGAGCCGGAGGCCGCATTCCATTCAAACGCGCGGAGCTCTGCGGTTAGTTTCCGAGCGCGAGCGTAAAGGTGCCGGCCGGATCTAAATCCGGAAGATAGTGCTTATAGTCGGCGACAATGCCGGCTTCCGGATCCATGTCGGCAAAGCCTTCCGGCCAGCAGACTTTGGCGATAAAAGCGCTCATGTGCCAGTCAATAATGGAGCGCAGACTCCCGTGGTCGACGGCGTAGAAGCGCCGGTTTTTCACGGCCGGGAGATTTTGCCAGAGCGAGCGGTGCATAAAGGCTTCGAGACATTTTTCCGCGGTCTTGCGGTCGACCGTGAAGCCCATCTGCATCTGGTCGCTCGCGCCGCCCGACCACCTCGAGCCGCCGATGATAATGATCTCCGGGTTCTGTGAGATGACGTACTCACGCGTAGCAGCGCTGTAGGGCTCGCGGTTGTTGGCTGAGATGCTGTCGGCGCCCACGCGGGCGAGCATAGCGCCCCAAAGGATGGTGGAGTTGTAGGTGTTGCCGTAGTTGCCGACGCCTTTGCTGCCGAGCTCCATATAAACCTTGGGCGGCTTCTTGCCGGCAGAGGCTCGGGCAACGCGTGCGTCAACGTCCTTGAGGCCGTCAATGGCTTTGCGGCAGAGTTCCTCGGCGACGGTGTCCCGACCCAGCATGCGGCCGATGATGCGTGTGCTGAGCACATGGTTCTCAAGCTTCATGGCGTGGTAGTCGGTGACGATCACACGGATGCCGGCGCGCTCAAACACTTCAATACGCTGGGTGTTGGCTGCGAACTGCGTACGGTTGATGATCATCGCATCGGGTTTCAAAGCAATGATCTTTTCAGAATTGAGGATGTCGTCGTGAAATCCGCCGATGGAAGGAATGGACTTCAGTTCCGGGTAGGCTGTGGTAAAGACCTGATATTCGCCCATGCGGGTGGATTCCCAATGATCCTGCGTCATGCCGACAACGCGTTTGAGGGCGTCTCGGCCGCCTACGAGCATGAAGTTCTGAATGTAGTTGGCGACGATGATCCGCTGCGGCTCCTGAGTGAGGGTGACGGTGCGTCCCGCGAGATCCTTGAAGGTGACGGGCCAGCTGCCCGCCGGCGGCAGGGCGGCGTTGCCCAATGCCGCTTCGCCGGCGGCGGCTTCAGCGGCAAAACTGGCAAAAGGCAGCATCGCCAAGGATGCGGCAGCTGCGGAAAGAAGAAGCGTACGGCGAGTAAGCATGAGGCACTCCGAAAGCGCAAAGGTTGATGAAGATAGAGCGGCTGATGGTGTTTCAGGGCATTCAGGTCGCAGCTGTGACATTCGAGAAGGCGGCAGCCGCGGGTTTTGTCGCTGCTGCGACGAAATCGGTGACGATGCGGATGCTTTTCCCCGACAGAGGATCCGAGACTTCAGCGAGGCTCGGTTCGATCACCTGTGTTTCGGTGAATCCCAGATCGATGAGCGCATGCAAATCCCATTGCGGACGAAGTTCCTGTGTAAGCGGCAGCGTCTGGGCAATGGCGTCAATCGCCGAAGTATCAACGTTGAGCATGTACTGCGGCTGGTGACCGAAGGGCGCAGGCATGTTGTCGTGATGACGTTTAAAGAGCGGATCCACAAGATGGCGGTAATGATTGCCGTCCTCATAAAGGAGACGGCCGCCGGGTTTAAGTACGCGCATCCATTCCTTGAGCGCCCTTTCCGGATGAGGCAGATTCCACAGCACATTGCGGGAGATGACGGCGTCGAAGGTTTCGTCGGCAAAAGAGAGCGCTGCGGCGTCGCATTGACAAAACGTCACATCAGCCCCGGCCGTCTTCGCATTCTCAAGAGCGCGCCGGAGCATTTCAGGGCTGGAGTCGCAGCCATAAGCTTTCCAGCCGCATCGGGCAGCGGTAATGGCCAGAAGCGCCGGTCCGCAGCCAACGTCGAGCACCGAACCGCCCGACGGAACGCCGCGCAGATTGCTGAGCAGCCGTTCTTGCCAATGCGCTCCGCGGGGGCCGTTGAGTTCGTCAGCGGTGCGCAGGCTGTAGCCTTCGGCACGAGTGTTCCAGTAGCTCGAAACTTTGTCGCCCAAAGAGGCTGAGGATTTAACGGAAGCGGTTTCACAGATGGGGGTGGTCGTCGTCATGGCGAATGCGGTGGTCGTGTTGATCGGAACTGCTCGAATGCGTGCAGGCAGGGTCATGCGCGTGCGGATGGGAGCCGTGGCCGTGTGTGCCGTCGTCAACATCAAGCGGCGTCATGGGGATCACGGTGAGAAGCCCCTCTTGAGAGCGTTCAACCGCGGCTTCCACGCGATAAACGACCGCCAGCTCTTCGGGCGTGAGTACCTCAGCCGGAGCGGCAAATCGGCGAATGGTGCCGTCGCCCAGCATGAGGAGCTTGTCGGAGAATCGAGCCGCGAGCATCAAGTCGTGAACAATGGCAAGGACGGCTGCGCCGGTTGTTTTGGCGTAGCTGCGGGCGGCCTGCATGACGATCAGCTGATGTCTCAGGTCGAGCGCAGAAGTGGGTTCATCGAGCAGCAGCACGCGGGGACGGGAAACAAAGGCCTGCGCCATGAAGACGAGCTGCTTTTGACCGCCCGAAAGCGAGGCCACGGGACGGTCGGCAAGGTGACTGATCTGCATGGCGTGAAGCGTCTGATCGACCCGCTCGAAAATGTCGGGTGTCACTCGCCAGGAAAGCCGGCGGCCGAGGCCGAGCATGACCATTTCGAAGACTGTCAGGCGGCTCTGGACCTGAGTGAGCTGCGGCAGGTAAGCAATTGCGGACCGAGGGAGTGCTTTCCCGTTTTCGCAGAGCGTTACGCGTCCGGAAGAAGCAATGAGGTTTGAGACGGCTTTGAAGAGCGTGGTTTTTCCGGCGGCATTTTGCCCGAGCAGACAAATGAATTCACCCGCATGAACGGTGAAGCTGATGTCGCGGAGCACTGTGCGGCGGCCGAAGCCGACATTCAGGTTTTCTACGCGAAGTTCAAGGTCGCTCATCAGTAGTCCCTCCGATTCTTAAGGAGCAGAACGAAGAGGAAAGGCACGCCGACAATCGACGTGATGATGCCTACTGGAAGCATGGCACCCGTTGAGATGAATTTGGAAAGGAGCGAAGAAAGCAGAAGAATCGCTCCGCCGAAAAGCATGCTCGCGGGCATGAGGAAGCGCTGATCATCCCCTAAAAGCAGTTTGGCGCAGTGGGGCGCGACGAGCCCCACAAAGGCAATCGTGCCGATGAAGCTCACCGACGCAGCGATCAGCACGGATGCCGTTGAAAAAACGAGAAGCCGCAGGCGGCTGACTTGAATGCCGAGGCTTTTGGCACGTTCTTCGCCGATAGAAAGCGTTGTGAGCGCCCAGACTTTCGGCGCGAGAAGGAGGGTGCCGAAAAGAACTGCGCCCAAGGCGCACGCCGCCGAAAGCCAGCCAGCACGCTCAAGATTGCCGAAGGTCCACCCGGAAATCAGCTGCGCCACTTCGGGGCTCGCGACATAGACGAGAAATTGGTGCAGGGCCATGAAGAAGAAATTCATCACAATGCCCGCGAGAATGAGCGTTGTGGGCGTCATGCCGCGCAGCCGTCCCAGCGCAAGAATCAGCGCGCAGATCAAGAGCGACGCCAGAAAGGAGGCGGTCATGGTGCCGAGCCACAGTTCTCCCCCTACCGTAAAACCTGCGGTGATCGCGAGCGCTGCGCCAAAGCTCGCTCCCGAGGTGATGCCGAGGGTAGAAGGGCTCGCAAGCGCATTGGCCGTGATTGTTTGAATCTGCAGTCCGGCCAGCGCTAGCGCAGCGCCGACGAAGAGCGCCGTCAGGGTCATCGGCAGGCGAAGCGACCACAAAATGAGCGCTTCCGGGGACTGACCCGACGGTCCGGCCCAAAGTGCATTGAGCACTGCGCTCAGAGGCATGCCCGAAGAACCGGCCGTCAGATCAGCGGCAAAGAGCAGCGCCGTCAATGCGGTGAGCCCAAAGATAAGCGCCAGTCGGTGCTTCATCGCTTGTCGGTAATGGACGTGGCAGCTCATGGAGAGTCGTACGGAATCGGTTTGGAAGTGCGGCGCTGCGCCTTGCGGAGCACACCTGTTATGACAAAACAAAAAAGCATCATACTCTTTGCGGCTGTAAATGCATTAACCTTTTAGACCTAGTTACAGAGGCTGGGCCGGCCATTGGACCGCGTGAGCAAAGTCCGAGCTTATCGCTCGATATGTTTGCAGAGGGCGGCAAACGCTGCCATTGAGTTTGTTGCGTAAAACTGCCCGATAGTGCGCCAATGTGCGCTCGAGCAGACGGTCTGAGCCGGACAGAATGTTTTTCGGCTGAAACGAGACGATGAATTTCACTCAACTGGCATTGGTATTTCTCGGCGGCGGCATCGGCGCATCCATGCGGTGGCTGCTCTCTGCATCTGCTGTGCGGTTCCTCGGCACAGCCTTTCCGGCCGGCACTTTCGCCGTCAACCTCATCGGCTGCTTTCTAATGGGTTTGGTGGTCGAGTATTGGAGTTGCCGACTGGGATTATCGGCAAACCTGCGGCTCTTTCTCACTACAGGACTGCTCGGCGGCTTCACGACGTTTTCGTCTTTTGCGCTTGAAGCGGTGCTTCTCGGTGAGCGCGGCGCCTTGGCGCTTTCCGTGTTTTATGCGCTGGGCTCCTTGGTCTTGGGGCTTGGCGCCGTCGTGGGCGGCATCGCATTAGCCCGTGCTATTGCGGGCTGAATCGGCTCTCTGAACTCTAAAAAAACGCGTGCAGGCATCTGATGAAAATGCCCGCACGCAGTTTTTCTCAATAGCGGATGCCTGCGAAAAGCAGCGCTCTTCGCAGGCAAAGGCTTCTTGATTTATTTCAGTTCGGTTTGGTAGAAGTTTTCCCCGCCGTCAGGCTGAATGTAGAAACCCGTCAGGTTCTTCGCACTGGCGGCAATATTCTTTTCCGTCACCAGCGGGATCCACGGCATGTCGGCCCAGAGCTGCTCCTGCATTTCCTTATAGATCGCAGCCTTCTTGGTGCGGTCCGTGGTTGCCAGGCCTTCCTGAATCAGACGGTCGACCTTTTCGCTCTTGTAGTAGGCTTCATTGGAGCCCACCGGCGGCACATTTTCGGAGGCGAGCAGCGGACGAATGGCGTAGTCGAGTTCACCCGTGGAGCTCGACCAGCCGATGTAGTAAAGGTCGTGCTGGCTCTTATCGGGCGTCGGCACAGACTCTACGAGCGCGGTGCGCTGACCGGCCTCAAGTGCGCGGATGTTGGACTTGACGCCGACCTGAGCGAGCTGCTGCTGCAGGAACTGAATAACCTTCTGGGCGGTCGTGTGGTTGTAGCCCGACCAGAGATTGATCGTAAGACCGCTGCCGTAGCCGGCTTCCTTCAGGAGTTCGCGGGCCTTCTTCGGATCATAGGGCCAGGGACCGAGTTTCTCGGCGAAATCAATGGCGGCCGGAGCGTAGCCCGTGGCCGGATCAGCGTAGCCCGCAAAAGCGACTTTGCAGAGCGCTTCCTTATTGATGGCATAGTTGAAGGCTTCGCGGACGCGCTTGTCCTGGAAGGGCTTCTTCGACATGTTCATTTCAACATAGCGAAGAATGATGGAGGGGGTAATGTCGAGGCGAACCTGATCCTTCCCCTGAACCTGCTTGACTTGTTCGGCGGGCAGCGGGAAAGCAAACTGTGCTTCGCCCGTCAGAAGCATCGCAACGCGGGTGCTGTTCTCAACGACCGGCTTCCAGTTAATGGCATCGAGTTTCGGGAACCCTGCCTGCCAGTAGTTTGGGTTCTTCACGACGCGCATACCTTCGCTCGGATTGTATTTGTCGAGCGTGTAGGGACCGGTGCCGCAGGGTTCGAAAGCGATCTGCTTATTGGTCTTATTAGCAAGCGTCGACGGGCAGATCATGACGCCGGCCGGGTGCGCGAGCTGATTGATGAAGCTCGAGAAGGGCTTCTTGAGCGTGAAGCGCACCGTGTAGGGATCGACCACTTCAGTCTTTTCGATGTTTTGGTAAAGCATGTAGCGCTTCAGACCGTTGGCCTTGTTGGTCACGCGGTCAAAGTTGGCTTTCACAGCGTCAGCCTGGAATTCTGAACCGTCATGGAACTTCACGCCCTTGCGCAGCGTCACCGTATAGACGAGGCCGTCGTCGCTCACTTTGTAGTCCGTGGCGAGTGCATCGATCACCTTCATGTCTTTGTCGAACGTGAAGAGACCTTCATAGAAGGATTTCGAAGCGGTCTGCGACAGCGTATCCGAAGCGTCGTACGGATCAAGCGTCGTGAACGTGCTGGCAATGGCCACCGTAATTTCTTTCGGCGCGGCCTGCGCGGCGCCGGCGGCGACAAGACTTGTGAGCGCGAGCGCGGCGGCTGCATGCTTCAAATTCATTTTGTTCCTCCAAAACAGGTGAGGCGCGGGCTGCCCTAATAATCGACCCGCAAAAGCGTTTCTAGACTAACCCGCTCAAACGATTCGGCATCACAGAATCTCAGCTGCAGACTGCAGAATTTCAGCCGAGTTGACTCTTACGCAGTCGATGTAGGTAAATGTGCGCAGTTGGGGCTAGCCTGGTGCAGCTGCTTCCTGAGTGGTGTACATAGAAAAACGCGGCGAAACGCAAAAAAGAGCGTTTCG
>OBXI01001598.1_pt1 | contig 12025 bp, 9 predicted proteins | sample 1538161 | NCBI WGS metagenome assembly OBXI01 (sample SAMEA2580142, study PRJEB22360) | human gut metagenome | biome: human gut; feature: human-associated habitat; material: faeces | place: Denmark | collected 2008/2010 | reverse complement strand
GCATACAGCTTTTTCTTTTTATAAGACTTCACTGTATATTTCGTTCCTGCTTTTACTTTTGGAACCTTGACTTTAAATTTTCCCTTTTTATTGGCTTTGACACTGTATGTCTTTCCGCCAACTTTGACTTTTACTACATTTTTCTTTTTGGTCTTTTCTTTGATCACAGTCGCATTTTCATAAACTCTATTCACAGAGAGCTTCTTTGTTGCTGCACTGACATTCACATTTCCAGTCAATGCAACACTTGCAGCCATCATCAGAGAAAATAATCCGAATGTTAGCTTTCTTTTTCTCATAATTGTTCACTCCTTTTTTATTAATCTGTTGATATTGACAGTTTACGATAAAAACAGAAGAATTGCAATTTTTGTGTTCGTATACATTTCAAAAAACTAATACAAAGATCTCCATCTTTTCCCCTGCGCCACACCGGGCATGCGACTTTCATCGCACACGGCGTTCCATCTGATCATGCGATCAGACTTGGGACAATCCCTCCACTGCTTGTTATCACAGTTTCATCGGTACTGTGTCCCTACTTTCACAAGAATAAAAACATTTCGTACTGCTTCCTATACGCCATTCTTGCGTATTCTTTTTATCTATAAGTACTTATAGTTACCATCCCATTGACAGATGTTCTTAGATGTCTCTTGCTTACGACGTTCCGAATATCTTAGCTTTCCATAAATCCTTAGGTGTCTGCTATGAGCCTGTCAGATTCGATCATCCTTGTTTGATCGCCCGAATTTCATATAAAAGATTCTTACTTTTCGGTATCTGACCCTGATCTTATCAGTCATGATCTTTCAATCAAGTTTACGTTTAGACCCTTACCTTCGCAGATTCGTCAGTATTTTTTACATTCTCACCTTAGATTTTTTATAGCATCCCGGCATATCAGTTTTCATATGAAGATTCACTTAGAAAACCTTCTGCCGACTTTACCTGGCTTCATACATGTTCACACTGTCATGATCCTATGCATGCAGGAGTTTAGATCATTTGCTTCAAGTCAACATGACGACTCTCATTTCAAATGTCAGATATTCAGTTGTAACTATAATAGTCCTTCTGTTTCATGATCTCTCATTTATCAGAAAACGTCTCGCACCTTTTACGTAATAAGTTCCTGCGTCAACTTCTACGACTTTAGAATTTCCATTTGCATCAGTTTTTAAAGTTGCTACTTTATTTGTACATGCCTTTTCTTTGTAAACTCCGTACTCAGCATCTGCCAAACTATAGCAACTGTTTCCGTTTGTCATTGTAGTATTTGCGGATGTTTTTTTCAGCTTTAAGCTTCCTTTAGACTCGATCGCAACTTTGTAGATTCCAAATCCTGACTGTGTATTGATCTTTTGACTGTTTAATCCAAAGACCACATAACCAGCAGATGTGTCAACGTGAAGGATTCTTAAACGAACCTTTCCATCTTCTTTATCATGAAATTCTCCCATAGGGTTGCTGATATGAGCACACTCTCCAGCGTACATATGTCGGCTGCTATAAGTAGAACCTTTTTTCTCATTGCTGTCATCATTTGTATAGGTTGTTACAAATGATTCTTTCTGATGGAAATTCAACTTCGCTTTGTTTCCATTTTTTGCCGTGACTTGGTATTTATAGTCACTATAATTTGGTAAGGTCATACCAAAAGTAACATTTTCTAAATCCTTTTTAGCCTGAGGATCTTTGATCGAACTGTTATTATATAACTGACTCCATGCATCATTATCTTCAGATGGTACATATAAATATTTAATGCTGTGCTTGATTGATTCTGCACAAGCTTTTGCATTATAGTTTACCTGTGTATCTTTGATATCTGAAAAATAACGGATCGCTGTTTTGTATTCGAAATACTGTCCATCCTGTAATTTGGATGTATCGATCCTATCAAAAATGATCGGGTCACCTGTCTTTTTATCAGTAACAAATTTTAATTTTGAAGCCCCGCTAATGGAAGCGCTCACATCATTTGTTAATAATCTTGCAACAGATTTTAAAGCTCCGATCTTTTTGATCTTTACTTTAACTGATGTTAAACTTGCAGGAGATGCTGCGATCTCTAATACTCCAGTTGTTTTGTCAAAAACAGCAGTATCTTTTGTAAGATCCATTGCATCCTCAGATCCATTTAAGTATACCTCAAAGTCACTTAATTTTAATTTATCTGCGACACGTTTACTTGTAGTGATTGGGATCTTTACTGTAACATCATAAGTATTTGCTTCAACTGCCTGTTTTGTAATGTTTCCGCCATTATCGACAATTGTATCAATACTCATTGTCTGATCCTTAATAGATCCAGCACTCATTACCTGTCCTGTGATCAGAACATTCTTATCTTTTTCAAAATAAGATTTTGGAATGTAAGCTAATCCAGTTGTTTTTTCAAATTTGATATCTTTGATCACATCTGGATTTGCATTGTCTGTACCTTTCACAAAAGCTGCATCATACAGTTTTCCAGTATGATTAATCTTTGATGCTGCTAAATTCACAACATAATAATCTGCATTATCATTTGCCTGATAAACAGGGATAATGCTTGTATATTGGGAAAGGAATGCATCAGAGTGCTTTGTCCATAACTCATCAATAGTACAATTACTTGGAATCTTTGATTCCTCTGCAAGTAATTGTTTCAAACGGATCGTATATCCTGTCTGTTCCAGATCATTTTTAATGTTGGCTACTGACTTACTAGATTTAATAGAAGCCATTTTTTTATTGATGTTTTTTGACACATAAGACTCTGTATCATCATATGTCAGCTTCTTTGCTGTAATTTTGACATCATTGTCTAATTTTGCATCTGCTGCAAAGGTTGTCACCATATTTGCAGAGACAACTCCACCAAAAGATGTAGCGATCGCTAATGTAGAAGCTACAGCTTTTTTAAAATAACGCATGATTTTATTCTTTGTCATCATTTTTCTCCTTTACTTAAAATCTTGTTTTTTATCTTTTTAGTTTCATGTTCCTTCGCTCTCAGAACATTTTGTTTTTTGGCGGTGCTCTTTTTTCTTGATTCATACAGATACCCCCCTTTTAAGAAAAATTGTGTAAATATGATATAAAACTTCTCCAGATCAATTCTTTTTATCTGGGAAAATTCATGTTTCGGAGAAAAGAATAACTTTCATGCATTACTTATCCACTTTTACTTTTTTACAAACTTTGTTTTGAATGCGTTATTTAATTTTCAATGAACGAATGAAACGTCTCATTAACGCCTCACTATAAATATGATATTTTTGAGAAAAAAAATGAACGTGTTGATATATATTGCATTATCTTAAATTTCCTTTGAAATGCTCACGAAATGCTGCTACTTCCTTATTTTCTTCTCACTTTAAATATGATTTTTCTTCAAAAAAAAATTTTTCACATATAAAAAAATGAAATCGTCAGATTAATTTTCAGAAATCGCATATTTGAATTGAGGAAGCAAATCCGGATGCTCCTAAGAAAGGAGAATTCGGGATGAAAGAATTCATAGTAAATGCAGTCATGGAACTAATCAATATGGCGAACAATGGGATCATCAGCTTTGTTGTAACTGTTGTTGCCACGAGATATATGACAAAAAACAAAACAGATGAGAGCAGGATAAAAGAAAGAGCCAATGCGTCCCAGACATCGGCTCAAAACAAGATTGATTCTGAAGATTATAATCCACAAAAATCTTCTGAAATCATCAATTACATAGATATTCACGATAATATTGACTGCAATATCTATGTAAATATAAACACTGATCCTGAAAAAGATCAGTAAAAAAAGAAAACTTAATAACCAGCATCCGGATATTCTCACTTATGAGAATGTTCGGATTTTATTTTGCTTTCATTTTAAATATGAGAGATTTGAAAATAAATATTTTTCACATATAAGATTTTTTAGCTCAAAAAAAAGACTTGGATATTCCAAGCCTTATTCCTGCTGAAATCTCAGATAAATCTGATGTGCTCGATTGATGCAGTGTCGAAATTCATTCATAACAGACTGTATGTTATAAGGTAGAATTTTTTGCATGATCTGTGAATACGCATTCGAAGTGCACCATAGTTGAATCATCTTTTGATATTTCTGTGCCGTTTCTAATGATTTATTACGGATGAGAATGCAATATGCTTCATAATCATCATGATACAACTGATTAACGCCAAAATGCTTCTCTTGAGAGCATGCAAGGTATTCTGTATCAAGGTCTCCATTTTCTCCATTGATCAAATGCTTTGTAACGCAGGATCCTTTTGTTTGTTGAAATTCTTTTGCCTGATCATATGTAATGACTTGTTTTGGGAAATAAGCTCTTTTTTTAAATTGAAGCAATCCAATAAATTTTAGATCATTCGAACTTAATCGTTCTTTTCGTTCAATTTCCTGTTCAAAACCATCTCCATCATTGATCTGATACAATTCCTTTCCTCCTGCGATATCGCCAGCGATACAGATCGCATCGTATTTTGAGCATCCTTCGATTTCTTCGATCATCCTGATGACACCCACTGTCTCTTCGCAGGCAAAACAATGATACCCATATTCCGTTAAAATACAGTTGTTGGCTCTTGTATCTTCCTTTCCAAGACGTTCAAAATGTCCTGGGCAATGGATAAAATCATAGGCGCCTCTGTGAACGATATCTAAACCAAAGTATTCTGCGACTTCTCTTCCTGTTACATTATCTAAGATTTCTTCGATATCATAGAGTGGTCTCTTATTATATCTCATATTATTTCTCCTTTCATCTCTCATTCATACCTTAAATATGAAAGATAAGAGAAAAAATAAAAGGCAGGAGAACCTGCCTCAATTTTGATCATATTTTCTGTTGCATTATAAGAGATCGAGCATTTCCATAGCTGCATCACTCATATCTTCTTCTAAGAAAGAGATATCGTCTTCTTGATTTCTTTCCTTTACGGAATAATCATTCTTTAGTCGCATACGCAACTGTTTGATTCCTCTTTCTTTAGACTTTCTGATTTCATCAGTTTTTAATCCTGTTTCTCTTGCAATCTCTCTCTGTGATTTCTGTTCACAAAAATGCATTTTTAGAACGACACGCTCCACTTCAGGTAAAGAGTTAATCTTATCAGCTAACGCCTTGCGTTTTTCTGACTCCAGAATAATTTCTTCAGGGGATTTTTCTTCCATCTGATTTGAAAAGAAATCATTATCTGTTGATTCGATATGATTTAGAGTCTTTCCATCGATCTTACGTGTTGCTTTGATCGTTTCAATGTTCATTCCAAGCTCGATTGCAATATCTGCATCTGTTGCTTCCTTATGATTTTTTTCATACTTGCGTTCGACCTGACGGATCAACTGATTATTTTTCTGATAATGTGCAGTTGATTCATTTACAAATCTTGTAATATATTCTGTCATATTGTGCACAATATAAAAACGGAAAAAAGTTGTTGGTTTTGCTCTTTTCACATCATAAGTTTCTAACCCTTCCAAAACAGCCATATATCCCTCTTGAAGCAGGTCGTCAAAATATTTTGTTACATATGTGGAAAATTGTTTTTTCATCAAACTCTTGATATAATTTTCCATCGCTTGTAATGCAAGATATTTTGCCATTTCCTGATTTCCATGGTGATACATCTCCATGATCTTCTCAAATTTCACCTGTTCCTCTTTCTGCTGTTTTTTTGACTGCTGCTTGCTCATTTTAGTTCCCCTTTCTTTTCAAATTGATTCCTTAACTCTTTGGTATAAGATAGCATCCAGGCAATCTCATGAACTGAAAAACTATGTCCAGTACATTTCAAAAAATAATTGATCATTTTTACATCACTGATCTCTTTTTGTTTATAGTATTGCCAGATGATCTGATGGAGTAGCTCCATTTCTTTGGTTGTGATCAATTTAAGTCCCTCCAATCGTCATATGTTACTAATTTAAATATGATAGATTTTAAAAACTCTAACTGATCGTTGTTACATCTGCATAGAATTCATGATTCTGCCATGCACCTGTGATACGATATCTTGCTTCTTCATAAGATAGCTGTACTTCTCCCTCATTATACTGATCATTATCTGTAAGCGCGCTTCTCTGTAAATTTGTTTCTGTCACAACCAATAATTTTGTGAATTGGTTTAGATAATTCTTTTGCATGATCGGGATAATGTATAGTTTTAAACCATCTTTGATCATAACCTGATAATGACTTTGGTAATATTCTCTGTTATACTCCTCTGGATGATAAGAATTAACTTTTTCATCTTCTTTATCAACTCTTATAGAGCGATCTTCCATACTTCCTAGATAAATCTTAGAACGGAAAAATCCATTTTCCCATAAACCACGACAAGTAAAATTGATCTTGTTGATTTCATCTACAAATTGGACAGTTTTTCGTTCTTCCAAAGTTGAACACAATGTTTCTTTTGATCCATCAGGTTTTTCAATCAATACAACGATTTCAGTTCCATGAGATTCATACTCAATTGATAATGGAGCAATGATGATCCGATATAATCCTGGAAGCTGCTTATCATTTTTTATGACATGAAATTCATGGACATTATAAAATGCTGAATATGGTTGCATATCATTTTCTGAACTTACTGCGATCGTATCTTTATTTGCGCTTCGAACATTTGTTCGGAGTGTATTTATATTATCTCTTTTTGCTTCTTTTTTCAAGTCTTTTTTTACATTTTTTTTATTTTCTTCTTCTTTTTTATTTTTTTGCTGCTTTTCTTGAGTATAAGAATCTATTCTTTTTGACATTTGTTTTGATATATTTTTATCTCCATTTAATTTCTGAAAATCTTCCAAATGTTGATTACATAACAGCATGTGTTTCATGCAAAACTGACCATTTTCTTCGTCATATGTCACAAATTGAACGTTTGTCATGTCATCTTCATTCAATGAAATAAATTGGCATCCTTTCATATCACATTGATACACTGGACGCATAACTTTTGCCATGATTTTCTCCTTTCTTATTGAAAAAAATTATCGTTCGTCCTGAACTTCTTCCCAGATAAAATTATCTTCTTCTCTTTCATTTGGACCGCAACATTCTGAATGATCAAAATATTCCTGCGGCATCTGGTCTTCTTCAAATTGTCTTTGTTGTTCCATCATAAAGTCTTGTTGTGCAGCATCCATTTCTTCTTGTGTAAAAGAAGGCTGATCGTAATAGGTATCAACGTTTTGATCATTTTCAACAACATCATATCCAAGGAAAGATAGACCTTCTTCGTAAACGCCTTCATAAATATCTTTCACAATATTTTGATCCATTAAATTTTCTAATCCGCCAGAGTATAATTGTCTTCCATTACAATGAACAGAGATTTCATCCTGTCGGGACCCCTGTTGGATCACAATTTCATTTCCCCAGAAATTTAATGATGATCTTTCATTTCCAACAACAATATCGTATTTCGCTTCATCGAGCAAACACTGTGAAAAATCCTTCAAATCAGGCAGTAAAGCAATATTTTCCTGAATGCAAACTCGTTGTAAAGCTTTTGAAACTTCTTCGTCTGGCATTTCATTCTCAAGGATACATCCATATTCATCGATCATAATGTGTTTTTCCTGTTCTCCTTCTCCTATGTTGATCTGAAGCAATGATTCTTTTCCATGCATATCCAAGCTCTTTGGAGGAAGAATATAGGAAGTCGTAATAGGCAATCCTGTTTCTTTACAAAGTTCCACTCTTAATTTATCTAAAAAATTAATATCTTGTTGCTTCATAATATTCTGAAATGAAGTATTCATCTCAACAATATCATTTAAGCAAACTTGCTCTTTTTCATTGAGGATATCATACCCAAGTTCTTCTAATTCTGCATGATACATAGCTTCTATCATATTGGATAAAGCATGTTGATTCATTTCAATCAGCTTCTGATCACTTATTATAAAAACATTTACATTGTCAGCTTCAAATCTCGGCAGATCCAATTGTCCTGAAAAAACTTCTTTATTATCTAACATAATTCTCGTTTTCCCATTTTCGGAATTAATTTTATATGAATGGTTCCAGACGTTCAAATAGCATTCTCTTCCTTCTATCTCAGATTTTTGAATTTCTTTGATCAAAGATTCCATTTGTTTTTCTTGTGTCAAGAACACTGAAATTTCATGATCTGCACAATATTTTTCTATAAATCTTGAAAAACCAAGATCTTTTGATTCTCCATTTTCCGCAATGGAATAAATTTGTTCTTCTTGATCTTTGTCTAAGATTTTGAATTGCATGTATTTTCCCCATGGATCATCACAGTATTCTGCGGACATGACATTCAGATTGTTTTCTTTTAAATGATTTACCAAGTCATTCAATAACTGGACATCTTCGTTTTGAAATAATTCTTGAAAAGAGTTTTTTGAATTCATCAATTGCGATACATTGATTGCTTTTGGCTGCTCTTCTTGTCCTACTTCTTTTACATTTTCTGCTACTTTTTCCTTGTTTTTTGCTTCTTCCCCCTTATCTTTTTCTGTGTTATCAAACATCTTTTTTGCTTCTTCCTGCATGGACAGCTTACGATACTCTTCCTCGAATAAATTCTTTCCAAGTAATGCTCTTGCAACGAATGTAGAGACTGCTGCAAAGAAAGATTCGACTTTATCTCTGACCCATTCAAGAAGTGTACGTTGTCTTTGTCGTTCCATTTCTTATTTCCTCCTCATGTATTTTTTTACACTTTAAATATGAGAGATAAGATAAAAAACAACAAAAACCCCGCATATTAAATATGAGATATTTTACAAAAAGTTTTTTTCACATATAAAAAAATCCCTGGAATTACTTCCAAGGATTCCCTTATTTGTTATAAGCTTTCCAGATTTTTACTGGATAGGTATTTCCATATAGCTCATCGTTTGCTTTTGGCTTGTCACATCCGACCCATACAACCGTAGAATATTCATCGGTTACACCCGCAAACCATGCATCTTTTCCATCATTTGTTGTTCCTGTTTTACCAGCTGCAAATCGTTTGGAGTTCCATTTCATATTTTTTGCTGTACCGTTTTGAATGACATTCTCCATAATTGATAACAATTCTTTTGCTGTAGTTTTTTTGTAAATTTGTTTTGGTTCTTTTGCAAAATATAAGCCAATTCCATCTGCATCTTCCATATGTTCAATGCAGGTTGGGGCAATGAATTTTCCATCATTTAATAAACAGTGATAGGCTGATGCCATTTCAACAGTATTGACACCTAAAGTCATTCCGCCAAGACTGGATGCAAGAGTTTCATCTTCTCCTACAATAGAGCCAAATTCCATTTTCTTTAAATAATTCAGGCATCGCTTTATTCCTATCTGATTACACAACCAATAAGCAGCTCCATTCGTGGATCGTGTTAACGCGTCCTCTAAAGAAATAGAACTTCCATAGTCAGCAACATGCTTTGAGATTGCTACATTTTGTAATGTACTACCTGCGTGATATCCAGAATCAATGGCTGGCCCATAAACTAAAATTGGTTTGATCGCTGATCCTGGCTGACGTTTTGATTCAAAGGCTCGATTTAACCCCATCGTTTTCTTTTTATGTGTTTTTCCACCAACGATCGCAACAACTTTTCCTGTTTTATGATTAATACTAGTAGCTGCTGCCTGTAATTTCTTTTCTCCTTTCAACCCATCATCTACAGCCTTTTGTAATTTATTCTGCGCTTCCGGATCGATACTTGTGTATACTCGATAACCTTCAGTATATAATTTTTCTTTTGCATTTCGATACGCAACATTGTATTTTTTCTTATATTTTCTGTATCTCTTTAAGGACCCAAAAGAATATCTAAAATGGAACCCATCTTTTTTCATGATCTGTACGGTTGCACAATAAATCGCATAAGTTGAAGGATCATCATATGTCTGTTCTGTTTTCTGACGATTCAGAACGATTGTTTCTTCTAATGCAGATTTATATTGGCCACTTGTGATCAACTTTGTTTCATACATATCTTTTAAGATCTTTCTCTGTCTTTGTTTCGTATGATTTGGTTCGTTTAATGGATCATAATAGCTTGGATTATTTGGGATTGCACATAAATATGCTGTTTCTGCTAATGATAATTTTTTCGCAGATTTTCCGAAATAATAATCAGATGCAGATTCAATACCGTACTGCTGATGTCCAAAGTAAATATTATTGATATAAAACTCCATGATATTCTGCTTACTATATTTTTGTTCTAATGCAAAAGAATATGCGATCTCTCTGAGTTTACGGTCCATTTTTACTTCTTTTCCGATGAATGTATTTCGAATCACCTGTTGTGTGATTGTACTTGCTCCATGCTTTTCTTTTCCACCAGATGTCATATACTTTATTAAAACTCTTGCAATTCCTTTTACATTCACTCCATGATGTTTCCAGAAAGCCCGATCTTCTACAGCAATAAAAGCATTTTGGACATTTTTTGGAATATCCTGATAGATCAAATATTTACTATTTGCATTTTCAGAAAGATTCACTAAAACTTTCCCATTTTTATCATAAATGACACTATTTTGATGTTTTTTAAAGTCATTGGCTCCACTATTTGCAATTACCTGCTCTGCTTCTTTCATGTAATTCTGATAAAAATAAATTCCACCGGCAGATGCAGCGATCACGCAAAGCAACAAGATTCCAATGAAGATTCTTCTTATAATTTTCAATTAAAAAACTCCTTTCTAAAAACTGACATAAGCCCACATGATGAACAATCCAAAGAATATATAAAAGATGCACCTTCCATAGTCATCTAAAAATTCGCTTATGATCACAATTGTTGAAGCCAACAGAACTGCGACTATTCCATACTTTTTGATCAAGTCATTAATCGTAATGTCTTCTTTCTTTAAAAACTTGTTGTGTCTCATTTTGAACCCTCTTTCTGAGAAAGCTCTTCCATAACTCCTGAATTGGAAACGGAAGAGCTTTTCTGCTTATTTGTATTTCACATTTTTCATAATGATCTTTAGGATATCCTGTTTCATGATATATGCTTTGATCGTTGACTTATCATTGTTTTTTTCAAGATTTTTCACAGATTGATAACCAAAGTTTTCTGCAAGTTTTTTCTCACGTTTTTTGTATTCTTTATCTGTATAGCTGATTCCTTCTTTTTTCGCAATCTTCTGAATTACAATGCGTTCTTTTGCCTGTTTTTTCGCTTGTTTCTTTAATTGAGACTTATATTTAGCTTCTGTCTTGAAATAATTTTTAATAAAAGCAGACCATTTCATTCCCTGATTCTTTGCGCTGCTTCTATAAAACTTATCCAGCTGATCAGTGCATTCTTTCATGATGCTTTTCGGATATTTCCGAACCGTTGTTCCATTCATGACTTTATTCCATGCAGTTTCTTCATAATAAGATTTTGCTTCTTTTTTCTTCTGTGTTTCAATCATATTTTTCACATATTTTTTGTATGCTGCAACATTATCATACATCAGATTCTTTTTAACAAAACTGTCTGTAAGCTTTGGAACTTCATAAACATTTTTTACTGTAATAGACACTTTTACTGTTTTTCCTGCGCAATGATCAGAAGTATCTTTCTTTCCATAAGTGTAATTAAATGTCTTATTTTGACCTGGTTTCATTCCGATCAGCTGCTTATCATATCCTTTTTTGAATTGATCCTTTCCTAAGATTGCCTGTGCAGAAGCCATATGTAGTTCATTTATGATCTTGTTCTTACAGGTTCCAGATCTTGAAAAGATCACAACATCTCCTTTTTTCGCTGCTCTTTTCACTTCTTTTTGATACTGCTGCTGTGTTTGTTGAATGTAACTGTCAATCTCGGTTTTTTTTGCTGTCGTTTTCTCCTTTTTTAAAGTGATATTTTTATAGTCTGCTAACGTTGTCCTTTGAGCAAAAGAGATTCCTCCGAATGCAGCGATCACAGCGCATGCTGCAGCCATAGCAATCTTTGCTTTTTTTGTGATTTTGAATTTCTCCATAATTCTAATTTGCGAATGATTCGCACTCCTTTCTATTTTTTTTTACATTATAAATATGAGATATTT
>OBXI01001583.1_pt1 | contig 12161 bp, 7 predicted proteins | sample 1538161 | NCBI WGS metagenome assembly OBXI01 (sample SAMEA2580142, study PRJEB22360) | human gut metagenome | biome: human gut; feature: human-associated habitat; material: faeces | place: Denmark | collected 2008/2010 | reverse complement strand
ATCGCTCTGGCCGGGGGGAATAAGAGGCAACAGCTTTTGCAGGTCATCCCCCAGCAGAGTGGAAGACAAATGCGGCTCACGCACGCTCAGGTGATTCAGGTTCCCGCGCAGGGTATTGATTTCCCCGTTGTGGGCCAGATACCTGAAGGGATGGGCCAGGCTCCAGGTTGGGAACGTATTCGTGCTGTAGCGCTGGTGGACAAGAGCCAGGGGGGATTTGAAATGCTCGCTGGCCAGATCTCCGTAAAATCCTTCAATCTGCGTGCCGAGGAACAGCCCCTTGTACACAATGCTGCGGCTGGAGCAGCTGCACACATAACAGCCTTCCACGCGCCGTTCCATTTCCCGGCGCATCACGAACAGTTTGCGTTCAAATTCCGCCTGATCCGCAAAACCGCTGCCGTCAATGAACAACTGACGGATCAGGGGGCACGTGCGCTGGGCGTTTTTACCGATGCTGTCCCGATCCACGGGAACCTGCCTCCACGCAATCACGCTGCCGCCGTTTTCCGTGACGGCGGCTTCCAATTCCTCTTCATGGCCGCATCCGCCGAACATCATGGCCACCCCGTATTTGCCTCTGGCGGGAAGCTTGTTGGGAAGCGCCAGGCGGAAAAATTCATCCGGAAGGGCCAGCAGAATGCCCGCGCCGTCCCCGGTATCCGGATCGCTCCCCACGGCGCCGCGGTGCATGAGCCTCTTAAGAACAGTAATCCCCGTTTCAATGATTTTGTGGCTCGGTTCATTTTTCAGGTCAGCCACCAGGCCAACGCCGCAGGCGTCCCTCTCCTGTTCAAAATCATACAATCCCTGCGGCGCGGGAATGCCTGTCTCAAATTGATCGCTATTCATCAGTTTGCTGTTTTGTTTGGGTTAAGTTGACTTATTCGTAGCAAAAACCGTGCCAACATTGCCCAGACTTTCTATTTTCCCGCTTTCAAACTGTTTTACCCCCGTTTTACAAAGCCTGACGCGGCTGCCGGCATAACAGGACATTTTGAAGCGGAATAAAAATATCGTTCCCCCCAAGAAGAATTTTTTACATTTTTGTAATCACCCTTTTGTTGCGATTTTACATTTTTGTAATTCATTCTTATGCGCAGTTTTGTTTCCCTTTTTTGCAGCCCCTTCGCCATAATATTCATATTTCACTAATAATCAATAAATTAAAATTAGCAACATATTCATGAGAACATTTACCTGAAAAGTTGGCACGCTTCTTGCTAAAGAAAAGGTACAACAGTTAACCATGATGAGTGACTCGACACGAACACAAGCCATCAGCGCCATCGCTTCCCTGCCCGTGGGCGGAGCTAGCGAAAGCGCCCCGGTCAGCATTGATTATTACGGAGCGGATGTCTTCAGCACGGAAGTGATGAAGAAGTACCTGCCCAAAGATACGGCAAAAACCCTCCTGGCCACTATCCAGGACGGACTTCCTCTGAACGCGGACATTGCCGCAGATGTGGCCCATGCCATGAAGCAGTGGGCTCTGGAACGGGGAGCCACTCACTATACGCACTGGTTCCAGCCCATGACGGGCTCCACGGCGGAGAAGCACGATTCCTTCCTGGACCCCAAGGGAATGGAACCCATCATGAGCTTCTCCGGCAAAAACCTGATTGTGAGCGAACCGGACGCGTCCAGTTTCCCTTCCGGCGGCCTGCGCTGCACTTTTGAGGCCCCCGGATAAACCCCCCGGGGGCCCCCCCGGACGAGGCCCGCGGATACACCGCCTGGGATCCCACCAGCCCCGCCTTCATCAAGAGGCACGGGAACGGAGCCACGCTCTGCATCCCTACCGCCTACTGTTCCTATACGGGAGACGCGCTGGATAAGAAGACTCCGCTGCTGCGCTCCCGCCAGGCATTGGGCAACGCCGTCAAGAAGCTGATGAAGTGCTTCGGGCTTCCGGACGAACACGTGACCATCACGCTGGGACCGGAACAGGAGTACTTCCTCATTGACAAGAATTTTTACCTGAACCGCCCGGACCTGGTCCAGACGGGGCGCACCCTTTTCGGCGCACCTCCCGCCAAGCACCAGCAGCTGGAAGACCATTATTTCGGCTCCATCAAGCCTCGTGTCCTTAATTTCATGAGTGACGTGGAACAGGAACTCTGGAGACTGGGAATCCCTGCCAAGACCCGCCACAACGAAGTGGCGCCCGCGCAATTTGAACTGGCCCCTCTGTTTGAGGACGTGAACCTGGCGATCGACCATAACATGCTGGTGATGGAGATTCTGCGCCAGCAGGCCAGCAAGCATGGCCTGGTATGCCTGCTTCATGAAAAGCCATTTGCAGGCGTCAACGGTTCCGGCAAGCATAACAACTGGTCCATTTCCTACGGAAACAAAAACCTGCTGGACCCCGGTTCGGACCCGCAGCAGAACGCCATTTTCCTGACCGTCCTGACCGCCATCATCGAGGCTGTTGACAAGCACAGCGACCTGTTGCGCAATTCCGTGGCCAGCGCCGGGAACGACCACCGCCTGGGAGCGAACGAAGCGCCCCCCGCCATTATCTCCATTTTCCTGGGAGCCCAGCTCAATGAAGTGATTGAGAATATGATCAATGGCTCTTCCGGCTGCGGCAAACGCAACGATACGCTCAAAATCGGCGTGGATACGCTTCCCGTCCTTCCCCGGGACGCGACGGACCGCAACCGCACCAGCCCGTTTGCCTTCACCGGCAACAAATTTGAATTCCGAGCACCGGGCTCCGCCCAATCCTGCGCGGGACCCATGATGACCCTGAACACCATTGTGGCGGAAGCCCTCGACTCCCTTGCGGAAGAACTTTCTTCCTTCGCTCCGGAAACATTCCTGCCGCAGCTTCAGGAAACGCTCAAGCGCAGGATTTCCGAACACAAGAGAATCATCTTCAACGGAGACAACTATTCGGAGGAATGGGTGAAGGAAGCGGAACGCAGAGGCCTCCCCAACCTGAAAAATACGATGACGGCCCTTCACACCCTGGTGAATGAAAAGAATGTGGCCCTGTTTGAAAAATACGGCGTCTTTTCCAGGCGGGAGCTGGAATCCAGGTTTGAGATTTTCCTGGAAGAATACCACAGACGCATCCGCATTGAAGGGCGCCTGTCCTGGGAAATGGCGGCCACCATCATCCTCCCCGCCCTGCGCAACGAATACGGGCAAACCGTTGCCGCGCTCTCCAGGGCGCTGGAAGCCAAGCGGACCAACGGTACCGCCGCCCTGCAGAAGCTGGCGGACAAGCTGGGCGACGCCCTGGATTCCATCGTATCCGACCTGGATACCCTGGAAACGGCGCTTACGAGCTGCCATGAGGACATCCTTGCCGCGATGTCCCGATTGAGAACCAGCGTCGATGCCGCAGAAACCCTGGTGAACGACCGGTCCTGGCCTCTCCCCAAGTACCGGGAAATGCTGTTCATCTATTAGTGGGTGCACCGACGAGCTCCGGAGTTGTGCCGCCCCCCTCGCGGGTCAAGCCTCTGCCCGCAGGGAAGGCACGGCTCCGGAGCCTTGGGGCGCCTTGCCCCCGCCCGGAGGGCGCGCCTTGCTCCGGCCTCCTTCCTCTTCCGTTTTCCACCGTTCCCCACGCTCTAAAAATCCGCGTCATTGACCGTAAAAAAACTTTCCTCCGGAGCCCGGCGGGCACTTAATTCCCCCGGCGGAAATCCGCGGTCCAGGACTACAGGATTCTTCCATCGCCATTATGCCTAAAGACACCTCCATCAAAAAGATTCTCGTGATCGGGTCCGGCCCGATCGTCATCGGCCAGGGCTGCGAATTCGACTACTCCGGCACCCAGGCCTGCAAAGCCCTCCGGGAAGAGGGTTATGAAGTAGTGCTGGTCAACTCCAATCCCGCCACCATCATGACGGACCCGGAGACAGCTCCGCGCACTTATATTGAACCGATTACTCCGGAGTTCGTGGAGAAAATCATCATCCGGGAAAAACCGGATGCCCTCCTCCCGACCCTGGGCGGGCAGACAGCCCTGAACTGCGCCATGGAACTGCACCGCAGCGGCGTGCTGGAAAGGGAAAAGGTGCGTATGATCGGTGCCAACGCAGACGCCATTGACCGCGGGGAGGACCGCAACCTGTTCAAGGAAGCCATGCTCCGCATTGGCCTGGACGTGCCGCGTTCCGGCATTGCGCATACCATGGAGGAAGCGCGCCGGGTGGCCGGGGATATTGGCACCTTTCCCCTGATTGTCCGCCCCGCCTTTACGCTGGGCGGCATGGGAGGCGGAGTAGCGTACAACAAAACGGAATTTGAAGAGATATGCGCCCGGGGGCTGGATCTTTCCCCCGTTTCCGAAATCCTGATTGAAGAGTCCCTGATCGGCTGGAAAGAGTTTGAAATGGAAGTAATGAGGGACCGCGCGGACAATTGCGTCGTCATTTGCTCCATTGAGAACATCGACCCCATGGGCGTGCATACCGGGGATTCCATCACCGTAGCCCCCATCCAGACACTCACGGACCGAGAATACCAGGCCATGAGGGACGCTTCTTTTGCCGTCATCCGGGAGATCGGGGTGGAAACGGGCGGTTCCAACATCCAGTTCGCCATTAATCCGACCAACGGCCGCATGATTGTCATTGAAATGAACCCCCGCGTTTCCCGCTCTTCCGCGCTGGCTTCCAAGGCCACAGGGTTCCCCATTGCCAAACTGGCCGCCAAACTGGCCGTAGGCTATACGCTGGACGAATTGCGGAATGACATCACGCGGGAAACGCCCGCCTGCTTTGAGCCCACCATCGACTATGTGGTTACCAAGGTTCCCCGCTTCACGTTTGAAAAGTTCAAGCAGGCGGACGAACACCTGACCACGTCCATGAAATCCGTAGGGGAGGCCATGGCCATCGGTCGTACTTTCAAGGAATCCCTGCAAAAGGCCTTGCGTTCCCTGGAAACGGGACGCTGGGGCTGGGGATTTGACGCGAAGGCCCCGCAGGCGCCTTCCGCAGAAGAAATCACGCGGAAACTGGCTGTTCCCACGGCAGAACGCATTTTCTGGATTCAAACGGCGTTCAGCAACGGATTTTCCCTGGATGAAGTGCAGCAGCTTACCCAGATTGATCCCTGGTTCCTGGCACAAATGCAGGACCTGGCCAAGGCGGGAGACAGCCTGGACAAGCTGGATCTGCGGGAAGCCAAGAAGCTGGGCTTTTCCGACAGGCAGATCGCCCTGGCCCGGAGAACCACGGAAGAAAACATCCGGAAGGAACGCCAGGAACAGGGCATTGTGCCCGGATATCGGCTGGTGGATACCTGCGCCGCGGAGTTTGAAGCCTACACCCCCTACTTTTATTCCACCTATGGAGATGAAAATGAAGCCCGCGAAACAGGCAGAAAAAAAATCCTCATCCTGGGCGGCGGCCCAAACCGCATTGGCCAGGGGATTGAGTTCGACTACTGCTGCGTGCACGCCTCCATGGCTCTGCGGGAAATGGGCTATGAAACCATCATCGTGAACTCCAACCCGGAAACCGTCTCCACGGACTATGATTCCTCCGACAAGCTTTTCTTCGAACCCCTGACGCTGGAAGACGTGCTCCATATCTGTGAGCAGGAGAAGCCGGACGGCGTCATCGTCCAGTTCGGAGGACAGACGCCGCTGAATCTGGCCAATGCGCTGGAAGCCCACGGCGTGCCTATTATCGGCACCAGCCCCAGGGCCATTGACCTGGCGGAAGACCGCGAACATTTTTCCGCCCTGTTGAAAGAACTGGGGCTGAAACAGGCAGAGGCAGGAACAGCCACCAATGTGGAGGACGCCGCCGCCATTGCCGCGCGCATCGGTTACCCGGTGCTGCTGCGCCCCTCCTTCGTGCTGGGCGGACGCGGCATGATCATCGTATATGAGGAAAAAGAACTGCGCCGGTACATGAATGAAGCCGTGGAAGCTTCCGAGGAACGCCCCGTTCTGATTGACCGCTTCCTGGAAAATGCCGTGGAGATTGACGTGGATGTCATCGCGGACAGGGAGCGCGCCGTCATCGGAGCCATCATGCAGCATGTGGAACCGGCAGGCATCCATTCAGGGGATTCCGCCAGCATGATTCCCGCCATGGGAATTTCCATGAAAATGCACAAGGAAATCACGCGGGCTTCCAAGGAGCTGGCAAGCAAACTGAACGTCTGCGGGCTGATGAACATCCAGTTTGCCGTAAAAGATGAACAGCTTTACGTCATTGAGGTGAATCCGCGCGCCTCCCGCACCGTTCCGTTCGTCTCCAAATCCATCGGCAAGCCCCTCGCCAAGCTGGCCGCACAGGTCATGGCCGGCAAAACGCTGGCGGAACTGGGCTTTACCCGGGAAATCACTCCGGAATACTATTGCGTGAAGGAAGCCGTTTTCCCATGGGGCCGCTTCCCGGGCATCGACGTGGTGCTGGGGCCGGAAATGAAATCCACCGGAGAGGTGATGGGCATTGATCCGGACCCGGATATCGCTTTCGCAAAATCCCAGGTCAGTGCATTCAATCCCCTGCCGACGGAAGGCAAAGTCTTCATCTCCGTGAATGACCGGGACAAGGAACGGGTGCTTCACATGGCCCGGCAGCTGGCGGACATGGGATTCACGCTGTGCGCCACGCGCGGCACGATGATTCACCTGCTCCAGCACGACATTGAATGCGAACGCGCCTACAAAGTCAACGAGGCGCGCCGCCCCAACATCGTGGACCATATTAAAAACGGGGATATTGATTTCATCATCAACACCCCCGGCTCCCACGACGCGCGGGCGGACGACATCATCATCCGTTCCTCCGCCATTGCCGCCAAAACCTCCTATTGCACCAACCTGGCTTCCGCACAGGCCTGCGTGAATGCCATTGAGGCGCTGAAGAACAAAAATCTTCAGGTGTGCACTATTCAGGAGTACCACGCCCAAAACCTTTAATCCCGCACCACCTAAGCATACTTACATCACCATGAGAGCCATTCTCGCACTGGAAGACGGAAGCGTCTTCATCGGTTCGCACTTCGGGGCCACGGGCACGGAAGTGGGGGAAGCCTGCTTCAACACGTCCATGACCGGCTATCAGGAAGTATTGACGGATCCGTCCTACAGCGGCCAGATCGTCACCATGACTTATCCTCTGATCGGCAATTACGGCGTCAACCCGGAAGACGGGGAATCAGGCAAAGCGCAGGTCAGCGGTTTTGTGGTGGCGGAACTGGCGAAAGTCCACTCCAACTGGCGTGCCACGGAATCCCTGGGCCCGTGGCTGGAAAAACAGGGCGTCATCGGCATTGAAGGGGTGGATACCCGCAAAATCGCCAAGCATCTGCGCTCCGCCGGAGCCATGCGCGCCTGCCTCACCACGGAGCTGACGCCGGAGGAAGCCGTGGAAGCAGCCAGAAACGCCCCCTCCATGGAAGGCTGCAATATCGTGGACAAAATCGGTTCCCACCCCATGACACCGGAGGAAGTGGACGCGCTGGTTACGGGAAAAACTCTGCCCCCTGCGGAATACGACATCGTCGCCTTTGACTTCGGCATTAAATACAACATCCTGCGCCAGTTGAGGGAAAACGGCTTCCGCGTAACCGTAGTTCCCGCCCACACGACGGCGGAGGAAGTGCTTGCCATGAACCCGGACGGCGTCTTTCTTTCCAATGGTCCGGGAGATCCCGCCACGCTGACGGACATTCACCGGGAAGTAGCTGCATTGATTGGGAAAGTGCCCATGTTCGGCATCTGCCTGGGCCACCAGATTATTTCCCACGCGCTGGGAGCGAAAACCTTCAAGCTGAAGTTCGGGCACCGTGGAGCGAACCATCCGGTCAAAGATTTGAAAACGGGTAAAATCAGCATTACGTCCCAGAACCACGGTTTTGCCGTGGATCCGGACACCGTGCCGGACAACGTGGAAATAACGCTGATCAATCTGAATGACAATACCGTGGAAGGCATCGCCCACAGGACGCTTCCCGTATTCAGCGTGCAATACCACCCGGAAGCGGCACCCGGCCCCAGGGATCCCCAGTATCTGTTCCGGGATTTCAGGAAAATGATTGCGGCCAGCAAGCGGCAACATGCCCGCTGACGGCTCTGCCCCCCCTTCCTATAGACCAGAGCATTTTCCTCGCCTCGCTGGGAAAAATGCGTTATTTATGCCCGGAGCCCATGAATTGCGGCTCCGGGAGAGGTTTCTTTTCATTTCATCAACCTCTCCCGCCAGCAAATAACCTGACACACCATATGAGCAAAATCGCATTAATCTCCGGCATTACGGGTCAGGACGGCTCCTTTCTCGCAGAATTCCTGATTGATAAAGGGTATGAAGTACACGGCATCCTGCGCCGGTCCTCCTCCTTCAACACGGGACGCATCGAACACCTTTACCTGGACGAATGGGTGCGGGACATGAAGAAGAACCGGCTGGTCAACCTTCATTACGGAGATATGACGGATTCCAGTTCCCTCATCCGCATCATCCAGACCGTGCAGCCGGATGAAATCTACAATCTGGCAGCCCAGAGCCATGTGAAAGTCAGCTTTGACGTACCGGAATACACGGCGGAAACGGACGCCGTGGGAACCCTCCGCATGCTGGAAGCCGTCCGCATTCTGGGCATGGAAAAGAAATGCCGCATTTACCAGGCCTCCACGTCCGAGCTCTTCGGGCTGGTGCAGGAAGTTCCCCAGAAGGAAACCACGCCGTTTTATCCCCGCTCCCCTTACGGCGTAGCCAAGCAATACGGATTCTGGATCACCAAGAATTACCGGGAATCCTACGGCATGTTCGCCGTCAACGGCATCCTGTTCAACCACGAAAGCGAACGCCGCGGGGAAAACTTCGTTACCCGCAAAATCACGCTGGCGGCGGCCCGCATTGCCCAGGGCATGCAGGACAAGCTTTACCTGGGCAACCTGAACGCCCTGCGCGACTGGGGGTACGCGAAGGATTACGTGGAATGCATGTGGCTGATTCTCCAGCACGACAAGCCGGAAGACTTCGTCATCGCCACCGGGGAAATGCACACGGTACGGGAATTTTGCACGCTGGCCTTCCGTGAAGCCGGAATAGAGCTGGAATGGGAAGGGGAAGGCGTGGAAGAACGCGGCCGCGACAGGAAGACGGGCAATATCCTGGTGGAAGTGGATCCCAAATATTTCCGCCCTGCCGAAGTTGAACAACTGCTGGGAGACCCCACCAAGGCCAAAACCCTTCTTGGCTGGAACCCCACCTCCACGCCGTTTGAGGAACTCGTGCGCATCATGGTGCGCCACGACATGGAATACGTCAAAACTCCCGTCCGTTTCTGAGATGAACAAAAACAGCAGAATCTTTGTGGCCGGACACCGCGGCCTCGTTGGTTCCGCCATCTGGAAATCTCTGGAAAACAAAGGCTATTCCAACCTGATTGGACGGACGCACCAAGAACTGGACCTGGAAGATCCTGTGGCCGTCCGGGAATTCTTTGACAGGGAAAAGCCGGAATACGTCTTTCTGGCGGCGGCGTTTGTGGGCGGCATCATCGCCAATTCCCGCTACCGGGCGGACTTCATCTTCCGCAACCTCCAGATTCAGCAGAACGTTATCGGGGAAAGTTTCCGGCATGGCGTATCCAAGCTCCTCTTCCTGGGGAGCACCTGCATCTACCCGCGCGAAGCGCCCCAGCCCATGAAGGAAAACGCCCTGCTTACCTCCCCGCTGGAATACACCAACGAACCTTATGCCATCGCCAAAATAGCGGGGCTGAAGATGTGCGAAAGCTTCAACCTGCAATACGGCACCAACTACATCGCCGTCATGCCTACGAACCTGTACGGCCCCAATGACAATTTCCACCTGGAAAACAGTCATGTACTGCCCGCCATGGTGCGCAAGATACACCTGGCCAAGTGCCTGATGGAAGGAGACTGGAACGCCGTGCGGAAAGATCTGGATATGCGCCCTGTGGAACAGGTGGACGGAACGGCTGAAGAAAGGGAAATCCTGGCCGTGCTGGACAAATACGGCATCACCCCCGGTTCCGTGGAACTGTGGGGTACGGGAACTCCCCTGCGCGAATTCCTGTGGAGCGAGGACATGGCGGACGCCTGCGTCCATGTGATGGAGCAAGTGGATTTCAGCCAGTTGCAAGAAGGAGGCAGGGAAGTGCGGAACTGCCATATCAATATCGGCACCGGGAAGGAAATCTCCATCGGCGGACTGGCCCGGCTGATTGCCGCTACGGAAGGCTACCGGGGCAATCTGGTGTTCAACGCAGACAAGCCGGACGGCACCATGCGCAAGCTGACGGACGTCTCCAGGCTGCATTCCCTGGGCTGGAAACACCGGGTGGAGCTGGAAGAAGGAGTGGAACGCATTTACCGGTGGTATCTGAGCCGGATGTGCGCTGCCGGCAACTGACCTTTCCGTCGGCTCCCCCCTCACCCCATGACCAGCCACCCGGACAAGCAAAATCCACCCCCCGCCAAAGCCAGCTTGTGGGCGTTAAGCCCCCTGCTGGTTTTCTTCCTGCTTTACCTGGTCATCTCCATAGCCGTACAGGATTTTTACGCCGTCCCGGTAACGGTGGCCTTTACGGCGGCGGCCGTCTGGGCCGTTTTCATTACCCGCGGAAAAAGCATGGCGGAACGGGTGGATCTGTTTTCCTCCGGAGTGGCCAACCGGAACATCCTGATGATGATCTGGATTTTCGTGCTGGCAGGAGCCTTCGCCCAGGCGGCCAGGGACATGGGGGCCATTGACGCTACCGTCCAGCTCACGCTGCGGCTCCTGCCGGACAATCTGCTGCTTGCCAGCGTTTTCATCGCCTCCTGCTTCATCTCCCTCTCCGTAGGAACTTCCGTAGGCACCATTGTCGCCCTGGCTCCCGTAGCCACGGGGCTGGCTCAGGCCACTCAGGTCAGCGCCGGCATGATGACGGCCATTGTGGTGGGAGGAGCATTCTTCGGAGACAATCTTTCCTTCATTTCAGACACCACGATCGCCGCCACCCGTACGCAGGGCTGCTCCATGCGGGACAAATTTCAGGCCAACCTCAAGGTAGTGCTTCCCGCCGCCCTGCTGGCCCTGGCCTGCTACATCCTGCTCGGATGGAACGTGCAGTCCCCCTCCACGGCGGACACCTCCATTGAATGGATGAAAGTATTCCCCTATCTGCTCGTGCTGGCGACGGCCCTGGCAGGAATCCACGTCATGACCGTTCTGACCCTGGGACTCCTTGCCACGGGACTGATTGGCATCGGCATGGGTTATTTCTCCTTCATCGCCTGGTTCCAAGCCATGGGCAGCGGAATGACCGGCATGGGAGAATTGATTATCGTTACTCTGCTGGCCGGCGGCGTGCTGTCCCTCATCCGTTTCAACGGGGGCATCGCGTACATTATCGAAAAAATCACGGCCCATATCCGCAGCAGGCGCGGCGCGGAATTCAGCATTGCCGGATTGGTCTCCCTGGCCAACCTCTGCACGGCCAACAATACGATCGCCATCATCACGGCTGGCCCCATCGCCAAGGAAATCAGCGATAAATTCCATATCCCTCCCAAGCGCAGCGCGAGCATTCTGGACACTTTTTCCTGCCTGGTTCAGGGAGTCATCCCTTACGGGGCTCAAATGCTCATGGCCGCAGGAATCTCCCAGGTTTCTCCCCTGCTGGTCATGAAATACCTGTATTATCCCCTGATTCTGGGCATCTGCTCCACCCTTGCCATTGCGCTGGCACCGGGAGGGACGGAAAGACGGGGGAAACGCTGAAAAGCCCATACGGAGAAAGGACGGCAAGGGCGCCTTTTTTGTTACCGACATGTTATCCCTGTTATCTTCATGTTACTCAACATATGGGATTCTTGTGCTATCATACATGCATGAGCCTTCATATAGAACCCACGGAAGACGCAGTGGAAACCCTGCGCAAGGAAAGGCGGAAAAATTATATTGCCGCATTAGCGACATCCATTCTCTCCGTCGTTTTGGCAGGAGCCATTCTCTACTCCCTGACCATCATCATCGCCCCTCCGGAAGAACCCAAAGTCGTCGGCTACATCACGCCGGACGATGCGCCGCCGTCGGATACGCCCCCGCCGCCGGAAGTACAGAGGGAAACTTCCTCTTCCTCCCATGCGGAGACGCCCGTCAAGGTCGTGGTGGCAGCGGCCGCCGCTCCGGTGAGCCTCCCCAAGATCGACAGCCTTTGTT
>OBXI01001579.1_pt1 | contig 12186 bp, 5 predicted proteins | sample 1538161 | NCBI WGS metagenome assembly OBXI01 (sample SAMEA2580142, study PRJEB22360) | human gut metagenome | biome: human gut; feature: human-associated habitat; material: faeces | place: Denmark | collected 2008/2010 | reverse complement strand
CAGAAATTTACCGGGCAAAAGAACAGCGGTATTATTTTGTGGGGGAAAGCAAAAAGAGCGGGAAAAAGATCGCGAGAACATCGGATGAGATGATGGAATACTATGAAAGATTGATTCTGGATTATCCAATCTATTCCATTGAGGATCCGTTGGATGAGGAGGATTGGGATGGCTGGAGCAGACTGACAGCAAAAATTGGGGAGAAAGTACAGCTTGTGGGAGACGATCTGTTTGTGACCAATCCGGAGAGAGTCGCATTGGGGATAGCAAAAAAAGCAGCTAATTCGGTGCTGATCAAGGTGAATCAGATCGGGACACTGACAGAGGCGGCAAGAGCGGTGGAACTGGCGCATCAGGCAGGGTATCGGACGATTATGTCTCACCGATCTGGTGAAACGGAAGATACCACGATCGCAGATCTGGCGGTGGCATTTCATACCGGACAGATCAAAACCGGTGCACCGTGCCGCTCGGAACGTGTGGCAAAATATAATCAGTTGCTTCGAATTGAAGAAACATTGTGGAAATCCATGTGATGAGAGGACCATTCCGGAGAGAGTGAGAGATCTTTTTCCGGAGTGGTCATTTTATTTTACAAACTGTACATATTTGATATTGACAGTAATTACAATTTGAGATATACTGTACTTACAAGGTAAGTACAGATATGACAGAAGGAGTGATGAAGTGGAAATTATTTTAAGTAATGCCAGTCCGAAACCAATCTATGAGCAGATCACTTCCCAGATAAAAGCCATGATCATGAACGGAGAGCTGAAGGCAGGAGACCCGATGCCGTCCATGCGAAAGCTTGCAAAGGAGCTTCACGTCAGTGTGATCACGACACAGAGAGCTTATGATGATTTGCAAAAGGACGGATTTATCGTGACAGTTCCGGCAAAAGGAACCTTTGTATCTGCACAGAACCAGGACTTTATCCGGGAGGAGAACAGAAGACGGGTAGAACTGCTTTTAACAGATGCGGTAGAGCTGGCAAAGGAAAATGGAATTGAACTTGAGGAATTGAGAACGACATTAGACGTATTGTATCAAGAGGAGGATGTGTGATGGAATTTGCACTGGAAGTCAAAGGACTACGTAAAACATACAAAGAATTTGGATTAAAAAATATTTCGATGAAATTGCCCAAGGGTTGTGTGCTCGGGCTGATCGGAGAGAATGGCGCCGGAAAATCTACTCTGATTAATGCGATTCTCGGGCTGATTGAATGCGACTATGAGTCTTTAAGGATTTTTGGACAAGAGTATGCAGGAAATGAAAAGCAGATCAAAGAAGAGATTGCGGTGATCTTTGACAAGACCTGTTATGATCTGAATTTTACACCGCTGTTTATCGGAAAGATATTGAGTAATGTGTATTCCAACTGGGATATGGAAAAATATCATATGTATCTGGATCGGTTTGAACTGCCGAAGAAAAAGAAATTAAAAGAATTTTCCAAGGGAATGAAGATGAAAATGGAATTTGCCGCAGCCCTAAGCCACGATCCGAAGCTTCTCATTCTGGATGAGGCGACAAGCGGTCTGGATCCGGTATTCCGGGACGAGATTCTGGATATTCTCAGAGAGTACACAGAGGATGAAGAACATACGATTCTGATGTCCTCTCATATTACCAGTGATCTGGATAAGATTTCGGATTATATCGCATTTATTCATGATGGGGAGTTGTTGTTTACAAAGACCTATGATGAGCTTCAGGAAAATTACGGCGTCTTAAACTGTGGACAGCGGATCTTTGACGCACTGAACCGGGAGGATATTGAGGCATACAGAAAGGATACCTATGGATATCGGGTTCTGGTCAACAATAAGCAGGGAATCCGGAAGGTATTTTCAGATCTGGAGATTGAACAGGCAACGATCGAAGACGTGATGCTGTACTGCGTGAGAGGAGAGAAAGTGGCATGAGAGGGATTATTTTAAAAGATTTATATGAGGGATTCTGTATTAAGAAGAATCTGATCAACTGGCTGGCTTCTATGATATTTACGTCTGCGCTGACAGCGATCAGTGAATTTATGAGAGGTGCCTATGGATTTTTGCTGATTGTAGTACTCCTATTTCCTGTGATGGGAAGTACACTGCTTCAGATGACGGTGGAACAGGATGAAAAGGCAGAATTTGACCGGATTCAGCTCACCTATCCGCTGAGCAAAAGCGAGATTGTTCTGTCCAAATATCTGGGCGGTCTGATCGTACAGGGAGGTATGACACTTTATTCATTTGTGTTTGTATTGATCTATGTGTATGGATATCGGACGATCACCCTGGAAGACGCACTTCCGACATGGGGAATCGGTGTAGTCGGAGGTGTGATTTACTTTGCAGTGAGCTATGTAGCATATTTCTGGCTTGGTAATTTGAAAGGTGTGATTTTTACATTTCTTGCGATGGTAGGACTTGTAATTGCGTTTTTGCTCAGCGTGTTTAATATCGGGCTGGAGGAAATCATGCAGGTGGAAAAAAGTATTTGGATCATTGGTTGTCTGGTGATGGCAGCAGTGTTGATGGTGATCAGCTACTTTCTATCTCTGAAAATATACACAAAAAAACATTCTTGAAATAGTTATTTTGCACAAAATATTTATGCAGAAGAAATGTTGACATGTAAACAATATAAATAATAGAATAAATAAGAACAAAACCTATTTGCAGCAGAGACAGGACTGGTTTTTCGTGCAGATAGGTTTTTATTATGTATTAAGAAGGGGAAAAGATGCGGATAGACAGGATATTGAACAACAATGTCGTGATCATAAAAGATGAGAATGGAGAAGAGCAGGTTGTCTGCGGAAAAGGAATCGCCTACAAGAAAAAGGCGGGAGACCTTTTATCAGAAAAGCTGATCAACAAAGTGTTTGTTTTGAAGGACACTGCTCAGAAACAGCATTTTCAGGAGATTATCTCTGAGATTCCTATGGAATATATTCAGATCACGACAGAGATTGTGGAGATGCTCACACAAACACTGGAAAGAAAACTAAATGAAGCAATCTATATTTCATTAAGCGACCATATTTATATGGCAATCACCAGATATCTGGACGGTGTTGTGGTGAAGAATTCCATGCTGTGGGATATCAAGCGTTTTTATGAGAAAGAATATCAGGCGGCGAAGAAGGTCTGGAAGATGATCAATCAGACGTTCAAGGTAGAATTACCGGAAGATGAGATTGGTTTTATTACCCATTTGAAGTTCTTTGCACAGCGTCTTCTGACAGATAAAGAGTATGAAGACGATCAGGACAACGAACTTTTCAAGTACCGCACTTCTTATAAGTGTGTGGAAAAAATCGCAGAGTTTATATCGCGTAAATATGAAAAGGAACTTTCAGATGAAGAAAAATTATATCTGACCATTCATATTGAACGCGTTATATATAAGAGCAGAGATTAGCGAATCATCGGAAGCGCGCACAGATGAGGAGTGTTTCTGCTTTGTCAGGATGGTAACATTAAGTTGGCTACACCTTTATACAATGAAAACTGTATATAAGGAGGATGACATGGGTAAATACTCAAGTTTAGCCGCAGACATTATTAAAAATGTCGGTGGAAAAGAAAATGTTGAAAGTTTAAGACACTGCGTTACAAGATTAAGATTCCGTCTGATTGATGAATCCATCGCAAATGATGAGGTCATCAAAAATATGGACGGTGTGGTGACCGTGATGAAAGCCATGGGAGAATACATGGTAGTCATCGGGGAGCACGTGGCGGATGTATACGATGAAGTATGCAGCCAGCTTGGCTTAGACGCCATGCAGGCAGAGAACAAAGAACAGAAAAATGCGAAAAAGAAGAGTCCCCTCGAGAAAGTTCTGGGAACAATCATGGGTGGTATGGGACCGACTCTTCATCTGCTCTGTGCCTGCGGTATTATCAAAGGGCTGTTAGTCCTTCTGACATTTGTCGGAATCAAACCGACAGATGGAATTTATATGCTGATGAATACAGCAGGAGACTGTTTCTTCTATTTCCTGCCGCTGATTCTTGGATTTAACTTTGCAAAAAAATTCCAGATCGATCCATTCTTCGGACTGATCCTGGCAGCTGCAATGTGTTATCCGGCAATTCAGAATGTAGACATCAATTTATGGGGATATGTCGTAAATACGACCTATACTTCTACATTCCTGCCGATTTTATTTGGTCTTCTGGCAGCAGTTCCGCTGTATAAGTGGTTTGACAAAGTGCTTCCGAAGATGATCAAAGGTTTTATGACACCGATGCTTACATTGATCATTATTTTCCCGCTGACCTTTATTGTGATCGGACCTCTGGCAAATATGATCGGTGCGGGACTTAATGTTGTTCTCACAAGTATCTGTGAATTCTCACCGCTGCTTGCAGGACTGATTCTGGGCGGATGCTGGCAGATTTTTGTATTGTTCGGTATCCATGGTGTTCTTACAATTTTTGCGTTTATGGATCTGCTCGCAGGAAATCCAAGCCAGCTGCTGGCATTTTCCTACGGTGCATCCTTTGCTACATGCGGAGTTCTGCTCTCAATCATCTTAAAGACAAAAGATGCAAAACTCAAAGAAGTGGCACTGCCGTCCTTTATTTCTGCAATCTTCGGAGTGACAGAGCCGGGAACTTACGGTGTGACACTTCCTCGTAAGAAGATGTTTGCCATCTGCTGTATCGGTGGTGCTGCAAGTGGTGTTGTAGTTGCACTCAGCAACCTGGCGATGTACAGCTATGCGGGAATGGGAATCATCGGTCTTCTTGGATTTGTCAATCCGGACGGACCGAACTTTATCGGAATCGCATTATCTGCGATCGTTCCGTTTGTGGTATCTTTTGTTCTTGGTATGCTGGTTTACAAAGATTCCGATTATGAATATTTGAATGATGTAGTAGAAACAGACATCAAGTCAGTGTCAAAAGAAGAGAAGACGGAAGAGAAAAAAGAAGCTGCTCCGGCGCTTTTAAAAGAAAAAGAGATGCTCGCAATGCCGGCAGACGGTATGATCAAGCCACTTTCCGAAGCGGCAGATGAGGCATTTGCGAATGAAGCGCTTGGAAAGGGTTGTCTTGTAATCCCGGAAAATGGAAATGTATATGCACCGTTTGACGGTACTGTACGTGTGCTGTTCCCGACAAAACATGCGATCGGGCTTGCCAGTGAGGGTGGATGTGAAGCGCTCATCCACATCGGAATCAATACGGTGAATCTGGATGGAAAATATTTCGAAACTCATGTACAGCAGGGAGACTGCGTGAAAAAAGGGCAGCTTCTTGTATCCTTTGAGAAAGAAAAAATCGAACAGGAAGGTTACAGCTGTGAGATTCCTGTGATCATAACAAACACGGATGAGTATTTGGATATTGTAGAAAAAGATCATGACCGCCATGTACATGGTGAGGACATGCTGCATGTGATTCGATGAAAGGAGTAAAAGAGCAATGAGTTTTCCAAAGAATTTTTACTGGGGCGGCGCTACAGCCGCGAACCAGTGTGAAGGCGGCTGGAACGAAGGTGGAAGAGGACCGGCCAAAACAGATGTGACAACAGGTGGTTCCGCAAAGAAATCAAGAGGGATCACGTACCGCATGCCGGACGGAACAGAAGGCATGGTGGGCGGATTTTCCCGGATACCGGAAGGTGCATCCTATGCAGTGCTGGACGGATATTATTATCCGAACCACAAGGCGATTGATTTTTATCATCATTATAAAGAAGACATTGCATTATTTGCAGAAATGGGATTTAAGATGTTCCGTATGTCGATTTCCTGGTCCCGGATTTTCCCGAAGGGAATTGAAGAGGAGCCCAACCGTGAGGGAATCGAATTTTACCGGAATGTATTTACAGAACTGAGAAAATACGACATCGAGCCGCTTGTGACGATGTGCCATTATGATACACCACTGTATCTGGAGGAAGTGTTAGGCGGATGGACGAACCGTCAGTTGGTGGATGCGTTTGAAAAATATGCAAAAGTGATCTTTGAAGAATATAAAGGACTGGTCAGATACTGGCTTACATTCAATGAGATCAACAGTCAGCTGATGATGAAGAATTTCGTTCCGAATGCTCCGAAACAGATGCTGGAAAATGCGTATGCAGGACTTCACAATCAGTTTGTGGCAAGCGCCAGAGCGGTAAAGCTTGCTCATGAGCAGTATCCGGAATATGTGGTAGGATGCATGATCGCAGGTATGACGACATATCCGCTGACTTGTGATCCGCAGGATGTTCTGCGTGCACAGCATAAGATGCAGGAAGATTTCTATTACAGCGGGGACGTGATGATCCGCGGACATTATCCGGTATTTGCGAAGAGAATGTGGAGAGAAGACGGCGTGTCATTTGAAGTCCCGGAAGAGGATTTGGAGATTTTAAAAGAAGGAAGAGCCGATTTCTTCAGTTTTTCCTACTACAGCACAAGCTGTGAGACGACACATACAGATGCACCAAAAGACGGGGCAGGCAATCTGGTACTCGGATATAAAAACCCATACATCCAGTATTCTGACTGGGGATGGGGTATGGATGCGGACGGACTGCGATACATTCTGAATGAGATCTATGGACGTTATCAGGTGCCGATTATGATTGTAGAAAACGGACTCGGTGCGATTGATACTGTAGAAGCGGATGGAAGCATCCATGATGACTATCGTATCGCATATTTGAAGGATCATGTCAGAGCAATGTCAGAGGCAATCGATGACGGAGTAGAACTGATCGCATTTACACCGTGGGGATGTATTGACCTTGTCAGCGCATCTACCGGAGAGATGAGAAAACGATATGGCTTTATCTATGTAGATATGGATGATGACGGAAACGGATCTATGGAAAGAAGCAGAAAAGATTCTTTCTACTGGTATAAGAAGGTCATTGCATCCAACGGAGAAGAATTAGAATAAGAGACAGGGGACTATTCGAAAGAGTAGTCCCTTTTGTGTAAAAGGTTAAAAATCTGCCACATTTTTCTGAAACAGTAAAATAATGACATAAAGTAGTAGTTTTGTAAATTTACTTTCCGAATTGATTATGTTATAATCATTACAAATCTTCAGTTTAAGGTGAAGAAGGAGGTTAAGAGAGGTATAGTCAGTAAGATTTTATTTTAAATTTTGAGAGGAAAAAGGGTATACATGAAAACAAGGAGAAAGAAACAGACAAAACGTGTTCTGGCCAGTGCACTGGCAGCAGTGGTTGCAGCATCTGCAGTTCCGGTTTCCAATTCAGTCGTTCATGCAGAAGAATCTCAGGACAGGAGCGAATTAAAGCTGAGATATACAAGCGCAGCACCGGATAGTTATGATGGATGGGAAAAATGGTCTCTTCCAATCGGAAACAGTGGAATCGGGGCAAGTGTATTTGGTGGTGTGCAGACAGAGCGTATTCAGTTGAATGAGAAGTCACTCTGGTCCGGCGGACCAAGCGAAAGCCGTCCGGATTATAACGGAGGAAACCTGGAAGAAAAAGGAAGAAACGGACAGACAGTAAAAGAGATTCAGCAACTGTTTGCTAATGGGGACAATGATGCAGCAAGCAGTAAGTGTGGAGAACTGGTAGGTTTAAGTGATGATGCAGGAGTAAACGGATACGGATATTATCTGAGTTACGGAAATATGTATCTGGATTTTAAAGGTATCTCGGACAAAGACGTTGAAAATTACGAGAGAACACTGGATCTGAATACGGCAATTGCCGGAGTTGAGTATGATAACGGGGATACACATTATACTCGTGAGAACTTTGTAAGTTATCCGGACAATGTACTTGTGACACGACTGACTGCGGAAGGTGGCGATAAGCTGAATCTGGATGTCAGAGTGGAGCCGGATAATGAAGCAGGCGGTGGAAGCAACAAAAATACAATACAGGCGCAGTCTTACCAGAGAGAGTGGGAAACAACAGTTAAGGATGCGCTGATTTCCATCGACGGACAGCTGAAAGACAATCAGATGAGATTCAGCTCTCAGACAAAGGTTCTGACAGAAGGCGGAACAACAGAAGACGGAGACGAAAAGGTCACAGTCAAGGATGCAAAGGCTGTTACGATTATTACATCGATTGGAACAGATTACAAGAATGATTATCCGGTATATCGCACAGGGGAAAGCCAGGAGCAGGTCGCTTCCAGAGTGCGTGCTTATGTAGATAAAGCAGCAGATACTGTAGTAAATGATTCTTATGATACTTTGAAACAGGCACATGTGGATGATTACTCTTCTATCTTTGGCCGTGTCAATCTGGATCTTGGACAGGTTCCTTCTGAGAAGACAACAGATAAACTGTTGAAAGCTTATAATGATGGTTCAGCAAGCGAGCAGGAGAGACGCTACCTGGAAGTGATGCTGTTCCAGTACGGCCGTTATCTGACAATTGAGTCTTCCAGAGAGACACCGGAAGATGATCCGTCCAGAGCGACACTTCCGTCTAACCTTCAGGGAATCTGGGTTGGAGCGAACAGCTCAGCATGGCATTCTGACTATCATATGAATGTTAATCTGCAGATGAACTACTGGCCGACCTATTCTACGAATATGGCAGAGTGTGCGCAGCCGTTGATTTCGTACGTAGATTCTTTAAGAGAACCAGGACGTGTTACTGCAAAAATTTATGCAGGTGTGGATCAGGGATTTATGGCACATACCCAGAACAATCCGTTTGGATGGACTTGTCCGGGATGGTCATTTGACTGGGGATGGTCACCGGCAGCGGTACCGTGGATTCTTCAGAATTGCTGGGAATACTATGAATTTACAGGTGATGTATCCTATATGCAAAATTACATCTATCCAATGATGAAGGAAGAGGCAATTTTCTACGATAATATTTTGATAGATGATGGAACCGGACATCTGGTATCTTCACCAAGTTATTCACCGGAGCATGGACCAAGAACGGCAGGTAATACTTATGAGCAGACACTGATCTGGCAGTTATATGAGGATACTATCAAAGCAGCAGAAACTCTTGGTGTTGATGCGGATCTGGTGGCAACATGGAAAGATCATCAGTCCAGGTTAAAAGGACCGATCGAGATTGGCGATAGCGGACAGATCAAAGAGTGGTATGAAGAAACGACTGTAAACAGTATGGGACAGGGATACGGGCACAGACATATTTCCCATATGCTGGGACTTTTCCCGGGAGATCTGATCTCATCTGATACACCGGAGTACTTTGAGGCAGCAAGAGTGTCCATGAACAACCGTACAGATGAAAGTACCGGCTGGGGAATGGGACAGCGAATCAATACATGGGCAAGACTGGCAGATGGAAACCGTGCATATAAGCTGATCACAGATCTGTTTAAAAACGGAATTATGACCAATCTCTGGGATACGCATCCGCCATTCCAGATCGACGGAAACTTTGGGATGACATCAGGTGTTGCAGAGATGCTTCTGCAGAGCAACATGGGATATATCAATATGCTTCCTGCACTGCCGGATGCATGGGCATCAGGAAGTGTCAGCGGACTGGTTGCACGCGGAAACTTTGAAGTATCCATGAACTGGAAGAACAAACATCTGACAAGCGCAGAGATTCTTTCAAATAACGGAGGAACAGCAACTGTTCAGGTTCCAAATGCTTCCTTTGCAACAATTACAGATGCAAATGGAAATGTTGTAGATGTAAAAGTAGAATCTCAGGACAGAGTTTCCTTTGAGACACAGGCCGGACAGACGTATTATGTCAAAGATGTTCCTGTGAAAGGGGAGGCACCGACAGGATTATCTGCAAAACGTACAGACGATAATACAGGAAAACTGACATGGGATGAAGTCAAGACGAAAAAAGACAAAGACATTACTTACAATGTATATCGTCAGATTGAGTCCGGAGACGTACAGAAAATTGCAGGCGGTGTAGAAAAAACAGAATACATTGATAAAAATGCAGATAAGGCATTGGGTACGATCCGATATCAGGTATCAGCAGTAGTCGATGGCAAAGAGACAAAGCTCAGTGAAAAAGTAGAGCTGACAGAGCCGCTTGGAGCAGGAAAGATTGATAATAAGGATCCGCATATTGTGTATACAGGTGCATGGGGTGACTGGGACACAGCAAACGAAGGCAACTACAAGGATACGATCAAGTATCTGAACAAACCGACAGGAAAAGAGACTGTAGAACTGGAGTTTGTGGGAACAGGCATCGAAGTGATTACTTGTACAAATACAGACCGTGGAAAATACGAAGTATTTATTGACGGAGAGTCTTGCGGAAAGGTAGATACATACAGTTCTACTACAAAACGTCAGCAGGTTGTATTTAAAAAGGATGATCTGAAGCATGGTACACATACATTAGAGCTGAAAGTGCTCAATGAAAAAGTAGATGCAAGTTCTGGTACAAAAGTAGAACTGGATGCTCTGAATATTCTGGATAATACGATCACACTGCCGGAGAAAGTAGAAGTATCTACAGTTTCCGGAATTACAACGATCGGAAAAGAAGGCACTGTACAGATGCAGGCAAAAGTAACACCGGGAGATACAAAAGACAAGAGTGTTACATGGACTTCTTCTGATACAAGCATCGCATCCGTAGATGAAAACGGACTGGTGACAGTTCACAAGAAAAACGGAGAAGTGACGATCACAGCAACAGCAAATGCCGATTCTGAAGTGAGCGGAAGCTGTAAACTGACTGTGGCACTCTTTGGAGACCTTGGTTCCGGAGAGACGATCGTAGAAGATGCATCTGAGGATGGAAAGAGAAATGATGCGATTAGCTGGAGCGGCTCTGAATGGTCTACATGGGCTGGAGAGCCGGAGAAACATCATGGAAAGACAAAGACAGAAGTTCCTTCAACTGGAAACCAGGCAGGTAAATATTTTGAATATACGTTTACAGGAACTGGAATTGAAGTTTATGCACAGAAACATGCAAACTTTGCAAGTTATGATGTAAGCATTGATGGTGGAAAAGCTGAAAATGTATCATTAGCGGGATCCGGTGGAGGAGATCCACAGCAGAAGATTTTTGAAGCAAAAAATCTTGAGAACAAACAGCATACAATCAGATGCACAATTGTAGCTCGTGACGGAAAAACACAGGCAAACCTTGACTACTTAAAAATCTTCGCACCGGTACAGGCAGCGGAGGTGAATAAAGCGGATCTTCAGACAGCCATCGAAAGCGGGGCCGGACTCATAGAGGGCGCATATGATGCGGACAAATGGGAAGCATTTAAGGAAGCATACAAAGTGGCAGTAGAAGTAATGAATAATGCGGATGCAGATCAGGATGCGGTTGAAAAAGCAGCAGCAGCTCTGAATGCGGCGATGGAAGCACTTGGAGATCCAAATGTTCCGGAAATCGGAGAAGTACAAGGAGAAGCAGTACATGTTGAAAGTTCAGCTGTGATTCTGGAATGGGGTCAGGTAAAGGGTGCAGCATCTTATCTTGTAAAATGGAATGATCAGGAAGTCAAGACCTCAGATACGCGAATCCGGATTGAAGGATTGGAATCGGGTGTGACTTATGACTTTAACATTTTTGCGCTGAATACAAAAGATGTGCCGTCTGAAAATGCGATTGAAATTCACGGAATTACAACAACAGATGTGGTAAAACCGGGAGTCGTTACAGAAATCAAAGCAACACCTGTTGATGAGGATTCAGCAAAGCTGACATGGACAGCACCGGCTGACACAGACGTGGCAAGCTATAATATTTATCAGAATGGTGTGAAGATCGGGGACAGTAAGAACACAGAATTTACAATGGATAAACTGGAAGTCGGAACTGTTTATGAGGTACGTATTACAGCAGTAGATAACGCAGGAAATGAATCAATTCCAGCTCCATTTAAGTTTACATTTACAGAGCCGGAAAAAGAGAACTTCACATTGAAGGCAGCAGCGAATGCAGAAGAAATGGGAATCGTGAGTGTAGAACCACAGCAGGATTCCTATGAAGCAGGAACTGAGGTAACAGTCAAAGCAGAAGCGAAGGAAGGATTCCGCTTTGTAAACTGGACAAAGACCGGAACAGAGGAAGAAGTCAGCACAGAAGCAGCATACAAGTTTGCAATCACAGAAAATACAGATCTGACTGCAAACTTTGTGAAAGAAGAAGTGCCAGAAGAAATCTTCCATGTAACGATCAAAGCCAATGACAATACAATGGGAACTGTAACCATTGATTCAGCAGACGGAAGCTACAAAAAAGGAGAAAAAG
>OBXI01001576.1_pt1 | contig 12204 bp, 10 predicted proteins | sample 1538161 | NCBI WGS metagenome assembly OBXI01 (sample SAMEA2580142, study PRJEB22360) | human gut metagenome | biome: human gut; feature: human-associated habitat; material: faeces | place: Denmark | collected 2008/2010 | reverse complement strand
TTTGTTCAGATTAGTGATGATCAGATCCGTGTGGCTGCCGCCAAACTCTCCGTCGAGTGTCCACGGTACCTCCTCCTCACTCTCCACATGCATCTCACTGGTCTTGAAAGAGTAGATGAGCTCATTGTCATTTTCACGGTTTGCCAGTCCCGCAAGTATCTTGTTGAGCTCGATTGGGTTTTTTGGATTCTTGATGAGTGTCACCTCAAAAAGGCCGTCATCAAGCAGTACGTCAGGACCTGATATGCCCTTGAAGCCTCCTACCGAAAGGGAGTTGGTCACCATTCCATATATAAACTCATCCTCTATTATCTCACCGTCATGGCTCACTTTCATCCTGTACGAGGTGATATCCATCAGGTGCTTTGCACCCTCTAAAATATATGCGGCATGTCCCAGTATATTTTTCATCTGCTGCGAGGTCTGGTAGGATACCTCTGTAAAAAGGCCAAAGGCTGCGACATATACGAAGGTATCTCCGTTGAAGCCTCCCACATCACACGGGAATGGAGTACCGTTTACGGCAACTCTTGCGGCCTCCTCCATATTTTTTGGTATGCCGAGAGAGTTTGCAAAGTCATTGGTGCTGCCCGCAGGGATGTATCCTATCGGTACATTTACCTCGCTTTGCTCCATGCCGGCCACTACCTCGTCGAGTGTGCCGTCTCCGCCGCTGCACACTACAAGGTCATACTTCTTAGCATTTTTCCTGACCTTTTTTATGGCATCTCCCTGACACTGTGTAGGATAAATGGTGATTTTGTATCCGGCCTTTGTCATGATGTCCACGATATTTACCAGATGCTCCTTTATGAGCCCCTTGCCTGATTTGGGATTAAATATAAATAAAAGCTTTTTCTTCATCTATCTCAGTTCCTCCGCAATCGCCGATAATTTTCTAAGCCTGTGGTTGACTCCCGATTTGCCCATTGGCGGATCCAGATATCCTCCGAGCTCCTTTAGCGGTGCATCCGGATATTCAAGCCGAAGCAGCGCCATCTCCCGAAGCTGCGCCGGTAAATCATCGAGTCCTCTCATTTTCTGTATCAGTCTGATATCCTCTATCTGCTTTACAGCCGCATTCACAGTCTTGCTGATGTTTGCGGTTTCGCAGTTTACTTTACGGTTTACACTGTTGCGCATTTCCTTTAATATGCGCACATTTTCCAGCTTCATGAGTGACACATACGCCTCCATGATGTTGAGACTGTCCACGATGTGGGCGCCCTCCTTTATGTACACTACATAGTGCCCCTTGCGCTCTACTATCTTGGCATCCGTATCAAAGCCGCACAAGAGCTCCTGAAGCTGCCTTGCCTGCTCTTTCGTATGACACACTATCTCAAAATGGTACGCTTTGTTGGGGTCGCTTATCGAGCCCGCTGCCATGAAAGCTCCCCTGATAAAGGCTCTCTTGCAGCATGTCTGCATAAGAAGCAGTCCGTCTGCGGTCTGTCTGTTGACAGGCTGTGCCGTGATTTTAAGCGCTGCAAGTATTTTTCCGGTATCCTGCTCATCCAGCGCCTTTGTGGTATCTGTGCCAAAGGCACGCTTCATAAGTGTGGCATATTTATTTAAAAGCAGCAGGTTTTCGGTGTCGAGCTCAAGTCCCTTTGTTTTTTCATTGATACGGCCCGAAAGCTCTATGATGCCTGCAAGCTCAGCGAGCTGACAGTGCCTGCTCTTTGATACCTGCTTTGCCAGCTCTTCCTTTACATCACTGGAAAACGACATGTTATTTACCTCTCAATGCATCCTTTCCTATGTCGCGATGCTCTATCTTAAGTCCATAGTCATTACAGCCGCTAAGCCTCTTGTACAGCTCGTTTGCAAGCGTTACCGAGCGGTGCTTGCCTCCGGTGCAGCCTATAGATATAACAAGCTGGTTCTTGCCCTCAGAGATATAGTTTGGAATGAGAAACTTTATCATATCATCAAGCTTGTCGATAAACTCATTTGCCTCCGGAAACTGCATGACATAGTCCTGTATCTCCTTATCATTGCCGGTTTTCGCGCGCAGTCCGTCCACATAGTAGGGATTTGGCAAAAACCTCACATCCATAACTATATCAGAGTCTGACGGTATGCCATACTTGAAGCCGAAGGACAGTATCGTGATAAACAGATTCTTGTAATCCTCATTCTGCACAAATATCTTTTCCAGCTCAATTTTAAGCTCCCTTGTGAGAAGCTGGCTTGTGTCTATGATATAGTCAGCATTGTCCTTTAAATACTGCAGCTTTTCCCTCTCAAGCACGATGCCCTTATTGATGCGCTCACTTCCTGCGAGAGGGTGATTACGCCTCGTCTCCTTGTATCGCTTTACAAGCACCTCATCCTCAGCATCGAGGAAAAGTATCTCATACGGAAAATTTTTCTGCCTTAGCTGCTCGAGTGTCTGTGGAATCGCATCAATTCCTGAGCCGTTTCGCACATCTATGCCGACTGCCACCTTGGACACATCACTGTGAAAGGTGTTTGAAAAGTCTATGAGCTTATCTAATAGCTGTATAGGCAGATTGTCTATACAGAAATATCCCATATCCTCCATCATTTTCATTGCTGTGCTTTTTCCGGCACCTGACATGCCCGTCACTATTACAAATTTCACTAGAATTCTCCAATCATCTTAACTTCCGGTTCGAGCTTTACTCCAAACTGCTTTAAAACTGTTTCCTGCACGTCTTTTATGAGTGTCAGGACATCCGCTGCAGTGGCTTCGCCCTTATTGACTACAAAGCCACAGTGCTTTTGAGACACCTGTGCATCTCCCACGCTGTAACCTCGAAGGCCTGCATCCATGATAAGCTTCCCTGCAAAATAGCCCTCCGGTCTCTTAAAGGTACTGCCTGCACTTGGGTACTCAAGCGGCTGCTTCTCCACTCTCTTTGCGCGAAGCTCTGCCATATATGACTTTATCTCATCCTTAGGCTTTGGTGTGAGTCTGAATCTGGCTGACAGCACTATATAGCCCTTTTCCGGGACTATGCTGTGCCTGTAGGATAAGTCAAGCTCATCCCTTGTGACAGTCTTTAGCTCGCCCTCTGCTGTGAGCACTGTGGCATCGATTAGGACATCCTTTATCTCTCCGCCGTAGGCTCCTGCGTTCATGACTACCGCTCCGCCAACACTTCCCGGGATGCCCGATGCAAACTCAAGACCTGAAAGCGATGCCTCCGCTGCCTTTGCCGCCACTGCTGCAAGGATAGCCCCTGCGCCGGCTGTGATGATATGACCGTTGTCTTGTGCTGTGAGATCCTGCGCTGTGCTTTGCTGCGCCACAGCTTCTGTCACATCGATTTCGGACAGGCCTTTTCCAATACCAATTACAAGGCCTCTGATGCCCTTATCTCCTACCAGCAGATTGCTTCCGTTTCCTATCACTGTAACCGGCATATCACATGCCTTAGCCATCTCTATAAGCTTTGAAATCTGGCTCATATCAGGCTCTGCATAGTAATCTGCCGGGCCTCCTATGCGGAATGTCGTGTGTTTTTTCATCGGCTCATCCTGCAGGAGACCAAGCTGCGGCAATTGTTCTGTTACACTTTTTACAAATGTCTGATTCATCTTATATTCCTTTAGCCTATGCTTCCTTCAAAAATGCAATGTAGCCTCTGAATGCCTCATATAAATCGACCTTGCTGATGATTTCCCATGGCGCATGCATGTTGAGCACCGGCACACCGCTGTCAATAACATTCATGTCATAGTTTGCGAGGATATATGCGATTGTTCCGCCGCCTCCCTCGTCTACCTTTCCAAGCTCCGCTGTCTGGAATGAAACATCTGCTGTATCCATGATATTTCTAAGCCTTGCAACATACTCTGCGTTGGCATCGTTTGAGCCTGATTTGCCTCTGGCGCCTGTATATTTGTTGAACACAAGACCCTTTCCGAAGTATGCCGAGTTCTTCTTTTCCATAACCGATGGATAGTTCGGGTCAAAGGCTGCTGATACGTCTGATGAGAGTACCTTTGAGTTTTTCAGTGCACGTCTGACTGCAAGCTCGCTATAGTCTCCTGCCAGGTTCATCACCTCTGCCACACAGTTTTCGAAAAAGCGTGACTGCATGCCGCTGGCTCCCACTGAGCCGATTTCCTCTTTGTCCACAAGCAGGCATACACTTGTATATTCCGGTGTGCCCTCTATCTCAAGCATAGCTCTGTATGAAGGATATGCGCACACTCTGTCGTCGTGGCCGTAACCCATGATCATACTTCTGTCAAGTCCGTAGTCTCTTGCCTCTCCGGCAGGTACAACCTCTATCTCTGCTGAAAGGAAATCATCCTCGTCCACACCGTACTCCTGTGAAAGTATTGTGAGGATATTGGCCTTTACTCTCTCCTTGATATCCTTGTCGTCCTCGTCCTTTTGGGGTCCCGGTATGCTTCCAATGAGCACATCAAGGCTCTCGCCCTTTATGACCTCTGAAGCCTTCTTGCCCATCTGCTCGCCTGACAGATGAATAAGCAGATCGCTCACACCCACTACAGGATCATTTGGCTTGTCTCCGATATTGACTGTCACTGTGCTGCCATCCTTTTTGCAGATGACTCCGTGAAGTGCAAGCGGCAGTGTAACCCACTGATATTTCTTGATGCCGCCATAGTAATGTGTATCGAAAAGTGCCATGTCTGTGTCCTCGTATAAAGGCACCTGCTTTAAGTCCATTCTAGGTGAATCAATATGAGCTCCAAGGATATTCATACCCTTCTCAAGAGGCTTACTGCCCACGATAAACAGCGCCAGTCCCTTTCCCATATTGTTTGCTATTATCTTATCTCCTGCCTTTACGCTCTTTCCTGTCTCTATGAGCTCATCAAGGTCCACAAAGCCGTGTCCTGTGGCGTCAGCATAAACTGCTGCCGTGCACTCGCGCTCTGTCTTGCAGCCGGATATAAACCTTCTGTAATCCTCTGCAAATGCAAATAATTTTTCTCTTTCAGGTCCCTGGGGATATTTCTCCCAGGCGTTTTTCTTTTCTATTGCCATGATTTATTATACCTCCGAATTTTTTGTAAGATTTTCCTGGACGCGGCGATACAGCTCCTGAGCTGCATTGTAGCCCATCTTCTTTTGTCTGTGATTGACTGCTGCTGTCTCTACGATGACCGCCAGATTACGTCCCGGTCTGATTGGCAGTGAATGACACACTACCTTGTTGCCGAGATACTCGGCATATTCTTCCTCGAGGCCGAGTCTGTCGTAATCTGCCTCCTTTTTCCAGTCCTCGAGCTTGATTACGAGATCTATCTGCTGTTTTTCCTTTACACACTCTACTCCGTAAAGTGTTTTGACATCGATGATTCCGATGCCTCGAAGCTCTATAAAGTGTCTGGTTATCTCAGGCGATGTGCCCATGAGCGTATGCTCGTTGATCTTTCTGATTTCCACCACATCATCCGTCACGAGACGATGGCCTCGTCTGATGAGCTCGAGTGCGGCCTCACTCTTTCCTATACCGCTCTCACCTGTGATCATAACTCCCTCACCGTATACATCTACCAGCACGCCGTGCACTGTTATGCATGGTGCGAGCTGCTCACCAAGACAATAGATGAGCTCAGCCATAAAGCTTGATGTGGAGCGGCCTGTTGACAGCACCGGAATACCGTGCTCTCTGGCCTCTTCCATAAATATCTCATCCGGCTGTAAATCTCTGCAGAAGATGATACATGGTATATCAAACTCCATGAAGCGGCTATAGCGCTCTTTTTTCTCGCTGTCGCTCATCTTCTCTATATAAGTATACTCTACATTTCCGATAATCTGTATTCGTCTCTCCTCAAAATGCTCAAAATATCCTGAGAGCTGAAGCGCCGGTCTGTTGACGTCCGAGCACTCTATCGTCCTCTCCTTTAGATTCATCTCTTTTGTGAGATTGTTGAGATCGAGCAATTCTGCTACCTTTGCAACTGATACTGAGTGTAATGCATTCATTCGCGGTCCCCCTTGATGTATATTTGTTTTTTAGTATACCACAGATTAGCTCCAAAATCTACGTGGCAGAGTGGAAAAATGCATACACTGCCTGTGCTGCTTTCTCGTTCATGGTCTCTGTCTGCATAAGGTCTTCGACATCTGCTTCCTTTATCTTCTCTAGCGACTGGTAGCGGCGCATGAGCGCCTTTCTGCGTGCCGGCCCTATGCCTTCAATATCATCAAGCACCGAATGTACCTGACTCTTTGAGCGTAGTGACCTATGAAACTCTATTGCAAAGCGGTGTGCCTCATCCTGTATTCTCGTGATGAGCTTGAAGCCTTCGCCGTGGCGGTCGATAGGTATCTCCACATTGTTGTAATAAAGACCTCTTGTGCGGTGGAAATCATCCTTCACCATGCCACACACAGGTATGTCGAGTCCCAGCTCGGAAAGCACCTGAAGACATATATTTACCTGACCTCTTCCACCATCCATCATTATAATATCCGGAAAACGGTTGAAGCTGCCTATTTCCTGTGGAGAGCCATCTTTTTCAAGCTGCTTCTGTTCTTCCATGCCATGTGTAAAGCGGCGTGTGAGCACCTCGTGCATTGACGCATAATCATCAGGTCCTGTAACTGTGCGAAGCTTAAACTTTCTGTAATCGCTCTTTTTAGGCTTGCCCTTCTCATACACTATCATGGAGCCGACGGTCTCAAAGCCGTTGATATTTGAAATATCATAGGCCTCCATACGGTTTAAGCCGTGTAAGCCCAAAAGTCCCTCGATTTCCTTTACAGCTCCTATTGTGCGCCCCTCTTCTCTCTTTATCCGTTCCTTATCCTGGCTGAGCACTAAGAGTGCGTTCTTGTAGGCAAGCTCAACAAGCTTTTCCTTCATGCCCTTCTGCGGCACTTTTATATTCACCCGCCTGCCTCGCTTTTCGCTGAGCCACTGCTCCAAAACAGCCATATCCTCTATCTCGCTCTGCAGCATGACCTCGCGCGGTATAAAAGGTGTTCCGGAATAAAACTGCTTCACAAAGTTATTTAGCACATCATCCGCTGCCTCCTCGCTTCCGACCCTCACATGGAAATGGTCTCTGCCTATCAGCTTTCCGTTTCTTATGAAAAATACCTGCACCACTGCATCAGTATCGTCATTTGCAAGTGCTATGATATCCTTATCCTCGCCGTCGGCATTTGTTATCTTCTGCTTCTGTGCTACCTGTTTCACACTATTTATCAGATCCCTGTATTCAGCCGCCTTCTCAAACTCCATGCTCTCTGAGGCCTTTAGCATTTTATCGCTAAGAGCCTTTAATGTCTGCTCGTAGTCGCCGTTTAAGAAATCTATAGCGCCCTTTACAGATATGGCATACTCTTCCTTCGTCACATACCCCTGACATGGTGCATTGCACTGGTGTATATGATAGTTGAGGCACGGCCGGTCTGCTCCTATATCACGCGGCAGCCTGCGGTTGCAGGTGCGAAGCTTATAGATTTTGTTTATCAGATCTATTGAGCTTTTCACCGCAGAGGCACTCGTATACGGACCAAAGTAACGGGATTTGTCCTTTTTCATCTGACGCGAAAACAGCACCCTCGGATAGTCCTCTCCCAGTGTCACCTTGATGTACGGATATGTCTTGTCATCACGAAGCATAGTATTGTACTTTGGTGTATGCTCCTTTATCAGATTGCACTCCAAAACAAGGGCCTCAAGTTCAGAGTCGGTAACTATATACTCAAAATGATCTATATGCTCTACCATCTGTTTTTTCTTGATGCCCTCATTGTGGCTCGCCTGAAAGTACTGATGTACTCGCTTCGTCAGGCTTTTGGCTTTGCCAATATATATGATTACATCATCCTTGTCATGCATAATATAAACTCCCGGGGCATCCGGGAGTTTTTTTAATTCTTCTTTGATATCAAATGTTTTTTCCATATTCGCTATTTTAGGTTGTGAGGTTGCCGGCATGGCACACAGTGTATTCCTCAGGAAAATATGAAGTCAGCCGCGGGGTTTCTCTCCGTTTGGTTTTCTTTGTTTGTAAGGCTTTTTCGTCCCTTTTCTTGCCCGGAAGCCCGCGGCAGTTCATATTTTCCTTCTGAACACACTGTGTACCCTCCGGCTTTTTTCAGTTTATGTGTGCGAAACTCTTTTCTACTGCACTCTTTTTACGCTCTTTCGCTGCGCGAAAATTGCCCTATAAGGTACTAATCATTTGATGTATCATCCGGCGCTGTATATCCGGAAGATTCATTTGTATCTGCATTTATATGGTTTGTGGCGTTACGGAGGAGTGGATCTGTTGCCGATGTCACATCTTTCTGTGCATCATTCTGTGCGGTTTCCTGCTCTTCGTTATTTTCACCATCTTTTTCCTCGTCCGGATCCGGAAGTCCCTTCATATCGCGGAACATCTTCATGAATTCCTTACCTGTGATTGTTTCCTTCTGGTAGAGATAATCTGATATACTGTCGAGGATTTCTCTGTTTTCATCGAGGAGCTTCATGGCCTCTGCGTAGCTGCTGTTGATGATTGAGAGTACCTCATCATCTATCTGCGATGCCGTATTCTCTCCGCAGATTAATCCTGCTCCGCCCTCTAAGTACTGGTTTTGTACTGTTGCAAGGCACATCATGCCGAATTTATCTGACATTCCGTACATTGTTACCATAGCACGGGCTATCTTTGTGGCATTTTCTATATCATTTGCGGCTCCGCTTGTGACTGAGTTAAATACCAGCACCTCTGCTGCACGACCTGCCATATATGTTGTGATTTTGGCGAGAAGTTCATCCTTTGTCTCAAGGTATTTCTCCTCTTCAGGTGTCTGGAGTGTATATCCGAGTGCTCCCATGGTACGTGGTACGATTGTAATTTTCTGTACAGGCTCTGTATTTTTCTGCAGGGCTGATACAAGTGCGTGTCCAACCTCATGGTATGAGACGATTTTTCTCTCTTTATCACTCATGACGCGGTCCTTCTTTTCCTTGCCGCCGACTGCTACAAGCTCGAAGGCCTCAAAGAGATCTGACTGGTTTACAAGCTGTCTGCCGTTTTTGACTGCATTGATGGCAGCCTCATTAATCATGTTGGCAAGATCTGAGCCAACAAGTCCTGCTGTTGCAAGTGCCAGTGCATCGAGGTCTACCGACTCATCCATCTTGACATCCTTTGAGTGTACCTTTAAGGTCTCCAGACGCCCCTTTAAGTCAGGCTTGTCAACAATGATTCTTCTGTCAAAACGTCCCGGACGAAGAAGCGCCTTATCAAGCACCTCAGGACGGTTAGTTGCTGCTAATATAAGTAATCCCTTTGATGTATCAAAGCCATCCATCTCTGCAAGGAGCTGGTTTAGTGTCTGCTCACGCTCGTCATTGCCACCGCCGTATCTGCTGTCACGGCTCTTTCCTATTGCATCTATCTCATCGATAAAGATAATACATGGTGCCATCTTTTGTGCTTCCTTGAACAAATCACGCACTCTCGAAGCTCCGACTCCGACAAACATCTCCACAAAGTCTGAACCTGCAAGTGAGAAAAATGGTACTCCTGCCTCTCCTGCTACTGCCTTGGCAAGGAGTGTCTTACCTGTTCCCGGAGGTCCCACGAGAAGCGCACCCTTAGGCAGCTTTGCTCCGATATCTGTATATCTCTTAGGATTGTGAAGGAAATCAACAACCTCCTGGAGAGATTCCTTGGCTTCATCCTGTCCCGCAACATCCTTGAAGGTGACACCTGTGGACTTCTCCACATATACCTTGGCAGTCGATTTGCCGGCTCCCATTCCCATGCTGCCGCCCATCTTCTTTGAAACAAATGCTAAAAGCACCCACAGCAGAATAAGCGGAACTATAAAGCTTAATATATTAAAAATCCATGTAGATGTATTATCAGGTATCGCTGCCTTTATCTCAATAGACTTGCCCTCTGAGGTCTTTGCTTTTTTGAGTGTCGGCACAAGCTCATCATCAGCCACACGGCCTGTGTAATATGTGATGTCATAATTCTTGTGTCCGTCATCCACAAGCTTGTAGTCTATCTCGTAGGAATCAAACTCCACGCTCTTGACATTACCCTTGTCGAGCTGTTTTATGAAATCACTGTATGACTTTTCCTGTGTGCTGGCATGCGATATGCTGTTTGATATAAGTGCATACACAAACAATGCCACGAGTGTCAGCAGGATAAATGCCATGATCCCTTGTCCGCCACGGTTGTTTCTGCCACCGTTTCCACCGGACCCATTATTGCCCGGGCCATTGTTGTAATTATAGTTATTAGGTCCCTGATTATCCATATTTTCTCCGTTCTTTTCTTATTTATTACAAGCTTCAAGGCAATTTTGACCTGTAATTTTTATAGTCATTCCCATGAAACCCTATCCCCGAAAAATATCATTACAGACTTCTTATTTTTCCGAGGAATATATTGTATATGAAACCGTCTCCTCACAATATATAAAGTGTGAAGCTTCACTTTATTATAAGAAAAAGTGCGGTCAAAATCAACCGCACTTTCTAAATATTGTATTAAATATAACGAAAAATTATCTGTTCACCTTGTTTGCCGCCTCTATGAAGCCATGGAAAAGCGGATGTGGACGGTTCGGACGTGACTTAAGCTCAGGATGTGCCTGTGTGGCGATAAACCACGGATGCTCCGGAATCTCAATCATCTCCACGATTCTGCCATCAGGTGATGTACCACAAAGCTTCATGCCATGCTCTGTGAGAGCTGTTCTGTAGTCATTGTTGACCTCATAACGATGACGATGACGCTCGCTTATATTCTCTGTACCATATACCTGGTATGCCTTTGATGTCTTGTCGAGTACACATGGATAAGAGCCAAGTCTAAGTGTACCTCCGATATCCTCTATTCCGTTCTGGTCAGGCATAAGTGCGATAACCGGATGAGTAGTGTTTGGATCAAGCTCTATACTGTGTGCATCATGGAACATACATACGTGGCGCGCATACTCGATGATTGCCACCTGCATTCCAAGGCAGAGTCCCAGGTATGGGATATTGTTTTCCCTGGCATACTTAGCTGCTGCAATCATGCCCTCAACACCACGGTCTCCAAAGCCTCCCGGAACGATAATTCCCTGAATACCCTTGAATACCTCTGCTGCATTGTCATCATTAAGTTCCTCTGAGTCAACCCACTTTATATCAACTGTGGTATGCTCAGGAATACCGCCATGCTTCAGTGCCTCAACAACTGAAATGTATGCATCGTGAAGTGCTGTATATTTTCCGACAAGTGCGATCTTAACCTCTTTATCAGGATGACGGAGATCCTCAACCATCTGCTTCCAGTCTGCAAGATCCGGCTCAGGACAGTCGAGATTCAAGCACTCGCATGCAACCTTTGCAAGATTCTCCTGCTCCATGGCAAGTGGTGCCTCATAGAGATACTCCACATCAAGGTTCTGTAATACATGTGAATTCGGTACATTACAAAACAGCGCAATCTTGTCCTTAAGATTCTGGTCAAGCTCATGCTCTGAACGGCATACAATGATATCCGGCTGGATTCCCATGCCCTGAAGCTCCTTTACGCTGGCCTGTGTAGGCTTTGTCTTGAGCTCTCCTGACGCCTTGATGTATGGAATCAGTGTCACATGACACAGGATGGCATTGTCGTGTCCCACCTCATGCTGGAACTGTCTGATTGCCTCGAGGAACGGCTGACTCTCGATATCGCCGACTGTACCGCCCACCTCGATGATTGCGATTGTGGTATCCTCAGATGTGAAATCCCTGTAGAATCTGCTCTTTATCTCATTGGTGATATGAGGGATAACCTGTACTGTTCCTCCGCCGTAGTCACCACGACGTTCTTTCTGTAATACTGACCAGTATACCTTTCCTGTGGTAACGTTTGAGTTCTTTGTCAGGCTCTCATCAATAAAACGCTCATAGTGTCCCAGGTCAAGATCTGTCTCAGCTCCATCGTCTGTTACAAACACCTCTCCGTGCTGAATAGGGTTCATGGTACCCGGATCAATATTAATGTATGGATCGAACTTCTGCATTGTCACCTTGTATCCACGAGCTTTTAAAAGACGTCCAAGAGACGCTGCGGTAATTCCTTTTCCAAGACCGGAAACAACTCCACCGGTGACGAACACGTATTTTACAGGCATAATTTTCCTCCTTATCAATATGCTTTGTATATTTGTAAATTCTTATTTGCAACTATTTAGAACCACCCCACGCATATTCGCAAAACCGCACGATACTCGTGCTTTTCCTC